>Ga0066376_10001593_pt1 | contig 21934 bp, 25 predicted proteins | sample Knorr_S15_td_Bot_FD_77009 | JGI IMG/M metagenome (GOLD analysis project Ga0066376, IMG submission 77009) | Marine microbial communities from Southern Atlantic Ocean transect - Knorr_S15_td_Bottom_ad_5009_LV_A | ecosystem: Environmental > Aquatic > Marine > Oceanic | place: Southern Atlantic...
GACGAAACGACTCCGTCTTTGGTATAAACAGCCTGTCTACCTGCTCTGATGTTTGCTCGCGCGCCGGTGCCGTTGCTGGTCATGTAGCCCTCCACGCTCAAAATAGCTAGCCTGAAATTTGTCGCTATGATAGCACAGGACGCGGCCACCCCTTATACTGACGCCAGACACAAAATGCCAGCAATTTCGACAGGAGACACCATTGTCTAACCGACCAACACTACAGGACGTTATCGCCGCCAAGAAGCGCATCGAGCCCTACATCTGGCACACGCCGCTGCACCACTACCTGGGCCTGGACAAGCTGCTGGACGCCGAGGTTTGGGTGAAGCACGAGAACCACCAAATTCTAGGCGCGTTCAAGGTACGCGGCGGCATCAACCTGATCTCCCAAATGTCCGACGAAGAGAAGGCGCGAGGAGTCATCACCGCATCGTCCGGCAATCACGGACAGTCCATCGCGTACGCCGCCAGCCTGTTCGGAGCGAAGTGCGTGGTATGCGTACCCGAGGGCGCCAATCCCGGCAAGGTGGAGTCCATGGAGAACCTTGGCGCGACGGTGGTACATCACGGCCCCTATTTCGACGTATCCCGGGAGCACGCCGAGCGGCTGGCCAAAGAGGAAGGCTACCGCTTCGTGCACGCCGTAAACGACCCGGTCCTGGTGGCTGGCGTCGGCACCTACGCGCTGGAGATACTGGAGGACCTGCCTGACGTGGATGTCATAATCGTCCCATTGGGCGGTGGCAGCGGAGCCAGCGGTGTGGGCATCGTGGCCAAGAGCATCAATCCCGCAATCCAGGTTATTGCGGTGCAGGCCGAGCGCGCTCAGGCGGGCTACCTGTCATGGAAGAGCGGCAAGCTGGAGGAAGCGCCTATGACCAGCAAGGCCGAGGGTCTGGCCACCGGCATGGGCTACGAACTGCCGCAGGACATCTTGAAGGACGTGCTGGACGACTTCATTCTGGTGACCGACGAGGAGATGGACCAGGCTGTAGTGACGAACCTGGAGAAAACTCACAACCTGACGGAACACGCCGGGGCGGCATCGCTGGCCGGCGCGCTGAAGATCAAGGACCGGCTGCGCGGCAAGAAGGTTGCGCTGGTGATGAGTGGCGGCAACATATCGCTAGAGCATCTCAGGACAGCTTTGAATTTAAAATAAGAGATTTGGTTACGGAGGACAAAGCATGGGCAAGCTAGGCGGAAAGGTCGCCATCATTACCGGAGGCGCGACGGGCGTGGGCAAGGGCATCGCCAGGGCCTTCGTGAACGAGGGCGCGACGGTGGTGATCGCCTCCCGCAACAAGGAGGCGCTGGAGAAGACTGCAGCGGAGCTAAGTGCAAATGGCGGCACGGTGGACGTTATGCCAACAGACGTCACCGACGAGGCCCAGGTCATCAGCCTGTTCACAGGCACCCTCAGCCGACACGGGCGGGTGGACATCGCGGTCAACAACTCGGGTGTGGAGGCGTCTGCCCCTTTGGACGAGATGACGCTGGAGTCGTTTCAGAGCGTGGTGGCAGTGAACCTGACCGGCGTGTTCCTGTGCTGTCGTGAGGCAATGAAAATCATGAAGCCTCAGGGCGGCGGCAAGATCATCAACATCGGCAGCACTGCAGCCTACGTGCCGCGTCCAAACACGGCCTCTTACGGCGCGACGAAGAGCGGCGTGATTGGCCTGACCCATGTGGCCGCGCTGGAGGGTCGGGAGCACAACATAGCGGTGAGCTGTCTGAATCCGGGCAACGTGGCAGTTGAGAAGCGCGCCCACGACCGCTTCCACACTGAGCCCATGATGAGCGTAGACGACGTCGGCGCAGCAGCCCTGGCCATGGCCGCCCTCCCGGACGGCGTCAATTTCTACAGCGCCATGGTCCTGCCACTGGGCATGCCGTTCCTGGGACGTGGGTAGGGGGAAATGATTAGTCACGGCAAACTTCCTGTTCGTACCCAACGTCAAATATGGAGCCGTGTTGCACAGAGACGTACGGGGTTCCCTTGAACTGCTCTCTCCATGCAGACACCACGTCCAGATTAAGATCGGTGAAGATGAATTTCATGATGCCTCCTGGAAGAAAGTAGATGCAAGTAAGGGACGCAACTAAGCCAGCTTGATGCTACAGCACCACCAGTACCGTTCCAAGCGCCACACGGTCACACAAAAAACGTCAATTGATACAATGGCTGTCGATTGAAATCCAGTTAGTTAGAAAACAAAAGGAGCGCCACATGCAACGGGAGTATTTCAAGGGCGAGCGGGAAGAGGCCAGGGCTTATTCGCGGGCGGTTAAGGTCACGGGCGGCACGACGGTGTATCTGGCTGGCCACGGCGCCACCGAGGACGCCGACGGCAAATCGCTGGTCGGCGACTTCACTGGCCAGGCCCACGAGTGCTTCGCCAAGTTGCAAAGGCTGATGAGCGACGTTGGCGGCTCCCTCGACGACATCGTCACTATGACGGTGTTCGTGGTCGACAGCCGATACGGAGACGAGTTCATCGAGATTCGCAAGGGATACTTCAGCCACGGGTTTCCGGGCAGCGCGCTGATCACCATACAATCGCTGGCTCGCCCAGAGATGCTGGTGGAAATCCAGGCCATCGCCGTTCTTGGCACCTAAAAAATAGAGCAGCCAAGAACTTTTTAGATAAAATCAGTCACTCAAGAATATCATCCTACTTGGTAAGCCTTCCTCTAATGACGGGCTATAGACCAGTGGGAGTGGCAATTGCCCTTTAGTGAGACCTTCGATTTCTGGGCCATATTCTATGTCGGATATGGCGTCTACCTTGCTGTCGCATCGGTGGTGGCGATTTTTTGGATCGTCTACGCCCGCAGGTCGCGCCGTAATGCTCTGGCGACATCAACCGGGCTTGTGTCCAACCTTATGCAAATGCAGTTCAGGCTGGTGTTCTCGCTGATAAGGCTGGGACGATCTTCTGTGGCTCTGCCTGCTGAAATTCCCGGCTACAAGCAGATTCTTACAATTGCAGGGACTACAGGCCTGGCAGTCGCAACCTTGAGCGGGTTCGTCGTTGTCTTTCTTCAATGGCTGGAGAGTGTGGCCTGAGGCCATTTATTAGTCTTAACTTCGCTGTGCTAGCATGTGCCCATTCTTTTCAGGAGCTACATCATGCAGTACAGAATCAACCATGTGCACATCCGGGCGTCGGACCCGCGCAAGTCGGCGGAGTGGTATGTGCAGTATTTCAACGCCAAGATTATCTCAGAGCGAGAGGTCATGCCCGGCACGATAACCGTGGGCATGGAAGTCGGCGGACCTTGCCGGCTCAACATCTCCTCTAAGCCAGCGGGTACGTCCGACCAGCGCGCCGTTGCCGAGCTGAACAGGCTGGGTCTTGAGCATTTTGGGTTCGACGTAGAGGACCTGGAGGCCGAGCTATCCAGACTGGAAGGCGCGGGCATTCGTATCGTGTTGCCGCTTACGCAAGTCGACAGCGGGGCGCGCCTCGCCTACATCGAGGGGCCCGATGATGTGCTGATCGAGCTGGTCCAACCCGCATAGACCACTACTCTAATCTACCCAAAATATCTATTCGGAGGACAGAGAAAATGCCGGTGAATAAGATCATTGAAAAGATGCGACGTGGTGAAAAGGCTGTCGGTATCGCGCTGAGTTTCTACTCAGATGAGATTATCGAGCTTGCCGGGGTGATGGGGCTCGACTTCGTGAGCTACGATGGGCAGCATGCGCCTACAACTCCTGAGACCATTGACCGGTTCTGCCGCATGTGCGACGGCTGGGGTGTCACTCCGGCCATGCGAGTACCAGACCAGATACAGAGCAACATTCTCAACTACCTGGATCGAGGCATGAGGGCCATCACCATACCCAATCTGGAGACCAAGGAACAGGCGGAGAAGCTGGTGGAGTACTGCTACTTTGCGCCACGCGGTCTTCGCAGCTATACCAGCAAGCGGGTCACTCGGTTTGGATTCGAAACCGACCTGAGGGCTATGATGGACCGAACGAACGACGAGCTTCTCATCATGCCTCAGTTGGAGAGTATCACCGCTTACAACAACCTGGACGAAATTCTGAGTGTGGATGGCATTGAGGTCTTCGCCGGTGGGCCTAACGACCTGGCGCAGTCCATGGGCTTCCCAGGATTACCAAATCAACCTGAATGCCTGAAGGTAACGGAAGAGGGCCTGGCGAAGATACACGCTGCGGGCAAGAAGCGCGACTCCGACGTGATGGTATCGGTGGATGCGACTATTGCTGTTAAGGACGCCGTGACGGCTATGCTGGACAGTGGCGCGGGATCCAGGGGATATTAAGTTGGCGGTTGCCAATTGAGTTTCTTGCTACGAATATATGAAAAACAAACGGGCGACCGCAATGGTCGCCCGTTATCTGAATCAGCTAAAAAGCCTACTGAATTTCGCTGATCTGGATCTGAGGCTCTATGTCGGTGTAGTTCGGTATATCTGCCATTATCGCATCGGCGTTCGGCCCGAAGGCGGCTCCGAAATCCTCCATGGTGTTGAAGGTCAGCCAGCCAATACAGACGAAAGGCGGGGGATCTCCTGGGACCGCTGTGCACAATCCCTTGTCGATTCCACCCTCCACATGGTTGCTGCCGAGCAGACCGACCACCATTGGGACGTGTTTGTTGGCGTAGTAGTCGTGATCAAACTTCGCGCCATCCTTGTACGGATAGAGAACTGAGACTCTAATCATATCCCCTTCATGAGCTAATAATCCTTCGCACACGACTCAACCATGATGTAACCGCCCGCAATCGCTAGAACATGTCATGTGAGGCGTTGCGACCCGACCATCGTACGCGTGTATTCAGTTGCGTTCAACCAATGCACAACAATAGCTCATATAGACGCTATTAACCCCGATTAATGCTCCTGTTTCGCTCATGTCACTACATCAGCAAAGATTGATCGCCTATTTTCGCAATAGCTTGAAAACGTGGTCGCCTGAGCCTGTGTTGATAAGGTGAGTGATCCAGATCAGCGCCAGGGGTTCGATGTAGCGCGAGCCTTCAATCCCGCCAAGGTCGACAACTCCCCAACCAAAGTCCTTGCATATCCTGGAAACGACCTCTTTTGCCACAGCGTCGTTGCCACAGATGAACATGTCCGGCGGGCCATCGGAAAAGTCCGGGCTAACCATGTGCTGGCTACCGATGGAGTTGAACGCCTTCACAACCTTGGACTCGGCCAACCAGCGTTGCATAGTCTCTCCACCGGAATCGGTGTGACCTACCGCCAGAGCAGGACCGCCCGACGAGAAGTCCAACGGATTCGTAACGTCTACCACGACCTTGCCCGCCAGGTTTGAAGGACCTGCAAGCTGAACGGCGTTCTCGGTGCCATCCCAAGACGTGGCCAGTACTGCCAGGTCGCACCACACGGCGACATCCGCGTGCGTGCCTGCTGATGCTCCGCAACCTGCCCCGCTCACCCAGTCCTTAATGCTGTCCCTGCCAGGATCTCGTGAGGCCAACTTCACTTCGTGGCCCAGATTTACGAAGCCCGTTCCCAGTGCTTGACCAACAACTCCAGAGCCTATGATTCCGATCTTCATGATGGACAAGCCTCCTGTTACTTCACACTATGAGGTCCTAATTGCCTATCTTGCCGCCAAGGATAACAACTAATCATATTCTCATCCTCATCAAACAAAGCAAATTCCACACCATGCACCTCGTGCTACAATCCGCCAAAATTCACCTAACCCGCAGGGATAACGAGGCAATTAATGGATTTTGGCCTTTTCACAATGTTCGAGATCAGGGAGGGCGCTACCCAGGCGGAAACCTTCGACGACTGGTTCCACCTTGTAGATATGGCTGAAAAGCTGGGCCTGGATACCGTGTGGCTGGGCGAGTCTCATTTCCGGCTAAACAGGGCTGTCATATCGTCTCCGCTAACGGTGGCCAGCGCTGTGGCGACCCGAACCAGTAGGATCAGGATAGGCCTCAGTGTACAGGTGCTCCCGCTGGCCAATCCCATTCGCATTGCCGAGGAGGCGGCCATCGTTGACCACATCAGTAAGGGCCGGCTGGATTTCGGAGTCGGCAGAAGCTCCTTTATCGATGCTTATCAGGGATTCAACATCAACTACGAGGAGAGCAGGTTCCGCTTTTCCGAGTCCTTGGAAATCATTATAAAAGCCTGGGGGAATGATTCCTTTTCCCACGAAGGGGAGTTCTACTCATTCAACAACGTGAACGTGGTGCCTAAGCCCTTTCAATCACCGCACCCTCCTGTAAGGGTTGCAGTCCAGAGCATGGAAACATTTCGATTGGTCGGCGGCATGGGATACCCCATTTTCATACGGCTGCAGATGGCGGTGCCAAGGGTGAGAGAGCTTATCGAAGAGTATCAGAGCGCCCGTAGCGAATCCGGATTCGCAGGACGTGGTGGCGTAAATCTACTGATGCCTGTGTACGTAGCCGATACCGAAGCCCAGGCGCTCTCCGAGCCAGAGGCCAGCGCCATGCGCCAGCGTAGAGCCGTGTCTGATCTGCTGGCCACAGCGTCAAGCCAGGAAAACTACGATAGGCTCAAGCTAGTGTCGGAGGCCAGTTACGACGAGGTGCTCAAGGAGGCCATATTCGGCACGCCGGAAGCCGTAACGGAACGTATCCTTGAGCTTCCAGACCGAACTGGGACTGGACGGCCTATCGCTGGACATGAACCCGGGCGGCCAGATCCCCAAAGAGTTGGTGATCAACTCCATGCGCCTGCTGACTGAAAAGGTCATGCCCAATTTTAAATAGTCCACCAAAATTGCCTGAAGTTATACGAAAATATCCCCGAGGCTTAATAGTGTCGCAACTCGATCTGATTGCCTTCCCAGTCCTCAATGTAGATCGAGGTGGCCATTCCCCGGGCACCTGAGCGCTGGACCGGCTCTTCGCTGTTTACGGTAACTCCCTGCTCGCGCAAGTGGCTGGAAAGCTGGTTCATGTCGGTTGGCTCCAGCACCAGGCAGTAGTGGTCCAGATTCCGACGCCCGTCTCTCACCGGCTCCTCGTCTGGCCAAGGCTTCAGGTCAATGATCGTCTCGCTGTTTATCCTGGCGCAGGGGAAAGGCAGCTCTCCAGACCTGAACTCATCGACGCGCAGGGGCTCCAGTCCCAGTATCTCTGTGTAGAACTTGATGGCGCCTTCAATGTCTTTCACTCTTATGACGATGTGGTCCAGCTGAACAATTTTGAGCTTCACTGATGAGTCAGTTGCCATTCTATTCTCCTTTGCCTTTTGACCTTTTCCGGCCTTAACCTACGCCGGGCGCATAGAGATGATTAAGCGTCTCATAATTCTTGGGGTCAAGGTTCTTTCCCTGCAAAGCCGGATGCTCCGGGCCATACCTGTGGGCTCTGAATGTCGCATTGGCGTTCCCGTTTGAGCGGGGGTCCAGGACGAAAAACGGGTTAATGTATTCCCACACGATATTCTTGTTGGACGATACTTCAAACATCCGCCCCGGTGCTCCCTCGCAAATTAGGGTGTTCCCGTTGGGCAGTCGCTGGGCGCTGCTGATGTTGAAGCTATAGAAGGACGGCGGCGGGCTACCCGCGAATTGCCATACGATCTCGTTTGACTCTATGTTGACCTCAACAATTCGGGAAGCGCCGTTGCCACGACCATGCGCACCATTGTCGAAGATCAGTATGTTGCCATTATCCAGATGGGTCGGATTATGCTGATGAGCGATTTCGTTGGGACCCCACTTCCACTTGAACGCCCCGGTGGCCTTGTCCACGATGCCTACCGTGTTAGTGCGCCTGTAGCTCACAACGAAATCGCCATCAGGCGTTACGTTCAGCGAGTTGCCGTGTCCCCACTCGCGCCTGTTTTCCAGCGGACATACTACGTCTTCGTCAAGATCGAAATGGTCCTCACTGCGCCACTTGTACACAGAGGTACCATCCGGCGTGATCTCCTCAATGTTGTCCCCCAGCATCTCGTCAGGGTCGTCTTCGGACTCGTAGCCGCCTTTGACACGACTACTGAACTCTTTGGACATGGCGTCCCAAAGCAGCACCAGGGTGTTGCCGTTCGGTAGCCGCTCGAAGTCGTGATGAAGCAAGGGGTTTCTATAGCTCCAGACGACGTTGCCCTCCCAGTCGAGTTCCAGCAGCGCTGACGAAGAACCGCCCAGTCCGTTGACGATGTCGGTTTCAGTCTCAGGACCCGTTCTGCACAACAGGTTACCGTTGGGAAGGAGGTACGCGTAGCCAATGCCTTCATCGCTGGTCCATCGATGACAGATCCTGCCCTCCATGTCGATCAGTGTAGCGTGCTTGCCTCTGTTAGTTGAAAATAGTGTGTAGCCTCTATATGAGAGAGACGGTGAGTAGTGAATGAGTCCAACCGGTTGATGAATAGACCAGCCCATGTTTTTATATCTCTAGCATTAAAAGGATTTGCCCTTGAACCGCTCAGCTTCGAGGATTGAACTCTGGCGAGGACATCAAACGTGGGCTGTAGTAAACCACAATTGGGGCCTCAGCGCACATCCCCAGTCATATCGACGACATCAGGCAGGCCGAGGGCGAACTTGCCGAGATTCTCGTACACGACATCGCTGACGAAAAGATGCTGAGCCGCGGCATCCATGTCCCGGTGGCACCGCTGCAGTTCGCCGCCCATATAAAGGGCCTCGCCTCCGCCGTAACGAAAGGCCATAGATGTCACCTCGACGGCTACGTCCGTGGCCAACGTGGCGCACCCTCGCATCTGAGTCTGCAGCTGTGGGTCCGGCGCACTTCCCTGGCAGACGACGTCCCAAGCACCCTCGAATGTCTCCATTACCAGCGCCCTGACGGCTCGCAGGCGCAGGTCGGACTCGCCTATCGCCCGCTGAAAAGATGCTCGGTCTGCGATTAGAGTCTTGCTCGTCGATCCGCGCAGCTTGCTTTGCGCCAGTTCGACGATGGCATTGAGGGCGCGACGGGCCAGTCCCAAGGCAATGGCTGCATGCTCATTTGCGACGAATCCAGACCGGCCGAGAAGGTATATCGCGCCGCCTCGTCGGGGAGGGTCTGACATCAGCCAGGTGAACTCTTCCGGCACAAATAGGTCTCCTACGGTGAAGCCATTGCTCCCTGTTCCTTTGAGTCCAGACACCTGCCAGTCATCCGCTATTCTTGCCTTTTCCGTCGGGAACACAGCCCTGCGTATCTCCGACAAACCAGACATTCCATCCTCCACACGAACACCCGCGGAGAGCCATTGGGAGTGCTTGATTCCGCTGGCGAACCTCCAACGTCCGCTTACCACATAGCCCCCGTTGACAGGCATCGCCACTCCCGAAGGCATACCAACTCCCGCTGCTCTCGGAACATTACCGCCTGCGAATATCTGCACCACCGCCTCATCGGGCAGCATGACAGCGGGCAAGGCAATGTTGGTTGCGCCGATCATCATGCTCCACGCCGCCGCCGAGTCATACATTGCCATGGCCTCTATGACTTCTATCTGAGTCACAGGATCGGCCTCTGCCCCGCCAAACTCGGTGGGTAGCTTCAGCGCGAAAAGGCCTGCCTGTTCCAGGGCGTCGACAGAAGCCTGCGGCAAAGTCGCTTGTTCTTCAGCATCGTCGGCGCAAGACAACACGACGGCACGAACGCTCTCGACTGCATCTAAAAGCGCCTGACGTTTCTCCAGCCTATCAGTCGGGAAATTCCAAGTCACTTCTGGACCTCTCTCATCACACTTTACCAGCGCCCTTGCCTGTTCTGGCACCGATATCTATGGCGCGGTCCCTGCTCAAAGCAGATAGGATTTCGTCCATTAAATCATATTCAGCCATCAACCAGTCCAGCCGCACTGACCTTGGCCTGACGTACTACCAAAACCAACGGAATTAGAGTAGCCAGTCCGATAAAGGCGATGAGTAACTTCCAGCCAAAGAATTCAGGCGCTAGAGCTATGGCTAGACCTCCAAGAGTCGTTCCCATTAGTGCGGCAACCTGTTGAAACGCTCCATCCGTGAATACTGCCGCGCCCTGTTTATCTCCAGCGAAAACGTAAAGAAGGTTAATACAATTTGGAATGCTAAGCCCAAACACGAATGCCCAGACGACAAATATTGCGATAGTGATTGCGGGATACGGTGTGATAAATGCAAAGGCAATTGCGCCAAGTGGAAAGACTAGTCCGGCCGGCCACAGAATGTTAACTGGACCCTTGACTCGAGATAGCAGGACAACATTAGCCAGTGAACCCGCCATAAAACCTCCCAGCGATATGAAGGCGTAGGCCGGACCGAGCCAAGCTTCCTTTCCAGGATATTCACCAATGAAAAACGCCGGAAAGTAAAACAGAGATATACCCGCAGCCATCCACACCAACATCCTGATGGCTAGCAATGGCCTGATCCCAGGCAAAAGAATTACCTTGACGGAAGTGGACATCTGGGCCGACAGAGAAGCTCCCTCTCCTGTAGATGATCCCTCGAGCCGAGGCAGGGCCACCAGCACCAGAAGAGCAATCAGCCCAACGAATATCGCAAACACAATTGTGGCCACCTGCCAACTGGTCGGTTCTGCAATCAGGCGCATTACCGGAGCAAGAACACCAGGTCCTCCGGAAAGAGCCGCCACCAGGAATCCCATCTTTTTGTTTCGCTCATCCGCATCGGGCCAGGCTCGACCCATCGCAGCATACGCACCTGCCATTGCAATGCCAGCGGCAAGGCCCGCCACGAGTCTGGCGGCAAACATTACAGCGAATGACACTCCCAAACCGGTAACGAAAGTGGAAACGGCGAGCACTGCCGCAGACCAGAACAGCGCCTGCCGTAACTGAATTCGAGATATGAACGGAATCAGAGCAATGGCAGATACCAGCGCGCCAATGAATTGAGCAGTACCGAGCTGACCCGCAAGACTAACAGACACGTTGAGGTCGGCTGACATCTCATTAATAAAGGGAGCTACGGTGCTGACATGCGCCGCTCCTAGTGGAATGACCAGCATGATAATAGGCAGCGTTAGCCAGTTGGTACCGGATGGACGAACAATGTTCATTGCCAAAAAACCTACTAAACAGCAGACGGGCGCTAGTGTTTAACACCAGCCATCAATTCAGGTCATGACCGTTTGCGTAGTGGGGCGTCTTGCGCTCGAAGGAAAGCCGATGCCTCATAGACTCGCAGCCACTACCTACCCATCTCTATATTGATAAGTACTTCCTTTAGCTCACCGGACACGACCTCGAACTGCACGATAAGGCCTGAGCTAGTGTCGCCGCTTTCCAGGGCAACGTCGGCGATGTAACTCCCTGGTTTCAAGGCAAATATGTTCTGAAAGAACTCCGGCGTTAGTGAATTGGAAGCGTAATCGCCTATCTGAAATACCTTCAGGCGTTCCTTACCCCCTACCTCGGTGATTACTAGCTCCAGCGGTTCGAAGAAACGCTTCGGAAAATCGACGGCAACGGACCCTGGCTGGGGCATGGGGCCTACATCTACTCGGATATCCAGCGTGCCTTTGGGCCTTGAACCGCACGCAACCAGCAAGAGAATAGCTAAAGACAGGGCTATAAAAGTAGCTGCCGTGGGAATTATTCTTTTTTCAGCCTTTTCACCAGCGCCCAGGCTCCAGGCAACACCAGCGATGCTGCGTAGAGCTTCATCAGGTCGCCGATAATGAACGGGTAAAGTCCGCCGATCAGGGTCTTGCCCCAGTTTGTGTCGCCGGCGATGTACTCGCCAATTGGCTGCGGCGCACCAGCAGGGACCCAGTTGGTGGCGATGAGGAAGTACAGCCACAGCAGGCCGGGTATGTATATGACGGCGTTGCCAGCCAGCATGGCCAGGGAACCCCATGACTTGCGGTCCCAAGAGCGCTCAGCCAGAAGACCAGTTAGGTACGCGGCCAGTATGAATCCAACGATGTAACCGCCGCTTGATATGGCCCATGGCAGTCCGGCGTTGCCCAGCCAGGGGAATATGAAGTGCACACCCCAGGTGCCGTCCATTGCCAGCGCGCTGGCGGGAGGCGCGAACACCGGTATGAAAGCCATTCCCATGAGCATGTAGATGATCAGAGCACCGGCCCCTCGTTTGGCTCCCAGAGCGCCGCCTGCCACCAGCACGGCGAAGGTCTGTCCGGTAATAGGAACAGTAGTCCAGGGCAGGCGCACCGCTATCTGCGCCGAAAGGGCCACGAACCAGGCGAATCCCGCCATTAGAGCAAAGTCCATCGCCAGCTGCTGAACACGAGTCTGTGCCCATTCTCTTGGAATCACCGCATCAATGAGGACGGGTGCTCGTGAGGTAATCTGCATTTTCTACTACGCTCCCAGGGAAATTTGAAAGCAATAATAGCATGGCAGGCGTCCACATTACCCGCAATATCATCAAACAGACATTTAAATGCCCCACTACAAGTCCAAATGCATTATAATTGCTTAGACAACTATTTTACTCGTCCAATGCTTTCAAGGATTTCAAGAGGTGATCAATGCCTGCCGTTTATGTAGATGATGTAACAGTGCTTCCCCGCATTCCCGTGCTGCCGGACAAGAGCGCAAGGGAAAGGCCGGTCCAAAAGATCGTCAGCGCTCCCAAGTTTCTTGAGGGCGAGGGCTTCGAGGTGCGACGAGCCTTCTCGGAGATCGACCTGGCTCTGGCCGACCCCTTTTTACTGCTGGACCATATGGGAGCAGTGGAGTACTCGCCGGGAGAGGCAAAGGGTGCGCCCGACCATCCCCATCGCGGTTTCGAGACTGTGACGTACATGTTGGACGGCGAACTGGAACACCGGGACTCCAATGGCGGTGGCGGAGTGATCACCGGCGGCGCGACTCAGTGGATGACGGCAGGGGCTGGCATCGTTCACTCGGAGATGCCCACAGAGCTTTTGCTCAAGAAGGGCGGCCTGTTCCACGGCGTGCAGCTGTGGGTGAACCTACCCAGCAAGCTAAAGTGGACTCCGCCACAGTACCAGGACCTGGAGGCCGATAGCTCCATTCTGCTCGCCTCTGACGACGGCGGCGCTATGGTGCGGCTAATCGCTGGGGAACTGGCGGGCTTCAAGGGACCGGGCAGCACTCACACGCCCATCACGTATGCTCATGTCAGCATCAGTCCCGGCGCCAGATTACAGGTGCCATGGCCGGCTAATTTCAACGCGATGATTTACGTCCTCACGGGCAAAGGCTCCGTTGGGCCAGACCGTCAGCCCATCCACGAGGGGCAGCTTGCGGTGCTGGGTGAGGGCGAACAGGTTAGCCTGTACAGCGACTCGAAACAGGACAACGGCCTTCCGCATATGGAGACGCTGCTCCTGGGCGGCCTGCCTATACGAGAGCAGATCGCGTGGCGTGGGCCTTTCGTGATGAACACTCAAAATGAACTGTACCAGGCTGTGAACGACTACCATGCAGGACGAATGGGCACCATACCGGCGAAACGAGCGGGGGACGAGGTCAGTCTGTAAAGTCCTCTGCCATAACAAGAAGCCTAGCGACCGTGTTCCAGTTGCGGGCTGTCACATCGACGCCTATTAGTCTTTCGGCAGCCCGCGCTAGATTGGAACGACCGATACCGTCGGGCGCGTGCAGGTAAAAGACCTGGGCTGCTAGAACGAAGCTCTCGCTGGCGGATTTGGCAGCGTCTAGGCCTTCCACGTCCGGGGCATCCGCGCGCTGACCAAAGAAAAACAGGTGCAGCGTTCGCGGCTCGGCCTCCGCCTCTGGAAACGGGTTGGACGCTGCCGCCTGACGGAACTGCCCAACGCCAAGCACAATGACACGAGGCCGGAAGTCAAAGAGCTCGGAAACCGCTTTGGAAATGCTCTCCTCAAGAGCCGATGCGTCCAACTCAGCACTGCGAAAGATGGCGTTGCCACTCTGGATGTAGGTCTTCACGTCTTCGCAACCGAGGCCTTCCAGCAACACGACGAGATCCTTCATCAGCAGCACATTCTTGCCGCCAACATTGATGCCACGAAACAGCGCGATCCAGCTAGCCATTCTTTTATTGTAAGCGTTCACATCCTGTGCCGTTTCTGGCCAGGAGCTGAACACTTACTGTACATTTTCCGGCGGTGACGCCTGGAACCCCGGCTCGGATATACGGTGGGCGTCCCGAGGACTTGGAGTGCTTAGGGGGATCGCTTGCGCCGCCACGTCCAGAAATGATGGAAATCGCCGAAGCCCATCCTGCGGTACAAAGGTTCTCCCATCTCTGATGGTCCCAGCACCGCTGGCAAGGTGGAAGCGCTACTCAGCGCGACCCACGTCATGGCTGTGCCATAGCCACGGCGCCGATACGCCGGTTTGGTCGCTACCCCAAAAAGCCCTACAACGCCGTCACTTATAACGCCGATTGAGACGCTCACAGCCCGACCCTGAACACGACCGGTGAAGTACCGCATGTCAGGATCGTCAAGGCTAGCCGGCGCATGCCAGCAGCCAGGATTATACACCCCGACGAGCTCAAAGCCCTCGAAGCTGGCCTCCTCGAATTCCTCAAGCGTTTCGGGTGTTCTCACTCGTTCGATTTCCAGTTCAGGAGGGATAGCGACAGAGGGCTGCACGCCCGGTGGCCGCAGGAGATAGGGTGCGGGTTCGATCCCAGTGTTCCCTGGAAGCTCGAAGCCCAGGGAGGTCAGATTTAACACCCTCCACCAGTCGATCACCTCCACCTGGTCCTGCTCATGAGCAACCACCAGCTGCTCGATCTCCTGCATTAACGCGGGTGTTTCTGCGACTGATCCCGGTGTCAGAGTGACTGCCTGATGGTGAATAGCCGTCGCTGGACCCGATTGCCAGCAGGTCCAGAGTGAATCGGAATACCGGCATTCGAGTACGTGGGCACGGATTTGTTTATCGGCCCAGGCGGCTTGGTTCCTCGCTGCAGCTTGGATCAGATCCACTGCCCCTTACTCCTCTTCCCATAGCGTCGCCTGCTCTTCTTGCCAGCGAAGGGCCTCTGCGCGGGCGGCCTGGCGAGTCGGCGCGTTCATGCCGCGAGTGCGCAGGTCTATTGCCGAATCAGCGTTGGGCCTGCCAGTGCTTTCGTAAAAAGACCTGAAGCCCTCGATGTCCTTGGCGAACGCCTTCTGCCATCCGTTGGTCCTATCCAGCGCAGGAAAGGTACCCAGAACGCCAATGTCGTTGAACCGGTCCATGAATTCGAAGTCCAGCTTCGACTCGCCCTCCCATATGAAGACGCGCCTGTCGTTGCCCAGGTTGTACGCGCCGACGATGTTGATGCTGGGCGGGGGTTCGCCCTGCCAGATCGTGGCCAGAAGCTCGGGGTCGCGAGCGCGCTCGGATGTGAATATGGAAACGAACAGCAATTTTCAATTCCTTTTAACAGCGATTACCGATCACGCCATGGGATTAATGTCCGGCAGGTCCAGCAGGGCCGCGCCGTAGTTTTCGTAGGCAGAGCTGCTGACCATGAAGTGCTGCGCCGCCGCATTGATGTCACGAAGGCACCGCTGAAGTACGCCAGGGCGATACAGCGCGGAACCTCCCGCATAGCGGTAAGACCTGGTGACCACATCAACGGCGACATCGGTGGCGTAGGCAGCCACAGCCCTCATTTCCGACTGCAGCGCCAGCCCAGGGACACTGCCTGTCTGGCAGACGTCCCATCCCTTCTGGTTAACATCAACGCACAGGGCATGGGCTGACCTCAGTTTGAAGTCGCATTCGGCCATATCTCTCTGAAAGGCGGGTCTGTCCGCCAGAAGTGAGGGCGGATTGCCCCTTCGCTTCTCTGAGGCGTATCGCATTATTTCGTCCAGCGCATGCCTTCCGACGCCCAGGGCGAAGGCTGCGTGCTCATTGGCAACGTAGCCCGGCCTGCCCATGAAGTAGGACAGCCCGCCCCTTTTTGGCTGCCACGCCGCGAAGTCCCAGGTGAACGCCTTAGGAACGAACAGGTCGGAGACAGAGACATCGTTGCTGCCGGTGCCTGCCAGTCCAGTGACGTCCCAGTTGTCGAGAATCGTGGCGCTGGATGTGGGGTAGACCAGCATCAGATAGGTTGGCGATACATCTGTTTCTTCCAGGGTGAACGCCCCGGTGCTCAGCCACTGCGAGTGCCGCACGCCGCTGGCAAAGGGCCATCTGCCGTTCAGAATGTAACCGCCGTCCACCCGCTTGGCCTTACCCGCTGGCATGGCGACGGTGGCCCCTTTGGGAACCACGCCTCCCTTGAAAATCTCAGCCACCGCTTCGTCGCCAGCAAAGGCCGCTGGCTGACCTATGGACGTCGCGCCTATCATGACGCACCAGCCAGCAGACGAGTCCACGCTGGCCATCGCCTCCAGAACCTCGAACTGGGTTACGGGGTCGGCCTCTGCGCCGCCAAAGATTTCAGGCAGCTTTAGAGCAAAGAGTCCGGCGTCGTAGATGGCGTTGACAGCGTCTTTCGAAAGAGTGCCTATGTCTTCAGCTTCCTGAGCCTCGGCCTGCACCACGTCCCGAACGCTTTCGACGGCGTCCAGCAGGAACTGTCGTTTTTCAGCAGGGTCGGAAGGAAATTTCGGCAGCATATTTTGAATACTCCGGGGAAACTCAGCGCCTCAGAGATGGCTAATTTGGGTGCGCGGATGAAGTTGTGGTCTCGCGGATTATAGCCGGGTGGCGCAACGATAGACCAGCGGCCCTTCTTCGTCGACTACTCAGTAATGCTTACTGGATACAACTCCAGAGGGCAATTTACGTTGCCGCCGCTTGGGCCACCTGGTAGCGAGAAGAGTACTTCCTCTCTCTAATAGAGAAGCTGACTACCGTGGCGAATGCCAGCGTTGCTCCGGCCAACGCGAATGGCAGATCGTAATTGCCAGTAACGTCGCGCAGTATGCCTGCAACCTGTATGGCTGCCGCGCCACCGATCTGGTGCGCCATGAAAACGAGGCCGCTGAGCACACCCACGTTCCGTATGCCGTACACGTCGGCGGTGAGTGCGGTTGTCAGAGGCACGGTCGCTAGCCAAGCCACGCCACCCACCATGGCGAAGCCAAACAGCCCCCACATACCTGGAGCGAGTATTAGGATAAGGAAGCCTATTCCACGAACGGCGTAGACCAGCGTCAGAAGATTCTTACGGCCGAACCGGTCGCCAAGAAAACCGATGCTCAACACACCTATCAGGTTCATAAGGCTGAGAACGCCGAAAGCAGTAGCTGCCATAGAAGGCGAAAAGCCCTCTTCAATAGCGTAGGGCACAAAGTGGGCAGACATCATGGTAGTCGTAATGCCGCAGACAGTGTATCCGCCTAACAGCTGCCACATAGGCACCGACCGAAATGCCTTCTTCCAGTCCACGGCCTCCAAAGGGCCTTCTCTACGCGGTCGACTCACTACACCTTCGTCATCTGTCGACGGGGTGTCGCCGTCTGGCAGCAGTCCCATGTCGCTAGGGTCGTTGCGAATGAAGATGTAGATAAGAGGCAAGGCCAGTCCAAGCATCATCAGCCCCAGCATTAGCCAGGTGTTGCGCCAGCCGATGATCGGAATCACGAAAGCAATGAGTGGCACAATCAACAAACCACCAAGAGAGCCCCCTCCCGATATCAAGGCAATGGCAATGGACCGTCTTCGCTGGAACCACCTCGACACAAGAACGCCCATCGTATTCATCGCACCTGCGCTTCTGCCAATGGAGATGAATATGCCGAATACGATGATGAGGAAGACGATATGGTTGGTCTGATTCAGAGTGGCCGTACCAACGCCCATAACGATTACGCCAACTAGAATGAGTTTGCGCCCACCTAACCTATCGAATATGCGACCGATTATTGGTTGCGATACACCACCGACGAGAGACGACACCGCCACTGCAAGCGAAATAGTGCTCCTGCTCCAGCCGAACTCATCACTCATAGGAATAACGAATACGCCGAAGCCGCCAACTGCCCCCATGGCCAACATGGTTACAAAAGCGCCAGTCGAGACGATGAACCAGCCGTGAAATATTCCGCCTGAACTCGATTGATTCATTGCTTAAGCCTGCTTCCTTCCGCGATTTGCAGACAATATATCCGTTCGCTGTTGAATTTGCATCTAATCCAACGTGGCAATGGCCGGAAAGCTACTCATATTGAATCCGGACTAAAACCGAACCTACCTGGATCTACCCGAATCTATAGGAAGGGCAGCGCATCTTAAGTGAACTAGACTTGAGTGGACTTGTATCAAGTTTATTGCTATAATTATCTTAGCTTGAAGGTTTACTTGAGGACAGTATCCGTTAGTATAAGCGCTCGGCAGGTCCACATAAATTGCACGGTCGCCAGCGGCAATAGCTACACATTAAAGAGGAAACAATATGGTATCTAGACCAGATAACTTCACAGACTCCGCCAAAGAGGCTCTGCAGATTTCCCAGGAACTGGTGCTGCGCTACAAGCACACCGAATGGGGCTCAGAGCACATTCTCATGGCGTTACTGGAACAGCAAAAGGGCGTACCTCTGCAAATTCTGCAGGAGATGAACGTCGATATAGGATCGCTAACCCAGCGACTGCGTGCCCTGCTGGACAAGGCACCCAAGGCGGCCTTCGAGCAGAACCAGATCTTCCAGACGCCGAGAGTAAAGCTGCTTCTGGAGAAGGCTGACGCGGAGCGAGACCGCCTAAAGGACGATTACATCAGCACGGAGCACCTGTTGGTCGCGCTTACTCAGGACGATCAAGGAGAGGTCTCCCAGATCCTGAACGAAAGCGGAGTGACCACGGAACGGGTGTATCAGGCCTTGCAGAAGGTGCGCGGCGGGCACAGGGTAACCGACCCCGGCGCGGAGAGCCGCTACCGCTCTCTGGAGAAGTACAGCACGGACCTGACTCAGCTAGCCAAGGATGGCAAGCTGGACCCCATTGTGGGCCGAGACGCCGAGGTTGCGCGCGTGATGCAGACGCTGATTCGGCGCACCAAGAACAACCCCGTACTTATAGGAGGCGCGGGTGTTGGCAAGACGGCCATCGCCGAGGGCCTGGCCCAGCGCATCCAGTCGGGCGACGTGCCGGAGGAGCTGCAAGGGCGGCGGGTTATCGCCCTGGACATGGGTTCCCTGGTGGCAGGCTCCAAGTTCCGCGGCGAGTTCGAGGAGCGCCTCAAGGCCGTTATGGACGAGGTGAAAGAGGCTGGTCGAGAGATCATTCTGTTCATCGACGAGATACACACCGTCGTGGGAGCAGGCGCGGCAGAGGGCGCTATCGACGCCAGCAATATGATGAAGCCCGCGCTGGCCCGAGGTGAGTTGCAGGCCCTGGGCGCGACAACTGAAGAAGAGTATCGCAAGTATATCGAGAAGGACGCCGCCCTGGAGCGCCGCTTCCAGCCTGTGCTGGTAGAGGAGCCCGACCAGGAAACGGCTATAGAAATGCTGAAGGCATTACGACCAAGATACGAGGCGCACCACAAGGTCAAAATAGAGGACTCGGCGCTGGAGGCGGCGGTCAAACTTGGTTCGCGCTACATATCCGACAGGCTTCTGCCGGACAAGGCCGTTGACCTGATAGACGAGGCGGCCAGCAAGCTGCGCATCGACTCGCAGATGCTTCCGAGCGACCTCAAGGACAAGGAGAACCGCATCAGGCATCTTGAAAACAAGGAACTGGCCAGCGCGGAGATGGGCGACTACGAAAAGGCGGCTGAGCTGAAGGCGGAGCGCGCGCGCCTGCAATCCGAGTTCGACGGCGAACGCATCGAGCTGCTAAACGGCGAGTCCGTAAGCGCAGACATGATGGTGACCGAGGACGACATCGGCAGGCTGATCGCCACGTGGACGGGCATACCTGTGTCCCGGTTGCTGGAGAGCGAGGCGGACAAGCTTCTGCACATGGAGGAGCGGCTCCACGACCGCGTCATCGGGCAGCAGAAGGCCATCACGGCCATATCCGACGCGGTACGCCGGTCCAGGGCAGGCCTTCAGGATCCCAAACGGCCTATAGGGTCGTTCATATTCCTGGGCCCGACGGGTGTAGGCAAGACGGAGCTGGCCAAGGCGCTGGCAGAGTACCTGTTCGACGACGAGCAGAACATGGTGCGAATCGACATGTCCGAGTACATGGAGAGGCATTCAGTCTCTCGCCTCATCGGCGCACCACCTGGGTACGTCGGGTATGACGAAGGCGGGCAGTTAACCGAAGCGGTTCGCAGGCGGCCTTTCCGGGTCATCTTGCTAGACGAGATCGAGAAGGCGCACCCGGACGTGTTCAACATACTGCTCCAGATAATGGAGGACGGACGGCTGACGGACGGGCAAGGCAGAACAGTAGATTTCAGCAACACGCTGGTTATCATGACCAGCAATCTGGGAACCTCAGATGCCAGCCGAAAACCCGTGGGCTTCGTGACTGAAAAGCTACAGGACGATTCGGCACGGCTGCGCTCGTCGGTGGAAGAAGCCTTGCGCCAGGCGTTCAGGCCAGAGTTCTTGAACCGGCTGGACGAGACAATCGTCTTCGACCCGCTAACCAGCGAGCAGATCCACAGCATAGTGGACCTGATGATTAAGGAAGTCGAAGAGCGACTGCAAGAGCACGGCGTGACCATAGAACTAACGCCGGAGGCTAAGGACTGGCTGGCGGACAAGGGCTTCGATCCGGTCTATGGAGCGCGCCCACTACGCAGGGCAATTCAGCGCTTCGTAGAGAATCCGCTGTCGAAGCAGATAATCGCTGGAGACTTCAGGCCTGGCGACATGATCAGCGTCAGCGAAGAGGACGGAGAACTATTCTTCACCAAGACGTCAGCTGTTCTACCCATGGTGGCCGAGGCCTAAGAGTGTTCCGATACTGATTTAGTTAGAGACCCTGCTTCTAGACAAGAGGCAGGGTCCCTTTTTATATATACGCCCCAAAAATTGGCACATGCTATACCCTCTGTCAGCTAACGAGGCTGGCAATGCGATCACTGGGGGCCATATTAACTCTTGCCCAAATCCATAGGGGCTGGTTATAATTACGGCGTTATTGATGAACCGGCGCAATTCGGAAAAGAACACCCGGTCAATCTGAACAAAGAGGATTTTCAGGTATGGATCAGAAACAGGACAAGCAGTTCTCTCGTAGGTCATTTCTCAAGGGAATTCCCCTGGGGATAGCCGGCGCCTTCGTGCTGGGCTCCATTTCGCGAAGCCTATTCTCCAAGTCGCAAGAGTCTGACCAGTACCCATCTTTCCCTGAAGGTTCAATATTTACCCCCGCCAAAGACAAGAACCGCACCGACGCCTAATCCAGGCAGCCCTCTGTTCGTAGCTGGATTGCTCCTAATCCAGCTCATGTGATCAGTCTCCATCGGTCGTTTTGCCCCTGCCGTAGTGTCTTTTGTTACGTCTCACAGGTCCCTGCACGCCTACCCTGCGGCGAACCACTGCGTAGAAACACCCATGCCCTTTCTCGTTAACCGTGCATTGGAATACGAGATGCCACCGATTTCTTCTAAATGCGTCCCTAATAGACTGGAAGGGAAGTGGCATGACGTGCTACCAATAACAGTGAGCCCCCGACAGTGATGCCGGAGAGTCTCCAACGGAGGAACCTGATAATGGGCACCGCAGCTTCTCGTAATCCAGACGACCTGATGGGGCAAGACCTCAACATACTTAAAGAGTATGCTGAACGAGTCATAGTCCACGGAGATGTACTGTCCGCGACCGAAGAAGATGACCGAGAAACCCGCTTTCGCAATTTTGCGGAGATCGGAGACTCTTTCAGCCTAACCGAGCGCGATATGGTTAGCATGCTGTTCGACGGTATGTTTCACAAAGGACCTAAATGCTGGTGCGCAGAGTGCCGCCTCAACGATGTCATTTAACAAAAGCTGACACTTACTAAATAGCTCAGGGAAAATAAGGCCTCGCCGGCAATCGGTGAGGCCTTATTTTATATTTCGGACCATGAATCTTCATCTAAGTAAAGTGGAGATAATGTTCTCCCCATAGGTCACAGAGAATCCCTCTTTA
>Ga0066376_10001594_pt1 | contig 21929 bp, 19 predicted proteins | sample Knorr_S15_td_Bot_FD_77009 | JGI IMG/M metagenome (GOLD analysis project Ga0066376, IMG submission 77009) | Marine microbial communities from Southern Atlantic Ocean transect - Knorr_S15_td_Bottom_ad_5009_LV_A | ecosystem: Environmental > Aquatic > Marine > Oceanic | place: Southern Atlantic...
AATTCTTTAATTTTAAATTTGATAATTCTTTTGTTTTATTTAATAAATCTTTTTTTTCATTTGTTAAAGGTTTAATTTTTGCAAATGTTTTATTTAAATTATCTAGGATTTTAGATATTTTAGGTTCAATTTTTGATTCCATAAAGGAAATAGTAAAGTTTTCTTCATCTACTATCTCATTCCCACTTTTTTTTTCAAAACCTGATTTTTTTTTACTTTTTTCTTTTGTCTTAATTCCGTCTTCATTTTCTTCTTCATCATTTTCGTTTTCTTTTTCCCCTTTTATACTTTCACTAGTTTCTTCATTTAATGAAGCATCTTCAAAAGTTACAGGAATTTTCTTATTTATATATTTTCTGTAAAATTTTTCTAAATCAATAACATGTCTAAGATAGATTTCATCATCAGCAAGTTTTTTTTTTAAAATTGAGAAATATTCATAAACAAATGGAAACTCATAAATAGATTGTAAAATCTTATTTTTACCATCTTCAATCTTAATTGATAGGTCTACTTCCCCTTGTCTTGTTAACAAGTCAACCGAGCCCATTTCTTTAAGATACATTCTAACAGGATCGCTTGATCTTGTTTCTCCTTTAAGTAATTTTTTAGCAAGTCTTTTTTGTTTTTTTAATAAATTTGAATTTGCGTTATTAGGACCCCTGTTTCTTCTTTTTAGTAAAATACCTTTAATTTTTAAATGGTTTAGGATAATCTCAAAATCATCTGAATTAAGAACTTCTGGAGTAAAAAATCTTTTAATTTTTGTAAATGATATCTTCCCTACTTTTATTGTATCTTCAATAAGAGATTTAAACTGAGGTATATACTTATCTTTTCGTATTAATTCGTGAACAGATAGTTTTTTTTTAATGTTTGTATTTTTTTTATTAGTTTGTGTTTTTTTTTGTTCTTTAATCATTAAACCGTATACACTATATTAAAAAAATAAATTTTAAACCGTTTTTTTTTTGTATTTAGACTGTATTTCTTTAAATTTAATATAATTTTTCTCATCTAAATTCTTAAGCGCTAATTTAGCCTCTTGTTTACTGATATCTATATTTTTTTTACTTAAATACATATTAAAATATTCATTCCAACCTTTTAAAATCAAATCAATATTACTATTACTATTACTTTTTAAAAAAGGCGCATGAAGCAATATGGACTTGTTTATAATTTCTAAAACAATTCCTCTATACTCAGATTTAAGCAATGTGGCTCTAATGTTCAAGGTTTCAATTTCTTTTTTATTAAATAAGTTAACGATAGAATCTTTAAGATTATTAAATTTATTATAAGTAAAGTTAATCGATTTAAATTTATCGCTAATTTTCTTAAGTAAAGCAGGATATAAAATAATAGTTCCTATAAGAACTCTCTCAGTAATTATATTTGTATTGATTATATTTTTACTTAAAAGATATTCTTTTTTCCCCTTATTTTGTATTTTTTTTCCTGAAAATTTGAATTCATGAAAAAATTTTTCTCTAAAAAAACTCTTATAATTCTTTTTTACTATAAAATTATTAATCAAATTTAATAATCTATTAATTTCTTCCTCTAACTCAGCTCTTTTTTCCGGAGTATTAAAAATTTTTCCATAAATTAAATTATTCCAAACAAAATCTATCAAAGATAATTTATTCTCGAATGACAGATTAAGATTTTTTAAATTGTTAGATAAAATTAAACTGTCTGGATCCTCTTTAGGAGGTAATTTAGAAAAATTTAAAGAATAACCTGGTTTTAAATATGGAAAAATCAATTCAGGTATTCTTTTTGATGCTTTTTGCCCTGCTTCATCTCCATCCATACATAATATTGGCTCTTTAGAAATACGCCAAGAATACATTATTTGCTTTACTGTTATAGCTGTACCCAACGGTGCTACAGTATTTTTAAATCCAGCATTATACATTGAAATAACATCGGTATAACCCTCAACTATATATAACTCATTTTTTTGCATAGGATTGTTTTTGCATTGCTGCCAACCAAACAAAAGATCTCCTTTTTTAAATATGTCTGTTGAAGGAGAATTTATATACTTTCCAATTTGATTTTCAGATAAAGCCCTACCACCAAAACCAACTACATTAGAAAAATAATCATAAATTGGAAAAATTATGCGATTGTTAAATCTATCAAATTTTTCATTATTTTTACTTGAAACTATAATTAAACCCGAGTCTAAAATATCCTTTGATGAAAAATTTTTTGATTTTAAATAATTATAAAGTGTATCGTTTTTTTTTGGAGCATGCCCTAAACAAAAATTATTTATAATGGTTTCGTTAAAATTTCTTTTTTTAAAAATTTCTTGAAGATATTTATTAGTTCTTAATTCTCTTTTTAAATTATGATGAAACCAATTAGAAGATATTTTCAAAACCTCTCTCAAATTTTTTATTTTATTTTGAACTAAAATATCTTCTTTTTTATAAATACTTTCTTCAACTTTAATACCAGCATAACTCGCCAATTTTTTAACTGCTTCTTTAAAAGATAAGTTTTCTGTTTTCATTACAAAGTCAAAAACACTTCCATGTTCTCCAGTGCTAAAACAATGATAAAATCCTTTTTCATCTGATACCGTAAATGACGGTGTTTTTTCATTAGAAAATGGTGAAAGCCCTATGAACTCTTTTCCTCTTGAGGCTAATTTTATTTTCTTTGAAACAATATCTGAAACTTTTATTCTAGTTTTAATTTCATCAATTAATTGGCTGCCAAATTTCATAAAGTAATTACCTTTTAACTGCTTAGAATGATTTTAACACAAGAGCCTGCATTAGCCATGTCTATTTGAGAAGAAGATTTATGTTTTTTTATTTCAGCCATAACTTTTCCCATATCTGACATATCCTTAGCATTCAATTTTTGTATTATTTCTTTACATATATCTTCAACAACATTCTTATCTAATTGTTTTGGCAAAAATTCTTGAATAATATCAATTTCTTCTTCTTCTTTATCCGCAAGTTCTGGCCTATTTCCCTTTTTATATAAATCAATACTTTCATTTCTCTGTTTAATCATATTTTTTAAAATACTAAACATTATTTCTTCTGAAATTTCTTTATTTTTATCTTCAGATCTAAGAGCTATTTCTTTATCTTTTATAGCAGCAAGTATAAGCCTTATAACGTTTGTTGATTCTTTGTTTTTAGTTTTAATGGCTGATACTAAATTGTCTGTTAGTTGTTTTTTTAACATTTTAAAAGAAAAATTTATTAAAAACTTTTTTTTACTGTATATCAACTTGATTCGTAAAAATAATTCACTGAAAACATTGATTCTTTTTTCTATATAATTATCTAAATTAAAGTAAATTTTTTAAAAAAAAGATTTGAATATTATTGTGAAATAAATAGATTGGTTACAGCTAAATAAAGGAGGTTAAAAACGCCGCCTAAAGAAAATTTTTTATTCAATAAAAAACCTAATGCAATACTAGCTTTAGCAAACAACGCTATTTTTTACGGTAATGGAATTGGTTATGAAGGCCAAATAATTGGTGAGTTATGTTTTAATACTTCAATTCTTGGATATCAAGAAATATTAACTGATCCATCTTACTCAAATCAAATAATTACTTTTACATTTCCACATATTGGCAATGTAGGTGTAAATAAGTTTGATATCGAATCTAAAAAACCAGCTGCGAAAGGATTGGTTATTAGAGAAGCTATCTCGATTCAATCAAATTTTAGAGCAACTGATAGTTTTCAAAATTGGCTAAAAAAAAATAAATTAGTAGGAATTTCTGGTATTGATACAAGACAAATAACTCAGATGTTAAGGGAAAAGGGATCTGTTAATGCAATTATCGAATATAAAAAAAATGGAAAATTTAATTTCAAAGAAATTGCAAAAAAACTTAAGAAATGGAAAGGAATTGAGAATTTTGATTTAACTAGAGAAGTCACAAGATATAAAAATTGTTCATGGAATAAAACTGTTTGGTCAAAACTTAAAGGGTATGGTTATAACAACAAAAACAAATATCATATTGTGGCGATAGATTATGGAGTAAAAAACAATATATTAAGAAATCTTGCCTCTTTAGGTTGTAAAGTTACAGTTGTTCCAGCAACTGCCCAAGCTAATGACATTTTTAAATTAAAACCAAACGGTGTTTTTTTAAGTAATGGACCAGGAGATCCTAAAGCTACTGGAAAATTTACAATTCCAACTATAAAAGAAATTTTAAAAAAGAAAATTCCAACATTCGGCATTTGTTTAGGTCATCAAATCCTTGCTATTGCATTAGGTGGAAAAACAAAAAAAATGCATCACGGTCATAGAGGTGCAAATCATCCAGTTTTAGAAATTGAAACTGGAAAAGTAATAATTACTGTACAAAATCATGGATTTAAAGTTTTAAAAAGTTCATTGCCCAAAAATGTAAAAATTTCTTATAAATCACTTTTCGATGGATCAATAGAAGGTTTAGAATTATTAAACAACCCAGTTTTTTCTGTTCAATACCATCCTGAAGCATCTCCTGGGCCTCATGATCATCTTGGTTTATTTAAAAAATTTTATAATTTAGTAAAAGAAAATGCCTAAAAGAAAAGATTTAAAATCAATTTTTATAATAGGGGCAGGCCCAATTATAATAGGACAAGGTTGCGAATTTGATTACTCAGGTACTCAAGCATGTAAAGCTCTTAAAGAAGAAGGTTATAAAGTGATTTTGCTTAATTCAAACCCTGCTACAATTATGACAGATCCAGATGTTGCTGATTCCACTTATATAGAACCAATAACCACAGAAATTATAGAAAAAATTATAAAAAAAGAAAAACCTAATGCAATTTTACCTACAATGGGTGGTCAAACAGCATTAAATGCAGCATTAGAAATTGAAAAAAAAGGTATTCTTAAAAAATATAATATTGAATTAATAGGGGCATCGATAAATGCAATAAAAAAAGCTGAAAATAGAGAATTATTTAAAAAAACAATGTTGAAGTTAGGTTTAAGAACTCCAAAAAGTTTTATTGCAAAAAATATAAATAATGCGAAAAAAATTTTAAAAAAACTTACTTTACCTGTAATAGTTAGGCCATCTTTTACATTAGGAGGCCAAGGTGGAGGAGCAGCAAAAAACTTAAAAGAATTTAATAAAATTGTTTCCCAAGGTTTAGATTATTCACCAATTAACGAAGTTTTAATTGAAGAGTCTGTTTTAGGTTGGAAGGAATATGAATTAGAAGTAGTAAGAGATAAAAATGATAATTGTATAGTTATATGTTCAATTGAAAATGTTGATCCAATGGGCGTTCATACGGGTGATAGCGTTACTGTTGCACCAGCATTAACTCTTACAGATAAAGAATATCAAATTATGAGAAATGCTAGTTTCGCAATTTTAAGAGAAATAGGTGTAGATACAGGAGGATCAAATGTTCAATTCGCTATTAATCCTAAAAATGGTGAAATGGTAGTAATTGAAATGAATCCAAGAGTTTCTAGATCATCGGCTTTAGCTTCTAAAGCCACAGGATTTCCAATTGCAAAAGTGGCAGCTAAACTTGCAATAGGATTAACATTAGATGAAATAAAAAATGATATTACTAAAACTACACCTTGTTCTTTTGAGCCAACTATTGACTATGTAGTTACAAAAATTCCAAGGTTTACTTTTGAAAAATTCCCAGGAACTAAAAACATTTTAGGAACTTCGATGAAATCTGTTGGTGAAGTAATGGCAATTGGGAGAAATTTTTGTGAATCTTTTCAAAAAGCAGTTAGATCATTAGATAAAGGTTATGATGGATTAATTAATGATAAAGAAACAAAAACAAATATAAATTTTCCTTCACCTTTAAGATTTTTTCAAATTGCTGAGGCTTTTAGAAAAAAAAAGAATATTAATTTAATTTATAAAAAAACAAGAATTGATAAATGGTTTTTAAGAGAAATTAAAAAAATTATTGACTATGAGAATTTAATTAAAAAAAAAGGAATACCAAAAAATAGAGATTTAATTCTTCATATTAAAAGTTTGGGTTTCTCAGATAAAAGATTAGCTTTTTTAACTCACAAAAATGAAAAAGAAATAAGAAAGCTAAGAAAAAGATTCGATGTAAAACCAGTTTATAAAAGAGTGGATACTTGTGCTGCAGAGTTTTCTTCTCTGACACCTTATATGTATTCAACTTATGAAAAAATTCCAAAAGGTATTGATAATTGTGAAGCTAAGCCAAGTAACAAAAATAAAGTAATTATTATCGGCGGGGGGCCAAATAGAATTGGGCAAGGTATAGAATTTGATTATTGTTGTGTACACGCTTCCTATGCATTAAGAAAAAAAAATATTGAAACAATAATGATTAATTGTAATCCAGAAACTGTTTCTACAGATTATGATACTTCTGACAGATTGTATTTTGAGCCTTTAACGCCTGAAGATGTAATTGAAATTATAAAAGTTGAAAAAAGAAAAGGAAAGCTTCTAGGTTTGATATTACAATTTGGCGGACAAACACCTTTAAATCTTGCTAAGCATTTAGTTAAAGAAGGGATAAAAATTTTAGGAACTTCTCTAAATTCTATAGATATAGCAGAAGATAGGAAAAGATTTAAAAAAATAGTTAAAGATTTAAAAATAAAACAACCTACAAATTTAACTGCAAATAATATTAATGAAGCAAAGAAATGTCTAAAAATCATTGGTCTTCCACTAATAATTAGACCTTCCTACGTTTTAGGTGGTAAGGCAATGGAAATCATTAATGAAAAAAAGGAGTATTTCAAATATGTTAAAAAAGCACTAAAAATAACAAAAAAATCACCATTGTTAATTGACTCTTACTTAAAATCAGCTGTTGAGGTAGATGTTGATGCCATTTCAGATGGAAAAAAAGTATATATAGCAGGTATAATGGAACATATAGAAGAAGCTGGCATTCATTCAGGTGACTCTGCTTGTGTAATACCTCCATATACTCTAAACAAAAATATAATTAAACAAATTGAGGAACAAACAATAAAACTAACAATAGCTTTAAAAGTAAAAGGAATAATAAATATTCAATTTGCAATTCAAGATAATGACATTTATATAATTGAAGCAAATCCTCGTGCTAGTAGAACAGTTCCTTTTGTTGCAAAAGCAACTGGAATTCCAATAGCAAAAATTGCCGCATTATTAATGTTAGGAAAAAAAATAAGTGACTTTAAATTAAAAAAAAATAAATTTAAACATATCGCTGTTAAAGAATCTGTTTTTCCTTTTTCTAAATTTGATGGATCCGATATTATTCTTGGACCAGAAATGAAATCTACAGGCGAAGCAATGGGGATGGATTTTAATTTTGGAAAAGCTTTTGCAAAATCTCAATTATCAGCGGGTGTTAATTTACCTTTAAAAGGTAATTTATTTGTATCAGTTAAGAATGATGACAAAATTTTTGTCTATAAGCATGTTAAGAGTTTAGAAAATCTTGGTTTTAAAATTTCTGCAACCAAAGGAACAGCAAATTTTTTAAAAGAAAAAAATATTAATTGTCTTTCAATAAAAAAAGTAAAAGAAGGAAAACCAAATATTGTAAATTTTATAAATGAAAAAAAAATTAATCTTATATTTAATACAACTGAAGGGGCCCAGGCAATAAAAGATAGTTTTACTTTAAGAAGATCCGCAATTAATAATAAAATTCCATATTACACTACTATGGCTGGTGCTAAAGCTGCTGTGGAAGCAATTAAAGAATTATCTAAAGGAAATTTAGAAATATCTTCTTTGCAAAAATATTTTTTTAAAACAAAAATTAATAAGGTTGTAAAAAGTGTCTAAAAAAAATTGTTGGATACTATCAGATAATTTAATAGGGCATGAAAAACAGTCAATTTCTCTGGCAGAAAAATTAAATACTAATTATAAAATTATAAAAACAAAAAAATTAAATCTTATAGAAAGAAATTTATTAATTTTTTTTAATTTAAAAAAAACAAAATTTTTAAAAGCACCATTTCCAAAACTTATAATTTCTTGTGGAAAAAATACTGCTTATTATTCAAAATTAATAAAAAAGAAACTAAAAAAAAAAACTTTTTCTATTTTTATACAAAAACCTCCTATAAACATCAAAAACTTTGATGTGGTTATTACTCCTAAACATGATAATTGTAAAGGTTCAAATATAATTGAAACTCAAGGTGCTCTTACAAAAATAAATTTAAAATATATTAAAAATGTTAATAAAACAAAAAAACCTAGTATTTTAAAACAAAATTTTATTACTGTATTAATTGGTGGAAATAGCAGGCATCATAAAATAACAAATGCCATATTAAATCAAATGATCAGTAAGCTTAATTTAATTCAAAAAAAAAATAAAATTAAAGTTTTTATTCTTTTTTCTAGAAGAACAAACAAAAATGATTTTTTATATTTAAAAAAAAATTTATTTAATAAAAATTTTATTTTTATTTTACCAAACTCAAAAAAAATTTCTTATTTAAACGCTATAAGCTTTGCAAAAGCAATCATTGTTACAAGTGATTCTGTATCTATGGTGACTGAGGCATGTAGTACTGGCAAACCTACATATATAATTGATATACCAACAAAATCAAAAAAATTTAGTTTATTTATAAAAAATATGATTGATTTAAAATTAGCTTATTATTTGAAAGACTCAATCTCTTTAAAAAATAAAAAGAAAGCATTAAATGATATTGATGAAGTAGTAAAAAAAATTAAAAAAAAAATAAATTTTAATTATGAAAACTTATAAAAGCGATACTATTATCATTGGATCTGGTTCTGCAGGATATACTTCTGCTATATATACTGCTAGAGCGAACATGAATCCAATTTTAGTAAATGGCCAACAACCAGGTGGGCAAATGACTATTACAACAGATGTCGAAAATTATCCGGGTTTTAAAGATATTATTCAAGGACCATGGCTTATGGATCAAATGAAAGCACAGGCAGAAAGCGTAGGCACAAAAATTATTAATGACACAATTACAGAATGTAATTTCAAATCAAAACCATTTGAACTGATTGGAGGTAGCAAATCTATTTATCATGGAAAAACAATAATAATTGCAACTGGCGCTACTGCAAGATGGTTAGGTATTAAAAGTGAAGAAAAATTTAAAGGTTATGGTGTATCTGCATGTGCTACATGTGATGGTTTTTTTTTTAAAAACAAAATAGTTGCAGTTGTTGGTGGAGGGAATACTGCAGTCGAAGAAGCTTTATATTTAACGCTTCATGCTAAAAAAGTGCTTTTAATTCATAGAAGAGATAAATTAAGAGCAGAAAAAATTTTACAAGAAAGATTATTTAAAAATCCAAAAATTGAAGTTGTTTGGGATAGTGCTATTAAAGAAATTCTCGGTAATAAAAACCCAAAAAAAGTTACAGGTATTTCCATAGTTAATAAAAAAACAAATAAATTAAAATCAATTAATTTAGATGGAGTCTTTATTGCAATAGGACATATCCCAGCAACTAATATTTTTAAAAATAAAATAAAATTAGATAAAGATGGTTATATTTTAACAAAATCCGGAAGTACAAAAACAAATATACCAGGTGTATTTGCTGCAGGAGATGTAGCAGATAAAATATATAGACAAGCTGTTACTGCGGCAGGATTGGGATGTATGGCAGCTTTAGACGCAGAAAAGTATATAGCTGAATAATTTATTTTAATTTTTTACATGCAGAAATAATCTTTTTACAGCCTTCATCTATATTCTCATTTGATGTTGCAAAAGAAATTCTAAAAAAGTTTGAACAACCAAAGGCTTCTCCCGGTACTACTGCAACGCCTTCATCTAAAAAATAATCTGATAAATCGATATCGTTATTAATTTTAGTGCCATCTTTTTTTTTTTTTCCTATTAAATTATTACAACAAACGTAAACATAAAAAGATCCTTGTGGCAAAAAAACCTGAAGTTCAGAGAAATCTTGAAGTTTAGAAAAAATAATGTCCCTTCTTTCCTGAAATATTTTTTTATTTTTTTTTATAAATTCATTGCTGTTATTTAAAGCTTCGATTGCTGCTGCTTGAGATATTGAGGAAGTATGAGTAGTGCTTTGTGATTGAATTTTACTAATTTCTTTTATTAATTCTTTTGGCCCGGCACCATAGCCCAGTCTCCAACCAGTCATTGCATAAGCTTTTGAGACACCGTTTACAATAAATGTTCTTGATCTAAGTTTATTATCAATTTGTAAAATATTTTTAAATTTTAAATCATCAAATATAATATGTTCATATAAATCATCAGACATAACCCATACATGAGGATGTTTTAATAGTATTTTTGCAAGATTTTGTAATTCTAATTCACTGTAAAAAGCTCCTGTTGGGTTGGAAGGAGAATTTAAAATTACCCATTTTGTTCGATTTGTAATTTTATTTTCTAAATCTTGCGGATTAATTTTAAAATTATTTTCCAAAGAACAATCTAAGACTACTGGATTCCCTTCAACTAAAAGCGTGATATCAGGATAAGATACCCAAAAAGGAGAAGGAATAATAATTTCATCTCCTTTTTCAATAGTTGCTACTAAAGCATTATAAATAACCTGTTTACCACCACAGCCAACTGTAATTTCATCTGGTTCAAAAATTAAATCATTTTCTCTTTTAAATTTCTTTATTATCGCTTCATTTAATTCCTTTGTTCCATTGACAGGGGTATATTTTGTTTGGCCATCTTGTATAGCTTTGATAGCTGCTTTTTTTACATTATCAGGTGTATCAAAATCAGGTTCTCCTGCGGAAAAATCTATAATTTTTTTTCCTTCCTGCTTTAATTTTTTAGTTTTTGCAGTTATAGATATAGTGGGAGATGCTTGTATCCTAGACACTCTTTGCGAAAAGAAACCCATAACATTTACTATGTATTCTATAATAAATTTTAGAAAAAAAAGATAGTATTAATTTTAATTAAATTATTTAATTAATTTAGTAAAATTTTTTAAAAATAATGGAAAATTTAGAACAAAAAAAAAACAAATTTATTATCGAAAGTTCTTTTAAAACTTCAAGTAAAAAAACTAAAAAAATAAAAAAAATTGTTAATAATTTAAAAAAAAACCAACGAAACCAAACTTTATTAGGCGTAACAGGTTCAGGAAAGACTTTTACAATGGCTCATGTTATAAAAAAAATTCAAAAACCTACTCTAATTTTAGCACCAAATAAAACTCTTGCAGCACAATTATATTCTGAAATGAAATTAATCTTTCCTAAAAATGCAGTAGAGTATTTTGTATCATATTATGATTATTATCAACCTGAAGCATATGTACCAAAAACTGATACATATATAGAAAAAGAATCATCCATAAATGAACAAATTGATAGAATGCGTCATTCTGCTACTAGATCTTTATTTGAAAGAAAGGATGTAATAATAGTTGCAAGTGTTTCTTGTATCTATGGAATAGGTTCGCCAGAAACATATTCAACAATGACTTTTTCTTTAAATAAAGGTGAAATAATTACAAGAAGTCACTTAATTACTAAACTCGTAGAATTACAATATATTAGAAATGACATTAATTTTTATAGAGGTACCTTTAGAGTAAGAGGTGATACTGTTGATATTTTTCCATCTCATTATGATGATTGTTCATGGAGTATATCTTTTTTTGGTGAAAAAATTGAAACAATTACTTCTGTAGATCCTTTAACTGGAAAAAAAAATGATGAGTTAAATTTTATTAAAATATTTCCAAACAGCCATTATGTAACTCCAAAACCAACTTTAGAAATTGCAATTAAAGATATAAAGATTGAATTAGAAGGAAGATTAAATTTTTTTAAAAAAGAAAAGAAATTTTTAGAGGCGGAAAGAATAGAGCAAAGAACTAATTTTGATATTGAAACAATTGAAGCAACAGGAAGTTGTTCTGGAATTGAAAATTATTCTAGATATCTTACGGGAAGAAAAAGTGGTGAGCCTCCTCCAACATTATTTGAATATCTTCCGGGCGATGCTTTAATATTTGTTGATGAAAGTCATGTATCAATTCCACAGCTTCATGGAATGTATAAAGGTGATCATTCAAGGAAATTAAATTTATCAGAATATGGTTTTAGATTACCATCTTGTTTAGATAATAGGCCTTTAAAATTTGAAGAATGGGAAAAAATGAGACCTAAAACAGTATTTGTATCTGCTACTCCTGGGGCCTGGGAAATAGAAAAATCAAACGGATCATTAATTGAACAAGTTATCAGACCAACTGGTTTAACTGATCCAATATGTGAAGTAAAAGCAGCTTTTTCACAAGTTGATGATTTAATGAATGAATGTAAAAATTGTATTAAAAAGTCACAAAGAGTATTAGTTACAACTTTAACAAAAAAAATGGCCGAAGATTTAACTGAGTATCTTGAAGAGGCAAGTCTTAAAGTTAGATACTTACATTCAGATATTGAGACCTTGGAAAGAAATGAAATCATAAGAGATTTAAGAATTGGAAAGTTTGATATTTTAATTGGAATTAATTTATTAAGAGAAGGTTTAGATATTCCAGAATGTGGTTTAGTTGCCATTTTGGATGCAGATAAAGAAGGTTTTTTACGCTCTAAAACATCTTTGATTCAAACTATAGGTAGAGCATCTAGAAATGTTGATGGTAAAGTAATTCTTTATGCAGATAAAAAAACAAAAAGTATTATTGAAGCATTAGATGAAACTAATAGAAGAAGAAATAAACAAATAGCTTATAACAAAAAAAATGGGATAACACCTCAAAGTATAAAAAAAGATATAAATAATGTTTTAAAATCAGTTTATGAAAAAGATACTTATACTGTTAAAATAGTTAATGAAGAATATGAAACCAAAAAGAAAGATCTGAAATCTTATATTTCTATTTTAGAAAAAGAAATGTTAGAACATGCTGCAAATCTAGAATTTGAAGAGGCTGCAATAGTTAGAGATAAAATAAAAAAAATTAAATTAAGTGATTTAGAATTAATTACAACAAAAAGAATAACTAACTAAATGAGCATTAACATAGTTTTATTTACACTATCAGGATTATTTATTCTTCTATTAGGAGCAAATTATTTAATTGAAAATATTGTTCTTTTAGCAAAAAAAACAAATATTTCTCAATTCATAATAACAAGTTGTACAGTTGCGCTTGGTACTACCATACCTGAATTAACTACTAGTTTAAAATCAATTTTATCAACTCCTCCTCACCCAGGAATTGCTGTTGGAAATTTAATAGGTAGTAATATTGCAAACATACTTTTAATAATTGGTACAGCAGCAATTATTTATCCAATAAAAATTAATTTTGAAAAATGGGTAAATTTAGAAATAAAAATAAATTTTATTATTATTCTTTTTCCTGCTTCAATAATCTTCTTAAATTTAACGCAAAATATATCTTTTTATTTATCAATATTAATTTTAATTTCCTTTTTTTATTTTATTTTTGAAAGAATAAAATCTGATAAAGATAATGTTAATAAAAAACAAAATGTTGACCAATCAACTTTTCTTATTGTATCTAAAGTTATTATTAGCTTTGTAGCATTAGTAGTTGGCTCATACTATCTAATAGATGGTTCTATTCAAATAGCTCAACACTTTAAAGTTTCAGAAAGAGTAATTGGATTGTCTTTAGTTGCAATTGGAACTTCTTTACCTGAATTGATTACTGCAATCTTAGCTTCTATAAAAAAAATTCATGGAATTGCACTGGGCAATGTATTAGGAGCAAATGCATACAATATTCTTGGAATACTTAGTTTAGTTGAAATTATCGAGCCGTCATCAATTTTAGAAAATACAAAAAAAATTGATATTTATTTTCTGATTATCTCAACAATTTTATTAAGCTTATTTATAATAAAAGCTAAAAAAATTAGCAGATTAAATGCTCTTCTTTTTTTATTTATTTATATTTTATATATTTATTTAATTTATTAGATTTGAAAAATACAGCACTAATAACAGGTGGTTCAGAAAGAATTGGAAAAGTAATATGTGAGAGTATTGCTCGAAAAGGATGGAATGTTGTAATTCATTATAATAAATCTAAAACTAGTGCTTTTAGTTTAAAAAATAAATTAAACTCTTATAACGTTAAATCATGTTGTATTAAAGCTGATTTATCTAAAGATATAGAGCTTAAAAAATTGTTTATTAAAGCAAAGAAAGAAATGGGTAATATTAATTGTTTGATAAACAACGCATCTACTTTTGAATTAGATAATATTCATAATATTGAGAAAAAAAAATGGGAATATCATTTAAATACAAATGTATGGGCTCCGATTTTCTTAATAAAACAATTTGTAAAAAACTTACCAAATAAAATGTCTGGAAACATAATTAATATTGTTGATCAAAGAGTTGTCAATTTAACTCCTTTCTTTACAACGTACACATTAACAAAATCCATGCTTTGGACGTTAACACAGACTTTAGCTCTTGCTTTAGCCCCTAAAATAAAAGTTAATGCCATTGGACCTGGCCCAACATTTCCTAGTAAAAGACAGACAAGCAAGCAATTTAAAAACCAATATAGGAAAATTCCTTTAAAAAAAGCAGTTGATCCTAATGAAATAGCTGAAGCTATATTATTTATATTGAATTCTAATTCTTTAACTGGCCAGTTAATTAATATTGATTCTGGACAACATTTAGGTTGGGCTCACGCCGATAATAAAAAGATTATAGATGAATAGTATTTGTTAAATACATAATTTACCTAATATTTTTTAAATTTTTAAAAAAAATACTATAGTTTTACACAACAAATTTTGCTAATTAAATAATTATGAATGAAATAAAAAAAAGAAAAAAAAAGAAATATCTTGACTTTTAATTTATGCATTATTATCAACTAGTTAGTGAATGGTGCCTATTTTTTAATCATTCTATTAAAATACAAGGAAATGAGCCAAAATTCATATTCTATAGTGATTTATTAACAACTTTATCCACATCTATAGTGGATAGTATTATATATAAATTATATTTTTATAAATATTAAGTTAAATGAATGGTTTAGATATTATAAAAAATAAATTAACAAATATATCTGAAAAGCCTGGAATTTATCAATATCTGAATTCAAAGAATGAAATTATATATATTGGGAAAGCAAAAAATTTAAAGAAAAGAATTTCAAATTATAAAAATACTTCCTCATTATCAAACAGAATTCAAAGAATGGTTTATCAAATAAACAACATTGAAACTATAACAACTAAAACTGAGGCAGAGGCTTTTTTGCTTGAAAGTAATTTAATAAAAAAAAATAAACCAGAATTTAATATTGTTTTAAGAGATGATAAATCTTTACCATATATTTTAATTACTACAAAAAATAAATGGCCTCGAATATTAAAACATAGAGGTAAACAAAAAAAAATTGGTATTTATTTTGGTCCTTACCCATCTGCTGGCATTGTAGATAAAACAATAAATTCTTTACAAAAAGCTTTTTTAATTAGATCTTGTTCAGATTCTTTTTTTAAATCTAGATCTAGACCTTGTTTATTGTATCAAATAAAAAAATGTTCTGCTCCATGCGTAAAAAAAATAGAAAAAAAAAAATATTTAGAGCTTTCTAATAAAACAATTTTATTTTTAAAGGGAAAAAATAAAAAAATTCAATCAAGTTTAAATTCTGAAATGGATAATTATAGTTCTAAAAAACTATATGAAAAAGCAGCTATTTTAAGAGATAGAATTAAAGCATTAAATCAAATACAAGAAAAACAATCTATTAATATAAGTTCTATTGGAGATGCGGATATAATATCTATAAGAAAAAAGAATTTTAAAGCCTGTATACAAATATTTTATTTTAGAGGAGGCCATAATCTTGGGGGTAGATATTATTTTCCACGTCATGATGAAGATGAAAAAGAAGAAAATATTTTGCAATCATTTCTAGGGCAGTATTATTCAGACAAAATCATTACAAAACTAATACTTATTAATAAAAAGATTCCTGAAAAAAATCTTTTGATTAATGCACTAAATAAGAAATCTGGGTACAAAATTAATATTGAAATACCTTTGAAAGGACAAAAAAAAAATATTATAAATGATGCAGAGAAAAATGCTGAAAAAGAACTTGATAGAAAATTTAATGAACAAAAAAATAATATATATTTTCTTCAAAAAATAAAAACTGCTTTTAAATTAAAAAAAATTCCAAAAACTATAGAAATATATGACATTAGTCATATTTCAGGTGAATTTGCTGTTGGCGTTATGGTTTCTTTTAATAAAGATGGATTTATAAAAAATAATTACAGAAAATTTAATATTAAAGGCAAATTTAAAAGAAAAGAGATAATTTCTAAGAGTGATGACTATTCTATGATTTATGAAGTTCTTAATAGAAGATTAAAAAAAAATTCTAAAACAATATCATTTCCAAATTTAATGATTATAGATGGCGGAAAAGGGCATTTAAGTACTGCATTAAATGTATTAGAAAATTTTAATTTAGAAAAAAAAATAGATCTAATATCCATTGCTAAAGGTGAAAAAAGAAATGAAGGAAATGAAAATTTTTATGTCAGAGGAAACAAAAAAATTAAATTTAAAACCAATGATAAAACTCTATTCTTTTTACAAAGGTTAAGAGATGAAGCACACAGATTTGCTATTACTTCCCACAAAACTAGAAGATCAAAAATAAGTAAATCTATATTAGATGAAGTCGAAGGAATTGGTCCTAATAAAAAAAGAGATTTATTAAAATATTTTGGTTCTTCAGAACAAATTAGATTAGCACAAATTAGTGAAATTGAAAAAGTTAAAGGAATTAACAAAAATATTGCAAAAAAGATATATAATTTCTTTCATGAGAATTAAATTATGAAATATATACCAAATATACTTACTATTTTAAGATTATTAGCGTGTCCGATATTGATTTATTTATTTTTTTTTGGGACATACTTAACAATACTAGCTGTATTTATCTTAGCCTGCCTAACAGATTTTTTTGATGGTTATCTAGCTAGAAAAGAAAGTTTAAAAACAAATTTAGGAAAATTTTTAGACCCTATCGCTGATAAAATTTTAATTATAACAATGTGTATTATGCTAATAATTAATGAAGATATTTCAGGATTACACAAATTAGCATTTTATATAATAATATTAAGAGAAATTATAATTACCTTTTTAAGATTAAATTTAGATAATGAAAATAAAAATATAGATGTAAGTAAATTATCAAAATATAAAACCTTTATACAAATGACAGCTATTGGAAGTATTTTAATTTATCATAATTTTGAGCTTTTTTATTTTCAATTACCTATCATCATACTTGTATGGTTTGCAGCTTTTGTAACTTTAATTACAGGAGTTCAACATGCTAAAACGTATAAAAAATTAAAATAAAAAAAAATGACACAATTATCAAACGATTGTTTTAAACATAGCAAAAAAAGAATTTCTTTAGAAAATGCAGTATTTATTTTGGAAAAAAGAATAAAGTGTATAAAAGAAACTCAAAAAATAAAGTTAGATCAAGCTCTCGGTAGGATTTTATCTAAAGACATTATTTCAAAAATAAATGTTCCCCCTTTTAATAATTCGGCAGTTGATGGATATGCATTTAAATATTCAGATTTGAACAAAAAAAATGAAACTACCTTAAAATTAGCAGGAAGAATTACAGCAGGACAAAATTTTAATAAAAAGATTAAAACAGGTGAAATTGCAAGAATTTTTACAGGCGCAAAAGTACCTGAAGGAGCTGATACTGTCATAATGCAGGAAGATTGTAATGATACTGATAATCAAATTGTTTTAAAACCAGGAATTTTCAAGGAAGCCAATATTAGAAAAAAAGGAGAAGATATTAAATATGGGAAAAAAATTTTATTAAAAGGATCAAAATTAAAGGCTCAAGATATTGGGTTAATAGCATCAATAGGAATTAAAGAAATACATGTGTTTGAAAAGTTAACTGTAGGAATATTTACAACAGGAAATGAATTATACGAACCAGGTGCAAAAACATCAAATAGTGGAATTTATGATTCAAATAGATATTGTTTGAAAAATTTGTTGAAGACAATTAATTGTTCAGTAAAAGACTATGGTATAAAAAAGGACAATGAAAAATTAATCAAAAATACTTTAAAAAAAATATCCAAAGAATGTGATTTAATCATAACAACGGGTGGTATGTCTGTTGGTGAAGAAGATTATGTAAGAAAAGTGATAGAAAAAAACGGTTCTCTAAATTTCTGGAATATAGCAATTAAGCCAGGAAGACCTGTTGCGCTTGGTAATATTTTTAAAAAATCATTCATTGGATTGCCAGGAAATCCTGTTTCTGTAATGATTACCTTTTTAAAAATAGCTTTACCTACAATAAATAAATTGTCAGGTTTTTCGTCGCCAAAAGAAAAAAACTTTATTGTTACAACGGATTTTAATTTTAAAAAGAAAAGTGGAAGAAAAGAGTTTTTAAGAGTAACAATATCAAAAAATTTAAATGGCCAAATAAAAATAAAAAATTATCCTAAATCAGGATCAGGAGTTTTCACTTCAATGGTAGAAACAGATGGTTTGATAGAACTTCCGGAAAAATTAACTTATTTAAAAAAAGGAACAAAAATTAGATTTGTTCCATATAGTGAAATACTAATATGAAAATAATTTATTTTTCCTGGTTAAAAGAGACTCTAGGAACCTCAGAAGAAAATATCAAACCTCCAGCTAATATAAAAAATATTGATAACTTAATTAAATGGTTGAGTACAAAAAGTACGAAACATAGAAAAGTATTTTTAAAATCAAAAAGTATTCGTTGTGCGATTAATCATCAAATTGTTAATAAAAGCAGTAAAATTAAGAATAAAGATGAAATAGCTTTTTTTCCACCTTTCACAGGAGGATAAATGATAAAAGTTCAAAAACAGAAAATTAATATCTCAGAAGAAAACAAAAAATTATTAAAAAAAAAAATCGGTGCAGTTGTAAATTTTATTGGAGTTGCTAGACCTAAAAATAGTTCAGGAAAAATTCAATATATAGAAATAGAACATTATCCGGTAATGACAGAAAAAAAGATTAAAGAAATTGAAATTTATGTAACAAAAAAGTGGAAGCTAAATAACTGTATTATAATTCATAGATATGGGAAAATTAAACCTGGTGAAAATATTGTATATGTTGGAACTGCAGCACAGCATCGTAACAACGCATTTAGAGCATGTGAATTCATTATAGATTATTTAAAAGTTAAAGCTCCTTTTTGGAAAATTGAGCAACAAAAGAATAAAAAAATATTCGTGAAATCTAAAAAAAAGGATGAAAAAAAAATTAAGATAAATTATTAATTTTTTTCTACTAAATCACTAAAAAGCGATATAAGTTTTTTTGTAATTTTTCCTACATTAAATTTTTTATTATCTATTTGTGATATTGGTGTAATTTCAACAGCAGTACCTGTTAAAAATATTTCATCTGCTTTTAATAATTCTCTTGGCAAGATTCTTTTTTCTATAATTTTAATATTGTTTTTTTTTGCCAATTTAATAACTGTTTGTCTAGTTATACCGTTTAAAAAACAATCTGCTATTGGTGTGTATAATTTATTATTTTTTACAAAAAAAATGTTTGCGCCCGTAGACTCTGCTACGTAACCATTAGAATCTAACATTAAAGAGTCATCAAATCCCTTTTTTTCTGCAATATGTTTGCTTAAGGTACATATCATATATAATCCCGCTGCTTTGGCTTGAATAGGCGCTGCATTAGAAGGTGGTCTTATCCATTTTGATGTTTTAAGTTTAATGCCATTAAATTTTTTTCTTTTGTCAAAATAAGTAGACATTTCCCATGTTGCTATTGCTACATGTATAGTAGTATTTTGAGCTGAGATAGCCATCATTTCGCTTCCTCTCCACGCAAAAGGTCTCAAATAACCATTTTTTATTTTTTGCTTCTTAACTATTTGTTCACACGCTTTATTTATTACTTTTTCTTTATAAGGTAATTTAAAACCTAAAATTTTTGATGAAAAAAATAACCTTTTTGTATGTTCATTAAGCTTAAAAATTTTTCCATTATATATTCTAGCACCTTCAAAAACACAACTTGCATAATGCAAGCCATGGCTTAAAACATGTAGTTTAGCTTGATTCCACTTTACAAATCTTCCATCTAACCAAATAAATCCAAGCCTATTATTAAAATTCTTCATTTTCGGTTTTTTTTTTTAAATTAAAAAAAATAAAAAAATTTTTTTTATTAAAATAATATTTAAATATAAAACATATTTATAAATAAAAAAATGACAAACTTAAATAATATTTTTAATCCTTTGTTCTTAAAAAATAAAGAACTTAAAATAGCATTTGAATTATTATTTTTTACTATAAAGGATTTTGATAGAAATATTAGTTTCTTATTAAAAAAATTTGGTTATAACAAAACACATTTTGCAGTAATTTTTCTAGCTTCAAATAATTATTATTTAACAATTAAAGATTTGCTTATAATTTTAGATATAAAAAAACAAAGTTTATCGAAAGTTATTAATAAACTTAAAAATGATGAAGTAATTATATTAAAAAAATCAAAAAAAGATAAAAGAAACAAAAATATTTATTTAACAAAAAAGGGCATTAAGATAGAAAAAAAACTTACAGAAAAACAAATAAGTAATATTGCTAATGCATATAAAAATGCTGGTACAGATTCTATAAATGGGTTCAAGAAAATTTTGTTAAACTTAATAAGCAAAAATTCTAAAACAATATTAGGGAAAAAAATATGAAATTAGATTTGCCTCATATATTAATTGTAGATGATGATAAAAGAATTTTACAGTTAATTAACGATTATTTAAGCAAAAATAATTTCAGAATAAGTACTGCTAATAACTCTTTAATAGCTAGAGAAAAAATTGAAAATATTGAATTTGATCTTATTGTTCTTGATATTATGATGCCAGGAGAATCTGGACTAAAATTAACTGACTCATTAAAAAAAAATAATTTTAAAACACCTATACTTTTGTTAAGCGCTTTAGGCAATCCAGATGATAGAATTAAAGGTCTTGAAATTGGAGCAAATGATTATTTAACTAAGCCATTTGAACCAAAAGAATTACTTTTAAGAATAAAAAATTTAATAGATAAAAATAAACACAATAAACAAAAAACAAAAATTGTTAAATTTGGTCCATATACTTTTAATTTAAAAAATGAAATATTAAAAAAAAATGGAAAAATATTTATTCTTTCTTCTAGTGAAACAAAATTACTATATATTTTAGCAAAAAATGACGGTAAACCTATTTTCAGGAATTATCTATCTAAAATTTTAAATATTGCAAATACTAGTAGAGCTTTAGATGTTCAAATTACAAGATTAAGAAATAAAATTGAAAATAATAAAAAATTTCCAACATACATACAAACTGTTAGAGGACGAGGATATGTCCTAAAAGTTGAATAATATTATGATTAAAAAGTTTTTACCTCAAACACTTTTAGGTAGATCAATAATGATCTTGGTATTTCCATTAATAATTTTGCAATTAATAATCACAGTAATATTTTATAATAGGCACTGGGATACAATCACAAGACATAGAACCATTGATTTTGTTAAAGATATAACATTAGTTGTAGAATCATTTGAAAAAAATAAATCTATAGAAAATCAAAAATGGACTTTAAATAATGTTTCAGAGAAATTACAACTACAAACTTTTTATAAAAAAAATGTAACATTAAATTTAGAACAACATGAACTAAAACCAACGAAACTTAAAAAATATTTATTAGAGAATCTGGGTCCTTTAAATAAAAAATTTAACTTAGAGATAAACGATAAAAAAAAGTTAATAACTGTGATGGTTGAGCTAGATGAAGGGGTTCTTGAATTTCGTGCCAGTAAAAAAAGAATTTATA
>Ga0066376_10001596_pt1 | contig 21924 bp, 20 predicted proteins | sample Knorr_S15_td_Bot_FD_77009 | JGI IMG/M metagenome (GOLD analysis project Ga0066376, IMG submission 77009) | Marine microbial communities from Southern Atlantic Ocean transect - Knorr_S15_td_Bottom_ad_5009_LV_A | ecosystem: Environmental > Aquatic > Marine > Oceanic | place: Southern Atlantic...
ATACTGCGACAACTCGGCTGGCACACGGGTGTCGCCGGCCGCCCGAGCCACGGCCAGTTCGGTTTGGCGTGGAATGTCGCGTTCACGGAAGAGGGGGTCGCCAAGAATGTCGTAGGCCATCGTCCGACGCTTGGGTACGAAACCCGCGTCCTCGATATTTCTGACGATCTCAGCCTCGTCCATGCAGTACTCGGCGCCGGCGGCTCGGACGACGTTCTCCTCGATCATGATGCTGCCCATGTCGTTGGCGCCGTAGGCGAGACTGAGCTGCCCCACCTTCCCACCCTGCGTCACCCAGGAGGCTTGCAAATTGTCGAAGTTGTCGAGCACGATGCGCGACAGCGCCAGCATCCGCAGGTATTCGACCCCGGTCGCCTCCACCCCCCCTAACTCGGTGTTCGTGGGCTGATAGCTCCAGGTAATGAACGCGGTAAACCCGCCTGTCTCGTCCTGGAGCTCCCGGAGCCGGCACAGATGTTCGACCCGCTCGTCCACCCGCTCCACGCTGCCGTACATCATCGTCGCGGTCGACCGGAGCCCCGCCTGGTGCACGGTCCGCATGACCGAGAGCCACTCGTCGGCGGTCGCCTTGCTCTCGCAGTTCAACAGACGTCGCACGCGGTCCGCCAGAATCTCAGCCCCGCCGCCAGGCACACTGTCGAGACCCGCGCGCACCAAACGCGCGACCACGACCGAGACCGGTTGCAGAGACAGCCGAGACAGGTGCAGCAACTCGGGTGGCGACAACGCGTGCAGCTTGAAGTCCGGGTACTTCGCTTTGACGGCCCGAAACAGGTCTTCGTACCAGTCGAGCGGTAGATCAGGATTGTGACCGCCCTGCAATAACAGCTGCACGCCACCGACCGCCAGCGTCTCGTCGATCTTGCGGAAGATCTCGTCGAATCCCAGCACATAGCCGTCGCCCGAGCCCACGGGTCGATAAAAGGCGCAAAACGCACACCGCGCCACGCAGACGTTGGTGTAGTTGACGTTGCGATCGATGATGTAGGTGACGGCGCCCGACGGATGCTTCCGCGCCCGGATGGCGTCCGCCAATTGGCCCAAGAGGAGCGTCGACGCGTCGGCGTAGAGTGTCAGCGCCTCGGCACGGTCAACCCGGCCGCCGGACCGCACCTTCGCCGCGATGGCTGCGACACTCATGCTGTCGGTGAATCGAAGAATCGGAGCTCGGGGCGACGTTGCACCAACTGCAACTCATGGGCGTAGTCGTAGAACTTCTTGAGGCCGGCCTTGGCCCGGTCGTCGAGATTGAACGACACGTTGTCACGCAGGTAATGGCGACCGACCTCGCGCTGCTCCTCGCCGTCCGGGCACTGGGCCGCGACGATGTCGTCGATCGCCTCGACGCCCCGATCGCGTGCCTCGATCAGCGCCGCGACGTGCTCCGGCCCGAGTGCGTCGGACCGCCCCACCCACGTGGCCCAGACGAAGGGCAGCGAGGTCATGGCCGTCCACTCATCACCGAGATCGACCTTCTCGAGACCCAGCTTCTCATAGTCCAGGAACAGCGCGGGGTCGCCGATCACGAGCGCGGCATCGCACCGCTTGAGCATCACCGGCAGATCGGGCCGCAACTTCACCAGCTTGGGGTCGATGTCCCACCATTCGGCACACAGGACACGCAGCAGCGTGGCCGCGGTGCGCGAGCTGCTGTCCACCGCGATGGACCGCAGGGAGGTCGCCGGGCGCGTCGTGAAGAGCGCGACCGACGCCACGTCACCTTCGGAGGCCACCGCGGGGCCGGGCACGATCCGGTAGTCGGTACCGCGGGCATACTCGATGCTGGGAATCAACCCCAGGTCCACGGCGCCGTCGTGCAGTTGACGCGAGCACTGAGCCGGGATGTCGAACTGGAGATCAAAGAGATCACGTCGGCCGTCCAGGCCATGCACGAGCGGACGGGCGTTCAGATACTCGACCGCGCTGACTCGAATCACACTCATGACTCTCGTGTCCTGTACCCGTGAGACCCGGCACTGTCATCCAGCGCCTCGAAACGGCCGTCTCGCGGCACCGCCGTGAAACCGGCTCCGATGATGTTGCGCCGTATCTCCTCACCTGGCGACCGGCGCCACCCTTGATCGTCCGCGCCGGCGACCGGCACGGCATCCACGTCATCGGCGCCGAAGGTGAGCGCCACCTGAGCCAGTTTTGGTCCATACTGCGACCAATCGACCTGGATGGAGTCGATATTGTCAACCAGGAGTCTGGCGAGTGCAACCTGCCGCAAATCGGCGTAGCCGGTGGACGGGGGCGACGCAGCCGCTCGAGGCAGCGGAGCCAAACACCGACAGACGTCCCCCACCCCGTCCCAGGACGCGACCTGCCGCATCAGCGTGAGGGCCGCGTCCCCGGTGGCGGAGCCGAGCGTGACGCGCGCCGCCTGCACGCCGCTGTCTCGCAGCGCCGCCAGCGCCCCGTCGGGGTCGGTCAACCCCTCAGCCGACACTTCGCCGAGTTGCGCCAACCCCGCCTCGCGCAAGGTGCCCAGCACGTCGCGAAGTCGACTCCGGTCGTGACCCGACACGTCCTCCAGGTCGGCGAGAGCGAACCCGGTCACAGGCACCACTCCGGCCCGGATCACCGTCTTCCGAACGGCCGCGACCGCCGCGGCGCTGCTCTCGGGACGCCCGGTCACCCGGACCTCGCCGGTTAGTGGCGGGATCGGCGCCTGCAGCGCGTCACTGTCCAGGGGGTTCAGGGGCGCTTCGAGCACCTGCACGAAGGTCACGCGGTCGTCATGACGCCGACGGCGCGTGGCATCGGCGGCCATCCCCAGCGCAATCAGATCGTGCGAGCCGGTCAGCCGCGCCCAATCAGCCTCGGTCAGCGTGACGCCGTCGGCCACCTTCTGGACTACCTTCTGGACGGCCACCTGGACCACGGTCACGTCCTCACTCATGTCGCTCCCATCGACTCGGCCACCCGCTCGGCCAGCGCCAGCGCCCGTCGTCCCGCGGCGCCGTCCACCATCGGCGCCGGTCCCCCGGCCACCGCGGCCACGAAATCGGTCAGCTCGCGAACCAACGGCTCGCCGCGTGGCACATCGAGCTTGCCCCCTTCAATCGCCGGCACGGGTCCGGAGCCGCGGGCGAGACGCCAGCCCTCGACCTCCTGCTCGGCACAGTCCACCGAGATGTAGGCGTCCTTCTGAAAGAACCTGATCTTTCGGATCTGCTCCCGGCTGATCCGGCTGGCCGTCAGGTTGGCGATACAACCGGACTCGAACCGAAGCCTGGCGTTTGCGATATCCGCGCGGTCGGTGAGCACCGGGACGCCGACTGCCTCGACCGAGACGACATCGCCACCGACGGCGGTCAAAATGATGTCGAGGTCGTGGATCATCAGATCGAACACCACATCGATGTCCAGGCTGCGCCCCGGAAACGCCCCGATCCGGTGGACCTCGATAAACCGCGGCGAGCGCACCAGCGGCAAGGCTGCGGCCACCGCCGGGTTGTAACGCTCGGTGTGGCCGACCGCCAGGATGGCGCCGCTGGCTGCGGCCGCCGCGATCAGCTCGTCGGCCTCGGCGAGGGTCCGCGCGATCGGCTTCTCCACCAGCACGGAGATGCCGCGTTCGAGCAGCGGCAGCGCGACGGCATGGTGAACGTCGGTAGGCACCGCCAGGGTGACCGCGTCGACACGTCCGTCCAGCGACGAGGCGTCACCGGCGAATGCCGTGCCGACCTCCGCGGCGGTGGCCTGCGCCCGACCCAGGTCGATGTCCACGACCGTCTCGAGTCGTACCCCGGGGAGCGTGGAGAGCACGCGCGCGTGGTGCCGGCCAAAGTGGCCCACGCCGACCACGGCCATTCGCGGACCGCCGCTCTCCGCCGTCGTCATGACGACACGCCCGCTCGGGCGACGACCGTCAGACCGTGGGTATCCGCCTCGGCGTAGAATTGATCGCCATCCAGCACGAGCGTGCGGTCGGCGTCGATCGACAACACCGTGGCCCCAGCCTCCCGCATCGCCGCCAGCGTCGGAAGTCCCACGACCGGCACGTCGAATCGCATATCCTGGTCCGGCTTCGCCACCTTGATGACACACGTCCCGGGCCCCGCCAACCGCCCGGCCCGCACGATGACCGCATCGGTGCCCTCCATCGCCTCGACGGCCACCACCGCGCGATCTTTGACGACGATGGTCTGCCCGACATCGAGCCCCGCGATCACGTCGGCCATCCGGTAGCCAAAGTCGAGATCTCCCTGTTCGTCCGCCGTCACCGACCGACGGGTCGCCACCCCGGACCGCGCAAGCAACGGCTGGAGAAACGTGGTCGAGTTCTCCAACTCGATGCCGTGATCAGACAACACGTCCGCCACCGCCGAAATGAGAGCATCGGTGTTCTTGGTCTTGAGACGACCCAGCGCCTTCAGCAACGTGAGATCAGGTTTCAGGCCGGTAAACAGTTTGGTGTGTTTGACCTGACCGGCCATGACGGCTCGGGTGACGCCCGCGTCGCGCAGAATCGTGATACAGCGTCCAAGCTGGCCGAGCGACACCCAATGAAACTCGGCCGGCGGATCGCCGGCCGCCGCCGCCTCCAGCGCGGGGCTCGTTTCGTCCCGAATCGCCACGATCGTCAGCGCATGGCCAAGCCGCCGTGCGCCTTCAAGCGCCAGGAAGGGAAAGCGACCGTTCCCCGCGATCAGCCCGAGAGGCATGTGATTCATCAACGGGACCAGCCCGGTCAGACCGAGTCAGTCCTCGGGACCGGCCGACTCGAGCCGTTTGGCCGGACGGCGCAGATTGACCCCCCGCGGCGACGTGCGGATGAAGTCGAGCAGATAGGCGATCTCAGGGCAGGTGAGCGTTTCATCCTGCTCGATCTGCCGCAGGGCCTGCGTGGTGTTCAACTTTGACTGGAGCAGATACCGGAACGCCCGATCAAGCTGGGCGATGGTCTCGGCCGGCATCCCCTGTCGTTCCAGCCCGATGATGTTGAGATCGTAGACCCGCGCCCGGTTGCCGACCGTCCGGACGAACGGCAATGCATCGAGCGTGATCACGGAGAATCCGCCAATGAACGCCTGCCGTCCCACGCGGCAAAATTGATGAACGGCCGAGAACGCACCGATGTTGGCCTGGTCTTCGACCGACACGTGGCCACTCAGCGTCGCCGCGTTCCCAAAAATCGTTTTGTTGCCGACCACGCAATCGTGCGCGACATGGACATACGCCATGAGCAAGTTGTCATCACCGATACGGGTGACGCCGCCGCCGCCCTCGGTCCCACGATGCAGCGTGACAAATTCGCGAAGGGTATTGCGGTGTCCGACGACGAGCTCGGTTCGCTCGCCTCTGAACTTGGTATCTTGCGGCACCATGCCAACCGACGCGAACGGGAATATCCGGTTCTCGTCGCCGACGGTCGTCCATCCGTCAATGACCGAGGAGGCGCCGACCTGACAGCTCTCTCCGATTCGCACGTGAGGCCCAATGACGGCGTTGGGGCCAACGACCGTGCCGGCGCCGATTTCAGCCCCCGGAGCCACGTGGGCGCTGGGGTCGATCATGGCGGCACCCACGACGAGACCCAGTAACAGTTCCGCTTCGGCCACGACCTGACCGTCGACCCGCGCCACGGCCGCCACAATGGCCACCCGCCGCCGACGTCGGCTGACCTCGACGTCGAGGCACAACCGATCGCCCGGCACGACCTGCCGACGGAACCTGGCGTTGTTGACCCCGCGCAACACGACGCGCGTCGCCGGCGACTCGGTCTCCGCATCGAGCAGCAGCACACTCGCGGCCTGGACGAGCGACTCGATGATCAGGACCCCGGGCACCAACGGCGCCCCGGGGAAATGGCCTTGAAAGAATTCCTCGTTAACGGTGAGATTCTTGACCGCGGCCAGCCGCACCCCTGGCGTGCGCTCGACGATGACATCGATGAGCGGCGAGGGAAACCGGTAGCAAAGGCGATCGAGAAAGCTTGGAATATCGAGGGACACGGCGTTGGTGGTCGGGGTTCGCGACGCAGACACCTCGGTGTGGCCACCGGCGAACCGTTCGAGCCGGCTCAGTCTACCCGGGTCCCGACCGCCACGTCTACCCGCCGTCCCCCAGTGACGCCACACCGTCGCGGTCCCGCCAGCCAGGCGCGGGCGCGCGGGCACTGCGCGCCCGGCGGCCTATGGCGTCGGTGGTGCGGCGTCGAGCGCCAGAATGACGTCCTCCGTCACGTCGAGGGCCGGGTTCGCCCAGGCGATGCCGCCTTCGCCGACGCTGAGAATGAACGACAGCCCTCTCTGCGCCCCGACCTGATCGAGCGCGGGCGCGAGCCTCTGATTGAATTCGATCTGGAGGCCCTGCTGGAACCGCACCACCGCAGCCTCCGCGTCCTGTGTCTGCCGTTGCACGTTGAGATTCAACGTTTCGATCTCACCCTGCAGCTGCAGTTGCGCCTCCGCGCTCATGACGCTTCCGTTCTGTTGCAGCTTCTGCTGACTGGCCTCCAGCTCCGCGTTGGTGGCTTCGATTTCGGCCAGCTTCTCCTCGCTCAGGGCCTGAACCTGCTGGTTCGCGGCCTGACCGATGGCGGACTGGTTCGCGACGCGTTGCAGGTCGACGTAGGCGTGCGTCGCGCCGGGAGGAAACGGGAGCCGGGCCGGAGGCGCGGCCGCGTCCGGCGCCTGCGCAGGGGTGGCCGGTGGCTGCCCGGTCGCATCGACGGGGGCCAACACAATCATGAGCGCGACCATCGTCGTCGCGACCACACTGAGCAATCTCATCTGATCAATCCTTGTTTGGTGGTGTCGTTATCTTGTCTGTCTCGGCTGGACGGAAGCACCGCGCCAGTCGCTCAGTTCACACGCCTCGCCAACCGGGAGTGCAGCCTGTAGCACCACTCCCGGTGTATTCGACCGGCGCTGAACCCAGTGCCCGGCTCGATGCGAGGCCGGACTGTCACCGCGGACCTCGGCGGGTCCCTGGTCGCGCCTATAGATTATCAGCTTCGCCGAACCCCATGCGACCTCCGCGATCCACCGCGGTCACGCCCAGAACAAGCGGGGTGTCCCACTAGAAGGTCGTGCCGACCCCGAACTTGAAGACCGTCGACTCCTGCGGCTGGAAACGGTCGTTCAGAACGCCCTCCACATTGGGGTTCCAGGCATAGATCAATCGGAACGGGATATTGAGCACCGGCATAAAGAATCGCAGTTCGGCCCCGGTCGAACTCCTGAACCGGCTCATCGCGAAATCCTGACCGAAGTCAGCGACCTGACCCGTATCGTAGAAGAGGATGATCCGCACCGGATTGGCAATCGAGATCAGATATTCAGCGTTGAACAGCAGGCTCTTGTTGCCGCCGATGACGAGCCCAAACAGGTCAGGGTCGCTCGGGCCGATGCTCCGGATGTCGAATCCACGCAGACTGAACTCGCCCCCCATGGTCAGCAAGTTGAAAATCGGCAACACGCTCGTGGAGCCAAGGGGCTCGATGTACTCGGCCCGGGCACGAAAACCGAACCCCAGCCGTGGGGCATGCTTGAAATACCAGACGGCCTCCGCGACCGGCTTGTAGAACTTGGTATTCCCGCCGACCGCCGGGAGCTCAATCGACAGGGAATAGCTCTTGCCAGTGGTCGGGAAAATCGGATGGTCAACGGTATTGAGGCGGAAACTCGGGATGACCTTGCTGATGGTCCTGGCCTCAGTAATCCCGAGCAGCAGCGCGTCCGCCAGGAACGGATTGAACCGCAGAATGTCTGGATTCAGGAAGGCGGGGTTGAGCTCACTCACGTTGGTCGCTTCGTAGGAGTACCCGACGAACATCTGCGAAAAACGCCCCACCCGAAACCCGATCGAACCGCCGCCGCCGATCGAACTCTGCGTAAACTGACCGATAAACCTGATATCTCGGCGAAAAACATTGAGGCCGCCGGTGATCGGCTTGTTGAACAGATACGGTTCGGTGAACGACAACTGATAATTCTTGATCCGCTGCCCGTTTTGCAGCGACATCGATAGCGATTCGCCACGCCCCAGGAAGTTCGTGGTTTGAAACGACAGCTGCAGGAAGAACCCGTCGAACTGTGACGCGCCGGCCCCAAACGTGAGCTGGTTCAGGTTCGCCTCGGTGAGCTCGAGGGTCAGATCGACTTCGTTGTCGTACCCAGGGCGCTTCTCGATCTGAATCGCGTTCGCCTCGTCGAGCGGCTCGAAGTATCCCAGCTGATTGAGGCGTCGTACGCTGTATTGCAGCGCGGAGGTATCGAAGATCCCGCGCTCAACCAGCCCCAGTTCCCGGCGAATGACTTCGTCGTGTGTCGTGGTGTTCCCGCGGAACTTGATGCGGTTGACGAAATACTGCTCGCCCTCCTGCAGGCGGAGCGTGACATCAACTACCGGGTCGCCCTCGATGCGCGCTTCGGGATGATCGTCTGGCCGTCGCACGGTATCGGGAAACCCGGTCATCTCGTAGTAGCCGCCGGACCCGTAGGCCTCCTGCGCGACCTGCATCGCATCCCGGACCTTCCCCTCCTCGTAGTAGCCCCCCGGTTTCAGGTCCGAGAAAATCTCCTGCAACGCCTCGAGGCGCACGACGCCCTCACCGTCAAAAGCCACCGTGCCGACCCGAAATCGCTCCCCCTCGGTGATCGGGATGCGCAAGCGGACCGGGCGCTTTTTCCCATTGGCCGAGACCTCGGAGTATTCGAGCTCCGGCAGGCCCACCTGGGCGTCGATATAGCCGCTCGCGCGATAGTGCGCCACCAAGGCGTCCGCGTCCTGTTCGAAGCCGAGCGGCCGGTACGCGCCCCGATTGGTAATGAGGGACAGCAACCACCGCTCCCGCGTGTTCTTCATCTGCTTCTTGAGGGTCCCCGCGCTCATCGAGTCATTGCCCACGAACTCGATGGCGTGCACCTCGACCTTCGGTCCCTCGTCGATGTTGAAGGTCAGTTGCGCGAGCTTGGGACCACCGCTCATCGGGGTCAACGTATGGGACACTTCGGCGAACTGGTAGCCCTTCTCTCCCCACATCGACCGCAGGAGCCCCTCCGTGTTCCGGATGACGCCGGGATCGACACGCGTGTCGGTACGCAGCTCGACGCCGACCTGCACCATCGCTTCGTCGATTTCGGTCCGGTCGTATTGCTCCGAGCCTTCAAAGGTGATGATGCGGACCCGCTCTCGCTCCTCCAGCAAGAACACGACCTGCTTCCCGATCACCCCGTTCGGATACGGGACGTCGATGACCTCGATCGCGATGTCGTTGAGAAAATCGGTGTCCCACAGCCGCTGAAAATCGTCCAGCAGCACCGTCTCCAAGGCATCGTCGTACGGCGTGAAGTTGCCGTCCCCCGTGTCCACCAGCTCGTCGGACTCCATGTAGTACAGGTAGGTGTTGGTTTCGACGGTCGGCACCTCACCCTGGGTCGGGAAACTCAACTGGAGGGTTCTGAAGATCGGTGGTGAGTCGGCCGGTGGCAACGGCGCTTCCGGCGCCCCCGGCTGCTGGGCGGCGGGCGCGGCCGGCCCGGCCACGGCGGTGACCGGCGTCATCGACAGCCAGCCGCCCGCCACCGCGACACACGCGGTTCGAAACACCCTACTTCGCATGGATCTGCCCTATCTCACCTGATTAAAACGGCTCACCGACACCCACCCGATCGGCGGTGTCCCTGTATTTAGACGCTCGCCGCAAGTCGACGGCCGGTGTAGGTTCCCCCGGCGTCCTGATATGTCAGTTCGCCCGCATCGAGATACACCTCGATCTCGCCGTCGGCCAAACGTCCACGGAGCAATTCCTCTGACAGCGGATCCTCGACGTAGCGCTGAATCGCCCGCCGCAGGGGGCGGGCGCCGTATGAGCGGTCTTTGCAGGTGACGTCGATAATCCAGTCGACCACCTCCGGTGTCAGCGTGATCCGCAGCTTGCGGTCGACGAGGTGCTCGTTCAACTGGTCGACCAGCACCGCCATGATGCGTCGCAGGTCATCATCGGCCAGCGCCTCGAACACGATGATCTCGTCGACACGGTTGACGAACTCCGGATTGAACGTACGCTTGACCTCAGCAAGCACCAGATCGGTGACGCCACGCTTGATCTCTTCGGCGTCAGACGGCTGAAACCCCAGTGACGCTTGCTTCTGGATAAAGCGGGCGCCAATGTTGGAGGTCATGATGATGATCGTATTCTTGAAGTTGATTCGATTACCCAACCCGTCGGTCAAATGACCGTCTTCGAACACCTGCAACAAAATATTGAACAGATCCGGGTGCGCCTTCTCGATCTCATCGAGCAGCACGACCGAATACGGCCGGCGTTTGACCTTTTCGGTCAATTGCCCGCCCTCCTCATGCCCCACGTAGCCGGGCGGCGAGCCGATCAGCTTCGAGACCGAGTGCTTCTCCATGTACTCGGACATATCGAAGCGGATCAGCGACGAATCGCTCCCGAACAGAAAATTCGCCAGCGCTCGAGCCAACTCGGTCTTGCCCACCCCGGTTGGGCCCAAGAACACGAAACTCCCCACTGGACGCGTGGGCGCCTTCAGCCCCGCCCTCGAGCGTCGAATGGCCCTGGACAACGCTGAGACCGCGCGATCCTGGCTGATCACCCGTCGATGGAGCTCGGCCTCCATGCGAAGCAGCTTGTCGCTCTCATCCTGATTGACGGAGGTCAGCGGCACCCCGGTCCAGGTTGACACCACCTCGTCGATGTCGTGCTTGCCCACCTGGACCGGCCGAGTACCCGCTTTCACGTCGAACTTCTCCCGCACGAACTGGAGACTCTCGCGGGCAATGACCTCCTGCTCCTTGAAGAACTGAGCCTTCTCGTAGTCCTTCTGGGCCGCGGCGCTTTCCATCTGCTCGACCGCCACCCGGATATTCCGATTGATGTCCCCGAACTCGTCACTGACGCCGGCTTCCCGCAGTTTCGCCCGCGAGCCGGCCTCATCGATCAGGTCAATCGCTTTGTCCGGCAGAAACCGTTCGGTAATGTACCGACTTGACTGATACACCGCCGCCTCGATCGCCTCCGTCGAGTATTCGACGTGATGGAAGCTCTCATAGCGGTCCTTGACGCCGAGGAGGACCTGGAGCGCCTCCGCCTCGCTCGGTGGGGCCCCGTTGACCGCCTGGAATCGACGCTCCAACGACCGGTCCTTCTCGATGTACTTCCGGTATTCGGTCGGCGTCGTCGCCCCGATACATCGAATTTCGCCGCGTGACAGCGCCGGCTTCAGGATATTGGCGGCGTCCAACGACCCCTCCGCTGAACCCGCCCCGACCAGCGTGTGGAGCTCGTCGATAAAGATGATGATGCTGGGATTCTCGACCAGCTCTTTCATGATCGCCTTGAGCCGCTCTTCGAACTGACCACGATATTTCGTCCCGGCCACGATCAAAGAGATGTCCAGCGCCAGGAGCCGCTTATCGGCGAGGAAGTGGGGCACGTCTCCACGCACAATGCGTTGGGCGAGTCCCTCGACGATGGCGGTCTTGCCGACACCCGGTTCGCCGATCAACACGGCGTTGTTCTTCGTGCGGCGACACAGCACCTGCTGGACCCGCTCCAGCTCGCCGGATCGGCCCACCAGCGGATCCAACAGATTCTTCATCCCCCGGTCGGTCAGATCGCGGCTGAACTCCGACAGCAACGGCGTTTCCTTGACCTGTGTCGACGTCGTTTTCTCGTTCAGCAGCTGCACGATGTCCTCACGCACCGTACTGAGCCGCATCCCTTTCTCGACGAGAATCGACGCCGCCACCGCGCGCTCCTCCCGCAAAATGCCCAACAGCAGGTGTTCCGTCCCGACATAGTTGTGCAGCAGACGATCCGCTTCTTCGGCCGCGAACTGCAACACCCGTTTCGTCTCGGTACTGAACGGAATCTCCACCGACGTGGAGACCTTCTCGCGGAAGACCGTCCGCCCCTCGATGTCCTTCCGGATCCCTTCCAGCGACAGGTGCGACCGGGCAAAGATCCGGCTGGTCAGCCCCTTGCCCTCGCGGATCAGTCCGAGCAGCAGATGCTCGGTCTCGATCGAGATGCTGCCGAGCTGGCTCGCCTCGTAACGGGCAAAGAACAGCACACGGCGGGCACGTTCTGTGTAACGCTCGAACATCGGGTGATCCAGACGATAAGTAACGGCGGTCCGTGTCGAGAGCGTCCGGCGTCAGGCCAGACGCCCATCATCCGCCGCACGACGGGCGGACAGGGCGAGCCGCCCGTGACAGACCACGCACGTGGTCCCCCTTCGCATTATAAGACACACGGGGGGTCAGACCGGATTCAGACACCCATCCTCGAGCCGCAGGACGCGATCACACGACTCGGCAAGGCGCAGGTTGTGCGTCGCAATCAGTGAGGTCAATCCATGGGCGGTGTGCATGCGACGCAGCAGGCCGTGGAGCTCTTCACCGGTCTGCGCGTCCAGGTCCCCGGTGGGCTCGTCGGCGAGCAGCAAGGCGGGGCGCATGACTAGGGCGCGGGCCACGGCCACGCGCTGCTGTTCGCCGCCGGACAGCATGCCGGGGCGATGCGCCACACGCTCAGAGAGACCGACCTCGTGGAGCAGGGCCTCCGCGCGGGGTACCGCATCGCCAGGCGGTACCCGGGCAATACGCAACGGCATCGCCACGTTCTCGACCGCCGTGAACTCGGGGAGCAAGTGATGGAACTGAAAGACGAACCCGACCTGCCGATTGCGAAATGTGACCCGCGTGTTGTCGTCGGCGGCGGCGACGTCCATGTCGCCGATCACAATGGTGCCGCTGTCGATCCGATCGAGGCCCCCCACCACCTGCAGCAGCGTGCTCTTCCCGACGCCCGACGCGCCGACGATGGCGACCATCTCGCCACGCTCGACCGTCAAGTCGAGCCCCCGAAGAATGGACAACTGGCGGTCGCCCATCGTGTAGGTCTTCGTGAGCGACCGCACCTGGAGGAAAGACATCACGAACCACGGTGACCGGACACTACTGATGTCTCAGCGCCTCGGCCGGATCGAGGCGGGACGCCTGACGGGAGGGATAGATGGTGGCCAGCAGACAGACCAGTACGGCGGTCGTCACGACCAGCAAGAAATCGAACGGGACAACCCGGAACGGCACATACGAGATGGGGTACACGTCGCCGGGTATCTGAATCAGTTGATACCGATCGGCGATGACCGAGATGACGAACCCGAGCCCCGCGCCGACCACGGTCCCGACCACCCCGATGATGCCGCCTTGCAGGACGAAGATGCCCCGAATGCTCCGAGCGTTCGCACCCATGGTCTTCAAGATGGCGATGTCCCGGCTCTTTTCCATCACGAGCAGGATCAACGACGCCACGATGTTGAGCGCCGCCACCATGACGATCAGCCCGATGCTGATCGAAATCCCCATCTTCTCGAGCCACAGGGCCGAGAACAGCGGCGCGTTCAGTTCGTTCCACCCCTGCGCGTAGTAGTTGGCACCCAGGGTGTCAGACACCGCCAACGCGACCGCCGCGGCATCGTCGAGGTCCTCCACCCGGAGCTGCATCAGGTCGACCGACTCCTTGCTGAAGAGCCGACCGGCGGTATCAAGCGTCACGAATCCGTAGCTATTGTCGTACTCATACAGATCGAGGCTGAAAACGCCAACCACCTGCAGCCGCTGCGCGCGCGGCAGTATGCCGATCGGGGACAACGAGACGCTCTGCTTGGACAGCACCGAGATCGTATCGCCCACGAACACCCCGAGGTCGCGCGCAAGCGCCTCGCCGATGATGACGCCCCCCAACGTGCGGTCGTGCTTCTCCTCCAAGGCCTGCAGACTCCCGTGCAGCACGGCCCCGTCGAGGTCGGTCACCCCACGTTCGAGCACCGGATCGATCCCCTTGATCGTAATGAACGCGTCGTTGGCACCGCCGGTCACCAGCGCCCGACCCACGGTCGATGGCGCGGCCCCCACGACCCCCGGCACGGTCAACAGGAGCTCTGCTTCGGCCTGATAATCATCGAATCCGCCCGAGATGATCTTGTGCACGTAGACGTGGGCCTGAGCCTGGATGAGCTTGTCGCGGATGTCCTCGTGCATACCTGTCATCAAGGCCAGTGCCACGACCAGCGCCATCACCCCCACGGCGACGCCGCCGATCGACACCACGGAGATGAGCGAGATAAACGCCTGACGGCGTCGCGCGACCAGATACCGCGTCGCAATGTAGAGCTCGAAGGGTAGAGTCATGAGGGATCCGATTCGACCGGCTCAACGAGCGCAACCGGCTCGCCACGGTCACCGGTCGCCTTTGGCCGCATCAAGGGAAACAGGATGACGTCGCGGATTGACGGACTATCGGTCAGCACCATGACAAGACGATCGATGCCGACACCTTCTCCAGCGGTTGGCGGCAGGCCATATTCGAGAGCCCGAATATAGTCCTCGTCCATCTCGTGCGCCTCGAGATCGCCAGCCTCACGCTCGCGCAACTGGGCATCGAAACGCCGGCGCTGCTCGACCGGATCGTTGAGCTCGCTGAAGGCATTGGCCAACTCCATCCCGACCACGAACAGCTCGAATCGCTCCACGGTATCGGGGTCATCGTCGCGTTGTTTCGACAACGGCGACACTTCGGTCGGAAAGTCGTGGATGAACGTGGGCTGGATCAGTGCACGCTCGCAGAGCGCCTCGAAGATCTCGACCGTGATCTTGCCGGCGCCCTGCTCCGGACTCGGCTCGACGCCCACCTGGGTCGCGAGCGCCGCGACCGTCTCGCGTTGCCGGAGATCGTCTTCCGACACCGCGGTGCCGAGCTTCTCCGTCAACGCCTCGCTGACCGCCTGCCTGAGACGCATCCGTCGGAACGGCCCCGCGAACGACACGGTGTCGTCCCCGACCGTGACCTCCTCGCTCCCGGTCGCCTCGCGCGCCACCGCGGCCAGCATCTGCTCCGTCATCGTCATCAGGTCCTGATATCCGATGTACGCCTGGTAGAACTCGAGCATCGTGAACTCGGGGTTATGTTGGGTCGAGACTCCCTCGTTACGAAAGTTTCGATTGATTTCAAAGACCCGCTCGACCCCGCCGACCACGAGCCGCTTGAGATAGAGCTCCGGCGCGATGCGCAGAAAGAGCGGCATGTCCAGCGCGTTGTGGTGGGTGGTGAACGGACGAGCCAGGGCGCCGCCGGCGACCGCGTGCATCATCGGTGTTTCGACTTCGAGAAACCCACGGTCGACCAGAAAATTACGGATGACCGACAACACCCGGGCGCGTATCTCGAACACGCGCCGCGCGGCCGGGTTCACGATCAAGTCCAGGTAGCGCTGGCGGTATCGTGTCTCGATGTCGGTGAGGCCATGCCACTTCTCAGGCAACGGCAGGAAGCACTTCGCGAGAAACTCCAGGCTCCCGGCCCAGACCGACAGTTCGTCGGTCCGGGTGCGAAACAGCCGCCCTTCCACCCCGATGTGATCTCCGATGTCGAGCCGGGCGGCGATGGCGAAGTCCCGTTCGGACAGTGCGTCCTTCCGCACGTAGATCTGCAGGCGGGAGACACCGTCGGAAATCACCAGGAACCGCGCCTTGCCAAAGCTCCTGATGATCAGAATCCGGCCCGCGACCGTGGTGTGATTCTGGGCCGCGTCCAGATCGTCGCCACTCGTGTCTCGGTGCGCCGCGACGATGGCGGACACGGTATCCGTGCAGCGGAACGACTGCGGATACGGTGCGACACCCCGCTCCACCAGGGCGGCCAGGTTGGCGCGCCGCTGGACGAGTTGGTCATTCTCCTTGGGCTCTTCGGATTCGGACATCATTCACTGCGCGCTCTCTGCCGCATCGGACCGGTCCGCGGGTTCAGCGCGACGCGCGAGGGTGCGTTTCACACCATCGAGCACGCCGTTGACAAACCGAGCCGCCTCCTCGCCGCTGAACGTCCGGGCCAATTCGATGGCCTCATCGATCACCACCGCCGGAGGAGCGGCGGCCACGAGTAACTCGTAGACACCGAGACGCAGCACCGTACGATCGACCACCGCCATACGCGACAGTCGCCAGTTGTCCGCCGCCGTTTCGAGCAGCGGGTCGATCTCGTCGAGGGCCGCCACCGTGCCGTGCAGCAAATTCGCCGTGAACGCCTGGCGTGACTCGGGCGCGGGATGTTCCGTCCAATAGCGCGCCACGGCGGCGTCGAGGTCGGCCCCCTCAATGCTGCCGACCTCGCGTTGATACAGCAACTGCACCGCCGCTTCGCGGGCCCGATGTCGACCGTCGCGGGCCGATCGCGCCGCGCTCACCCGCCCGGCTCCGCGGTCGGCAACAGTTGTCGAAAGAGCCGGCTCATGGTCAGCGCCGCGTCGGCCGCCTCCCAGCCCTTGTTGGTCGGCCCGGCCCCAGCGCGCGCCAGCGCCTCCTCGGCCGAATTGGTCGTCAACACCCCGAAGGTCATCGGGAGTCCGCTGTCCATCGCGGCACTGGTGAGGCCGTGCGCGACGGCGGCGGCAATGATGTCAAAGTGCGGCGTCTCACCTTTGATCAAGCACCCCAGACCGACCACGGCATCGACCCGGCCAAACGCCGCCACGCGACGAGCCGCCTGGGGCACCTCGAACGCCCCTGGCACAGTGGCCACCAGAATCTGGCGCTCGCCGAGGCCGGCCGCGCGGAGGGCACCGAGGGCGCCGTCCAGCAGCTTGTTGGTCACGAAATCGTTATAGGTCGAGACAACGATGCCCACCCGCAGGTCGTCGACGGCACCGGTCCCGGTCAAGGTTTCCATCAGTGTCCGACGAACCGCGGCTTCCGCTTCTCGAGAAAGGCCCGGGTGCCTTCACGCGCGTCGTCCGTGCCATTCACGAGCCCGAACGCCGTCGCCTCGAACACGGACGCCTCACGGAGGGACATATCCAAACCGCGATGGGTGGTCTCCAGTATCAGACGCACCGCGGCCGGGGCCTGCCGAGCCAGGGTCGCCGCCAATTGGCTGACCTCGTCAGCGAGCGCCTCCGGGGGCACCACGCGATTCACCAACCCGATGCGCCACGCCTCGTCGGCGGTGATGGAGGCGCCGGTGAGGAGCAACTCGAGCCCGCGCCCACGGCCTACGAGCCGAGGCAACCGCTGGGTCCCGCCGAAACCCGGAATGAGGCCGAGCCCGATCTCGGGCTGTCCCAGCGTGGCCGTCGCCGCCGCGATCCGAAGCGTGCAGGCCATGGCCAGCTCGCACCCTCCGCCCAGCGCGAACCCGTTCACCGCGGCAATCACCGGTTTGCCCAGGTCTTCGATCAGCGCGCACAGGCGATGTCCCGCGTCGGACATCGCTCTGGCCCCGACAGGCGTCAGCCCTGCGATCTCATTGATGTCCGCCCCGGCGATGAACGCGCGGTCGCCTGCCCCCGTGAGGACGACGCACCGGACGTCGACATCGTGGGCCAGTCCACCCAGCACTGCGGTCAGGCTCGCGACCGTCTCGGCATTGAGCGCGTTCAGCACGGTCGGGCGATTCACGGTGACGGTCGCGACCGCCCCCTCCCGCGCCATGAGCACTGATTCCGCAGTCATGATTGTCCCTGACGGTCACTATACTCCAGTGCTCTGACCGGTTTCTGGTACTGGCGGTGAGCCGTCGTCGGCTCGCACGCGCAGAGAGCGGACGCTGGTCAGCCTTAGAGGGGGAAGGGCAGCAGAATCCAACCGAGCACGAAGCCGGTGGCGACGAAGGCCCCGAACAGCAGCCCACTCAACCGTGCCTGCTCACCCGGTTCGTCTCGCAACAACACGGCAAACACCAACGACACGAGACCGGCGAAGACGAGCATGACAAGAACGTGACTTGGCATCAGGATCAGGTCGATTCACGCGCGCTCGGGCAGGTGGGGTCCTGTCGTTGTCGTCATTTGCGACCAAGCGCCACGTCGTAGGCGTCCAGGGCGACCAGCATGTTCAGCAGTCCGGACACAATCAGAAACGTATTGCCATACTCGAATGTAGCCGCCACCACCCGCCCCTGGCCCAGCCCCGCGACGGCCGCGATCAGATACGGCACGCCGTTGCCCAGATCGGCGAACGCGGCGAGCAGGACAAGCGGCTGGCTGGGATCGAACGGGGCGAGCGCACCCTCGAGCCACAGTCCGATTGCGAACATCAGGGGCAACGCCAGCAAGAACACCACGCCCTTCTGGCGACGACCGAGCCAGAGATGACCGCCCCCCGGAATCGCCCACGCCAGCGCCAGCGCCACCAGCGCCCGCCCGGAGTCAGCGGCGGGCGCGGGAGCCGGTTCGGCCGCTACGCGAGTTCGCCGCGAATCACGAGACTTACGACCCATGTCACCGCCGCCCCTAGGGGGATTGCCCCCACCGCCCGTACTACCGTCGAACCCTCGACGATACCCAGTGCTTCCATCACCACCGAGACTCCTGTGGGCACCGCCGCGCCCACGACCACCCACCGCAGCGCCGACGCTCGCTCGACCCCAAGGAGCCCGCGGTGAGAGTCCCGCGGCATTCGGCCGGCGCGCCGACGCCCGGACGCCCACGCCCCGGCCACGACGGCACCTAGCGCCGCCCCCCCATACACACCCGCGCACCTGGCACACACCGGCATCTGGACGCCCCAGAGCCGGAATGACCGTTCCGGACGCTGATGGCAGATGAGTCCCCCGACCAGATAGCTACCGGCCGAGAGTGCGGTGGCTGGGCGCCCCCCCATCTCATGCGCCATCGCGAACGGCACCATCACAAGCATGGCCAGCCAGGTCACCGTGAGGCCCACGAACACGCGGGCCGACCACACGCGGGCCAAGTGTGGCGGTGTCACGTCACGCGTCCGCCGAACGTGGGTCCGAGCCATGGTGGCATGGCGGTCCGATTACAGAGCCTCGAAGTGGGTGAGCCGCTTGAACGCGTCGAACCGGCCCCGCACTTCATCCTGGGTCAGCCTCAACAGTCGGTCCAGACCGAAGTCTTCGACCGCGAACGAGGCCATGGCACTGCCGGCGATGATGGCCCGACTCACGGCCGCGTCGGTGATCTCGCCCGCCGACGCCAGATACCCCATGAACCCACCAGCAAACGTATCCCCCGCCCCGGTCGGGTCCCACACATCCTCGAGCGGCATCGCCGGAGCCGCGAAAAACGCCTCGTCGCGGGTCATGAGCACACCGTATTCGCCGCGTTTGATGATGAGCAGCCGCGGCCCCATGTTGCGGATGACTCGCGCGGCTTTCACGAGATTGGCCTCGCCGCTCAGCTGGCGCGCTTCCTCATCGTTGATCACGAGGGCGTCGACCCGTCCCAGCACGGCCCGCAGATCGTCCGGGGTGCCGTCGATCCAGAAATTCATCGTGTCGGCGGCCACGAACCTGGGCGCCTCAACCTGATCCAGGACCTCCAACTGCAACGCCGGATGGATGTTGGCCAGGAACACGAACGGTGTCGGACGATAACTCTCCGGCAGCACCGGGCGAAACTGGTCAAAGACGTTCAAGTGCGTGTAGATGGTCTCCCGGCTGTTGAGGTCGAAGTTGTACTCACCCTTCCAGCGGAAGGTCTCGCCGGGCACCCGTTGCAATCCGGTCAAGTCGATGCGACGGCCGCCAAACACCTGCATCTGCTCGTCGGCGAAATCCTCGCCCACCACCGCCACCAGCCGGACGTCGGTGAAGAACGACGCGGCGACGCTGAAAAAGGTGGCCGCGCCGCCAACCACGCGTGACCGTTCACCAAAGGGCGTCTTGATGGAATCAAAAGCAACGGAACCGACAGTCAGGATGGGATGCACGGCGACTCAGTAACCTCGTGGAATGAGCGTGGCGACGACAGCGTAGTGGTCCCGGTTCATGACGCGACCACTCAGTCGGCCGGGACATATTTGCCGATGAGCGGCGCCAGGTCTTGCTTGAGCGCCGACGGAATCAGTTCCGGCCGCGTAATGATAGCCGAGCCAAGCGCCGAGGCGCACTCACACGATCGCTCGACCGGCAAACGGGCGACCGCATTGGCGACCACCCGCTGTGCCGTCACGGCGTTCTGGGTCAGGGTGGCGATGATCATCTCGACGGTCACGTCATCGTGCCCCTCGTGCCAGCAGTCGTAGTCCGTCACCAGCGCCAGCGTCGCGTAGCAGATCTCCGCCTCGCGGGCCAGCTTGGCCTCCTGGAGGTTGGTCATGCCGATGATGTCCATCCCCCACGAGCGATACAACCGCGACTCGGCGAGGGTTGAAAATTGAGGGCCCTCCATGCAGACATACGTCCCGCCGCGATGGACCCGCGCCTCCGCCTGACTCGCGGCATCGGTCGCAATCTCGCTGAGGGTCGCGCAGAAGGGATGGGCGAACCCGACATGCGCCACGATGCCGCCCCCGAAGAACGTACTGATACGCCCCTTCGTGCGGTCGAGGAACTGGTCGGGTACGACGATGTCGAGCGGTCGATACTCCTCCTGCAAGCTGCCGACCGCGCTCGCCGACAGAATCCACTCGACTCCGAGCGTCTTGAACCCAAAAATATTGGCGCGAAAGTTCAGTTCGGACGGCATGAGTCGATGCCCGTGGCCATGCCGGGCGAGGAACGCCACCCGCCGGTCGTTGAGCGTGCCCACCACGTAGGGGGCCGACGGCTCCCCGAACGGGGTGGTCACCCGCACGTCTTCACGATCCTGGAGCGCGTCCATGTCGTATAGGCCGCTGCCACCAATGACGCCAATCCGCACGTCCTGAGGCTGTGATGGATTCAAACGGTGATTCCTTTCCTGAACTAGTCAGACGGGGGGCGGTCCTGCTTCAACTCCAACAACACGCCGTGGGCCGACGATGGATGAATGAAGGCCACGAGGCTGCCGCCGGCGCCCTCGCGGGGCACCCGGTCGACCAAGCGGACGCCACGAGCCTCGAGCTGCGCCAACGCGGCGACGATGTCGTCGACCCTCAGCGTCACATGGTGCAAACCTGGTCCCCGTCGCTGGATCGATCGCGCGATCGGCGACTGCTGGCCCGTCGCCTCGAGCAGTTCCAGCGACGCCTCGCCGAGCGGCACAAACCTGGCGCGCACCTGTTGTGAGGGCACCTCCTCGGTCTCGCCAACCTCGAGGCCGAGGGCGTCCCGATAGAACTCGAGCGCATCGTCGAGATCGCGGACCGCAATGCCAATGTGATCGAGTACTGCTTTCATGGTGTGTCTTCCTTAGACGGGGGCGGATTCGCTCCCCGGCAGACGGGCGGCCGCCCGGCCGGGCCGGGGTGACCGAGGAAGCAACACCGCCAGCCGGGATGCCCCACCCGGAAACCTCGCCGTCACGACGAGAATGTGTCCGCGGGCGGAGACGTCGTGTTCACCGCCTGCCGGACGATCGCCTCGGCCGCGGTATACGGATCCACCTCTGTCGCCACGACCTGATCGAGGATCCGTGCGAACGCGCCTGGTTCCAGTGCCTGCTGTTCCACATGCCGGAGCAGATTTTCCGACACGAGGTGCCGAACGCGCGCTTCGAAGCGGGCGCGACGTCGGCGCCCGACTTCGGTGTCGCCCCGGGCGCAGTACGCATCAATCATGCGAAGGACTTCCGGGACACCGGTGCCATCGGTGGCGCGGGTCTGGAGCACCGGCGGCCGCCACTCCTCGGGCTGATAGGGGTGCAACCCCAGCATCGTCTGAATTTCGGCCACCGCCCGGTCGGCGCCGTCGTGGTCCGCCTTGTTCACCACAAACAGATCCGCGATCTCCATGACGCCCGCCTTGAGCGCTTGCACACCGTCACCAGCCCCCGGCATCGTCACCACCACGGTCATGTCCGCGGTCCGGGATATCTCGACCTCGGCCTGTCCCACGCCGACCGTCTCGATGACAATCAGATCGAATCCGGCGGCGTCCAGGATGACCACCGCGTCGCCCGCGGCACGGGCCAAGCCACCGAGTTCACCCCGTGTCGCCATGCTACGCACGAACACGCCGACGTCACCGGTGTGTGTTTG
>Ga0066376_10001597_pt1 | contig 21922 bp, 13 predicted proteins | sample Knorr_S15_td_Bot_FD_77009 | JGI IMG/M metagenome (GOLD analysis project Ga0066376, IMG submission 77009) | Marine microbial communities from Southern Atlantic Ocean transect - Knorr_S15_td_Bottom_ad_5009_LV_A | ecosystem: Environmental > Aquatic > Marine > Oceanic | place: Southern Atlantic...
ATAACACCTGTTTTAATTCCGTATTTCTTTACATATAATATTACTGCAAAAGCACCACAAATTAAACCACCATAAAAGGTTAACCCACCACCAGACAATAATTGCCCCATAGGGTCGGCAATAAAAGCATTCCAGTTTTCTAATTGGTGAAAAATCTTAGCTCCAACCAATCCAGAACCAGCAGAAATCAATAAGATGTTAGCGGTTAATTCCTGAGGTTTTACATCTTCCTCTTTAGTGCTTAATTCTGTAAACTTATTGGTTTTCTTTAAGTAGTAAGTATAAGCTAAACCAATTGCTAGACCTATAAGGGCACCGATTCCAGAACCTTGAAGCGAGAACAGGAATGAAAAGGTATCGTCTATAAAATAGTCGTAGTTGTTATAAGCGAATAAGCCTTTGAATCCTACGACTAAACCGACTAGCGAGTGACGCAGAAAATCTTTGATGTCAGTAGGTTTTCCTAAAATAACTTTTTTACGTGTAGTAGGAATGATTCCTGCATCGTTCTTTTCAGTAAGATCTGTGGCAATAAACCAGCTTCCAGCTAAAAAGGCCATGGCTATAAAGAAACCAAATGTTTTAAAAGGTAGCGGAATAAATACGCCTGAAATATATTCTATTAGGTGACTTAGTGTAGGGAACATATATATTAATTTAGTATTTCGGCATAAACGTTTCCGTCTTCAGCAAATTCTTTGAGTTTAACTTTTATACTTTGGTTTCTTAGTCCCGGATCGTATTGAACCTTCACCTTAACGTAGTTTTCGGTAAAGCCTTGTATATATCCATCTTTATTATCGTGTTCGAATAAAACTGTTCGGGTAGAACCTAAGTTCTTTTCGTAGAAAGCACGCTTTTTCTTAGCCGATAATATACGCAACATTTTACTGCGTTGATGACGCACACCTTTATCTACAACACCCGCCATTTCTACAGCTTCGGTATTAGCTCTTTCAGAATAAGAAAATACATGTAAATATGAAATGTCTAAGTCATTAAGCAGATTGTAAGTTTCTTGGAAAAGCTCATCGGTTTCTCCTGGGAATCCTACGATTACATCGACTCCAATGCAGCAATGCGGCATTTTTTCTTTTATACGAGCAACACGTTCCTTATAAAGTCCCGTAAGATAACGACGCTTCATTTTTTTCAATAAGTAATCAGAACCCGATTGTAGAGGAATGTGGAAGTGAGGTACAAAAATATTCGAATTAGAAACGAAATCAATGGTTTCGTCTTTCAATAAATTAGGTTCAATCGACGAAATACGAAGTCTAGAAATCCCTTCAACCTTATCTAATGCTTTGACCAATTCTAAGAAAGTGTGTTCGTGTGTTTTGTTACCAAATTCACCTTTGCCATAATCACCAATATTTACGCCAGTAAGTACAATTTCTTTGATATCTCTATCAGATATCTCCTTCGCATTTTTAAGGACGTTTTGAAGATTATCACTTCTAGAAATCCCTCTAGCAAGCGGAATGGTGCAGTAAGTACATTTATAATCGCATCCATCTTGAACTTTCAAGAATGCGCGAGTTCTATCGCCAATAGAGTAGGCTCCTTCAAAGAAATCGGCTTCTCCAATTTCGCAAGAATGCACTTCGGCGATGTCTTGTTTGCTTAAATCTTTTAGATAAGAAGGCAATTTGAATTTTTCTGTTGCGCCAAGGACTAAATCTACACCCTCGAATTTTACAATTTCTTCAGGTTTCAACTGAGCGAAACAACCTATAATAACTACATAAGCCTCTGCGTTTACCTTTAAAATCTGACGTACTAAACGCTTACATTCCTTATCAGCATTCTCGGTAACCGAGCAAGTGTTAAGCACATAAATGTCTGCGTGTTCTTTAAAATCTACTTTTTCATAACCTTCATCTTCGCACGAGCGTGCAATGGTAGAAGTCTCCGAAAAGTTGAGTTTACAACCTAATGTGTGAAAAGCTACTTTCTTCATAATCTAAAATCGGTGCAATTTACGAAAATAAGGGGATTGAAAATAGATTGTGTATTTGAATTGGTTTCTGTGTTGCTGAGAATTCATTTATCTATTTCGACAAGCTCAATATGACAAATGAATTTCATGATTACATTAATTGTCATCCTGAGCCTGTCGAAGGATAAGACAATTCTTAACTAATTTCGACTTTACAAGAACTATCAAGACAGATATGATTTGAAATATCTATTTTAGAAGCTTAAACCCAGTCTATGCGTAATTTCCTTGTAATCATTAGCATTTTAGCTTTACACGCCTGTAGTTCAGTTGATAAGAACATCGATTCGAAGATGATATTTAGATACAATGAGTCTGCTGGAATACACTCTTTTGATCCTGCATTCGCCAAAGATCAGGCTAGAATTTGGTTTTGTAATCAAATTTACAACAGTTTAGTTCAGCTAGATTCAAATCTACAAGTACAAGCTTCAATAGCTACAAGCTGGAATATCTCCGAAGATGGCCTTCAATATGACTTTGTAATTCGGAGAGATGTGCAGTTTCATAAACCTTTAGATAGGGTTTTAAATATTGATGATATTATTTATTCTTTGAATCGTTTGGTAGACGAAAAAACGGCTGCTCCTGGAGCTTGGGTTTTATCTTCGGTAAATAGTGTTTCATCGCCTAATGATAGCACAATTCATATTGAGCTTTCGGAGCCAAATCCCGCATTTTTAGGTTTACTTTCAATGCAGTATTGCTCTATACTGCCAGTGGAGTCTGATTCGATTTCTAATTTCTTTGAAGCGCCAATTGGTACAGGACCATTTCATTTTCAATTCCATAAAAATAATGTGAAGTTGGTGTTGAGGAAAAATGAGCATTATTTTGAATCTGAAAATCGAATACCACTTCCATATTTAGATGCTGTAGCCATTAGTTTTATTCCAGATAAACAAACAGCCTTTTTAGAATTCATAAAAGGGAATTTTGATTTCCTATCGGGAATAGATGCTTCCTATAAAGATGAGTTGTTAGATGCAGAAGGGAATTTACATTCTAAGTATCTTGGTAAAATCAACTTTAGTAAGCGCAACTATTTGAATACAGAATACTTAGGTATTCTGATGGATGAGAATCAAGACAATAGTGCATTAAAAGATGTTCGTGTTCGACAGGCTTTAAATTTCGCTTTCAACAGAGATTTGATGATGCAATATCTTCGCAATAATATTGGAACGCCTGCGCACAGTGGCTTTATTCCAAAAGGACTTTCTGGCTATCAAACAAATATTGGTTATAGCTACAATCCAGGTTTAGCTAAAGAGCTTTTAGTAGATGCTGGATTTCCGAATGCGGAAGGGATTCCTGTAATTCACTTAAATACAACCAGTTCTTATGTTGATTTATGCGAGTATATTCAACACGCTTGGCAAGAAATTGGTTTTAAGGTTGAGGTAAATGTTAATCCACCTTCCACTCATAGACAGCAAGTATCTAAATCTCAGCTCTCCATTTTTAGAGGGTCGTGGATAGCTGATTATGCAGATGCAGAGAATTATTTAGCTCTTTTTTATTCTAAGAATCACAGTCCGAATGGACCTAATTACACGCATTTTACAAATACTGAATTTGATGTTTTATACGAAGAGTCTATTCGTATTCCTGAATTAGAAAACCGGATTCCTTTATACTATAAGATGGATCGTATTGTAATTAATCAAGCGGCAATTATCCCTTTGTATTACGATAATGTGATGCGTTTTTCTCAGTCGAATGTAAAGGGATTAGGATCGAATGCAATGAATTTATTGGACTTGAAAAGAGTGGTGCTAATGAATAATTATTAATTAGTCATCAATCATTACTAATTAATTTCCACATCACTGCGTATGGCTTGATGATCAGATAACTTTGCATCTAAGACTTCGAAGTTATAAGCAGACCAATTATTATCAGTTAAAATATAATCGATTCTGAATGGAAATATCAACTGTTGGTATGTAGCTCCAAAACCTTTGCCAGATTCTAAGAATGCGTCTTTATGATTATCTTTAAGCCTCCTGTAAATATAACTTTGTGGAACATCGTTAAAATCGCCACAAAGTAAAGTAGGGTAAGGGCTGTCGTTAATAGATTCAATAATTGTTTCTACCTGATTTACTCTTATTGAAGTTGCCTTATTAATCTTTTTAGAGATTTTTTGAGTTTTATTCTTAAACTCATCTTCTTTACTGTCATCATCCCATTCTTTAAGCAAAGCATAATCCTCATTACCTAAATGCAGCGATTCTAAATGTAGATTGTAAATACGTATAGTGTCGTAATGAACTAGCATATCCGCAAAGTAAGACTGATTGGTGGAGTTCTCCTTATATAAGATTTCACCAGAATTGATTATTTCATATTTACTGTAAATATGATTAAATCCATTTATGGATTGATAAGGGTAGTTCAGACTTGTGGAAATTCCTTCTCTAGCTTCTTGTAGACATAAGATATCCGCATTTTCTTGTTTTAAAAAATGAGCGATTTTAGATTGATGCACTCTGACTTCTTCTTTTTGCCCACCACCGAAATAGAATAGCTGACTGTTGAAAGTTAAAATGGAAAATGAATTGTCTTTAGCGAGTGCTTTAAATTTACTTTTGGTTTGAAATACAGGAACACTAAAAAAGTAACTTAAGATCAAAACACTCGCTGATAGGTATATCACTCTATTAAATCGTACAAGCCAATAAACAATAAAGAATGAGTGAGTCAGTAAGAGTATAGGGTAGCTAATAGCTAAAATAGCTCCTAATGAGAAGATTTGAGGGTTTATATAAGGCGATAGGAAAGCGCAAAACCAAAGTAGTACAAGTACTATATTGATAATGTAAAGAAGCTTATTTATGAGAGATAAATTCTTCAATCTTACATCTTTTTACTGTTCTTAAACAAGTATTCTTTTTCCTTTTCTGTTAAACTGTCATAACCAGATTTTGCAATCTTATCTAGTATACTATCAATTTTCACAGAGCGCTTGGCTTTATCAGATCTAAATTCATCATCCGTTTTAGATCTTTTATGAACCGTTTTTAGATGCTTTTTTGTGAACAAATCTAAAAAGGAAGCTATAAGAGATTCGATAGATGTGGTTATGTCTTTTCCTTTTTTCCATTGCGTAATAAAAAGGACTCCAACTAAGGCTCCTCCGATATGCGCTATATGGCCTCCAGCGTTTCCATCGGGAATACTAATCACATCGATAAAAATAGAAGCAATCGCTAAGTATTTAATAGGAATAGCGCCTAGGAATATAAGATTGACTTTATAGTTCGGTACATAAGTTGCAACTGCAAATAAGATGGCCAAAACAGATGCTGAAGCACCAATTAAATGGCTAGAATGATCATTAAAAGCCGGGAGTAAATTATAGGCGATTAAGAAAGTTAAAGCACCTGTTAAGCCCCCGAGTATATAGATGCTGTATAATTTCTTGGCATTGAAGTACTGTAAGAATATTTGTCCCGAAAAATACAACCACATTAAATTAAAAAGAATGTGAAATAAACCTTCGTGCGTAAACATATAGGTAATTGCAGTCCAGGGTTTGAAAATGAAATCTGTAAACTGAGAAGGGACACCGAACCAATTGATTAAACCAATACTGCTATTCTGAAATAGGAATGATAACGTTTTAATAAGATGTACCAATACATAAACTGCCAAATTGATGTAAATCAGCTTGAATAATGCGTTTGCACTCGTAAACTTATGTTTTAAATCGTTCAGCATTAATAGAAATTCAGATCGTTTTTCTTCCAGTATTTAATCAAAATAAACCCAAACAACATTCCTCCGATATGGGCAAAATGAGCAACGTTATCTCCAGCTGAGTTTTGTACGCCTCCAATAAATTCTATGAGGCCATAAATGATTACAAAGTATTTTGCTTTAATTGGAAATAAGAAGTTAAGGTATATAAGTTGATTTGGGAAAGACATTCCGTAAGCGAGTAGAAGTCCAAAGACAGAGCCAGATGCCCCTACAACAGGAGTGTGATAAAGACCATATAAAGACCGAGCCTTATTAAAAAGTGGACTTGTAGAATTGAATGTACCATTATGTATAAGCCCCGAAATTTGCTCTCCAGTAAAATGAGCTTCTAAACCGATTACTTGAAAGTGAATAATCAAATAGTGTAGAAAAGCAGCTCCAAAACCAGTAATCAAATAATAGTTTAAAAAACGTTTAGGACCCCATCTATTTTCAATCTGAGTACCAAACATCCAAAGCGCAAACATATTAAAGAATATGTGTGCCATACCGCCATGCATAAACATATACGAAAGAAACTGCCAAGCACTAAATTCGGGCGAATTGTAATAATACAGACCTAAAGAGTCATTTAAATCATAATGAAAAAGCTGTATTAAAGTATATCTCGCCAGGAAAAATAAGGCATTAATAATGATTAAATTTTTAACCACCATTGGCATATTCGAAAATCCACTTCTACCTAACATTATTGGAATCGTTTTAAAAGTTCATTCATCTCTAAGATAATTGCTGTAGGTTTATTATGAATGGAAATGAAAGGGCTTTCACAAGCAAATAATTCATCTACCAACTGATTCATTTCTTCAGTATTTAAAGCCTTTCCGGTTTTAATAGAATTGCTTAAAGCTAAGCTCTTCGCCATATACTTATGTGTGTCTGATTTCCATGCATCACATTCATTTTTATACGAATCGAGTAAAGAATCGATGATTTTATCTACCTCTCCAGCTTTAGTCTCAAAAGGAACGCCGTTAATCATCAAACATTGCTCTGTAGGAATAGTGATGTCAAATCCTAGATATTCCACATCGTTTATTATTTCCTTAAACAATTCCATGTCTCCTGGTGATAGATGGATTTCTTGTGGAAATAACAATTGCTGACTTAATGGGCTGCAATTTACTAAAGACTTAAAGTATTGCTCGTACAAAACTCGCGTATGTGCTCTTTGTTGATCAATAATTAAGAGTCCAGATTTTAACTGCGTAAGAATAAATCGTTGTTGTAATTGAAATGCAATGCGAGTGCCTTCAATTTGAATATCATTTTCTAAACTCGTAATTTCCTTTTGATATTCGGGAATAGCTGTATTTAAGTCATCTTGAATCTCTTCAAACAGCGCTTCCCAATGCTTTCCTTTTTCAGCTGAATTATTACTTCTAAACTTATTTACTGGAGTAGAAGGAGCACTAATTCCTCCAGATAAAGTAGAATGACCAATTTCTTTCTCTTGCTCAAAAGGATTGAAGCTTGGATCTACTTCAATAGTGGGTGTTTTTATCGCTCTATTTTTAGAGGTAATTGGAACTTGATAATCTGGATTTAAACTAAAATCGATGCTAGGCGCAATATTGTATTGACCAAGAGAACGCTTTAGGGCTGAGCGCAAAATTGCATAAACACTGCGTTCGTCTTCAAATTTAATTTCTGTTTTAGTAGGATGTATGTTCACATCAATCTTGGAAGGATCAATGTCGAGAAATAGAAAATACGAAGGATGCTGATCGCCCTGTAATAAACCTTCCATAGCATTCAATACAGCGTGGTTCATATACGATGACTTGATGAATCTGTCGTTAACGAAAAAGAATTGCTCTCCACGAGATTTCTTTGCAAACTCTGGCTTACAAACAAATCCTGTGATGTTTACGATGTGCGTTTTTTCCTCTACCGGAACTAATCTAGGATTGTATTTTCTCCCATAAAGACTAACCAATCGCTGACGTAATGATTCTTTAGGTAATAGGTATTGTTCCTTTTCGTTATTAATTAATGAAAAGGATATGCTTGGATGCGCTAGAGCAATGCGTATAAATTCGTCTAAAATGTATTTATACTCAGCTCTATCAGATTTTAAAAAATTCCTACGAGCTGGAACATTAAAGAATAAGTTTTTTATTGAGAATGAGGTTCCATTAGAGCATGTACATACTTCCTGCCCCTTAAACTCCGAGCCTTCTATAGTCAGCTTTATGCCTAATTCAGCATCATGTTTTTTTGTTTTTAATTCTACTTGAGCAATAGCGGCTATAGAAGCTAATGCCTCACCTCTAAATCCTTTTGTTGTTAAAGCGAATAAATCCTCAGCAGAGGAAATTTTTGAAGTTGCATGACGCTCAAAACACATTCTCGCATCTACTTCGTTCATTCCAGAACCATTATCAATAACTTGAATCAATGTTTTGCCAGAATCCTTAATAATGAGTTTTACATCTGTCGCACCAGCATCAATGGCATTTTCCATTAATTCCTTTACCGCAGAAGCAGGTCTTTGGATAACCTCACCTGCGGCAATCTGATTTGCAACGTGATCGGGTAGTAGAGTAATCAATACTTAGATTTTTAATATCCAATAAGCGATTAGACAGAGAATAATTATAATGACAACAACGCGTAATGATGAAGAGCTGTAACTCACAGTAGATTTCTTTTTCCAAGAGTTCCTAAAGTGACCTTTTTCCAATTTACCATTCTGTTTATTGTCCGCTGTGTCTCTAGCTTGTTGAATTCGCTCTTTACGCTCGTTGTAATAACGAGTGGGCATCTCAAACTGCTTATAGCTTGGCGATTTAAAAAAAGTAGGTAATTTGGGTGCTTTCATCAGTACTCAAAAATAGAATATTAATTCAAAAAAATAGCAGCCCGAAGGCTGCTTTCTTTAGATTCTTTTCAACTGCTGTTTCATCATTTTCACTTGATCTTCTAGCATATTGTGTTTGTCTAGTTTCTTAACCTCAGCAAGTAGAGTAGTAGCTTCGCGCTTTCTTCGTCTAGACATAGCTAAACCAGCCATGTTTAATTTTGCTACTGCCTTGTCCGTATCATTTCTCAAGCCTAAGTTTAGAGCTTTCTTAAAGAATTTCTCAGCTTTATTCATTTGTGTTTGAGAAAGCACCAAACCGTTTAAATAATAGAAGTAGGCTTCTTGAGATTTAATTAGTTTTTCAGGGTGCTTTATCTTACTCAATGTAGCTTGAGCCTTTTGCATATCATTCTTACGCAAGTGGTAAAAAGCCTTAAGAATACGTTCGTCTCTGAAAATACTTAAGATGATTAATCCCATAAATAGAAGGATCACAATCCCATATCCAATTTCACCTTCTGTGAATAAGTATATACTAGCTGAGAAGATGGCTAGTGTAAGTGCAATTTTAATTTCCTTGTTATACATAAATGTAATTTTTGGCGAATTTAGTTAAGCCATTAGACTTGCTAAAGAAAAATCGTAAAAATTAAGATTTAATTTTTCTAATCTTGTATCCGATGATGGCATACAAGATAGTCATAAATGGACTTATGATGTTGAAAAAACAATAGGGAAGATAGGTGAGTGTAGAAACACCTAGGACACTAGCTTGAGTTGCTCCACATGTATTCCATGGAATCAGTACTGAAGTAACAGTCCCAGCATCCTCTAGTGTTCTACTTAAGTTTTCTGGAGCTAAACCTTGATCTTTATACGAATCCTTAAACATCTTTCCAGGCACAACAATCGCTAAATACTGATCTGATGCGGTCATATTAAAGAAAATACAAGTTCCTGTAGTTGTAGCGATAAGTGAAGCTGTATTTGTTGCTAATTTCATTAAGGCAGTAGAAATACATTTTAAGAAGCCTGAAGCCTCCATCGCTCCTCCAAAACACATGGCACAGATAATTAACCAAACTGTGTTTAGCATTCCATACATTCCTCCAGTACTCAATAAGCCATTTATCATTTCGTTATCTGTTACAATACTTATTTCTCCAGACATAGCATCAATAAGTGTTATAAATGAAGCCTTAAAGTAATTATTGGCATTGCCTAAATCAGCAATAATTTCTGGCTGAAAAACAACAGCTGCTAATCCACCCAAAAGTGTTCCTGCAAACAGGGCAGGTATAGCAGGTACTTTCTTCACAATAAGAACAACAACAGCAATAGGTACCATAAACAACCAAGGAGTAATTACAAACTTTGATTGTATAGCTGTTAAAATAACGTTTATATCAGTAGGCGAATTAGAAACATCTAAGTTGAATCCTAAAACTAAAAATATAATTAATGTTATTACAATAGAAGGGAAGGTGGTGTAGGCCATATAGCGAATATGAGTCACTAAATCTGTTCCTGCCATAGCTGGAGCTAAATTAGTGGTGTCTGATAAGGGAGACATCTTATCGCCAAAGTAGGCCCCTGAAATGATTGCTCCTGCAACCATGGCTTCAGACATGCCTAAAGCTTGACCGATTCCAAGCAATGCCACCCCAACAGTAGCAATTGTAGACCAAGAGCTTCCCGTTGCAATTGATATAATAGCGCTAACAAGACATGCGGCTACCAGAAAGTAGGTGGGATTTACTATTTGCAAACCATAGTATATCATAGCCGGAACAATTCCACTTATTAACCAAGTTCCCGCAAGCGATCCAATAAGTAATAGAATGAGAAGCGCGGGTAAGGCGTCTGAAATACTGCTTTTTATTCCTTCCAGTATTGTATCCCATTGCGTACCTCTTCGAGCTGCTAGGAGAGAGCAAAATGCAGCGGATAATACTAAAGCTATTTGATTTGCTCCAGATAAAGAATCATCACCGTAGTAGTACACATTTAGTGACAATAGCACGATTAAAAATAGTATAGGTAATAAGGATATTCCTAGGGAAAGTGGTTTTGTTTTATGCATCTTTTTAAATTTTGATGCGTAAATATAATTGATTTAAATCTTTATAAAACTAAAACGGTACCCATATACTCAAATCTAGATTCAGTTAGCTTAGAATAAACAACAATCTTATAGATAAATAGATTGTTAGCTCCTGCATTAATGTTTAATCCATCCCAACCGTTAGAGATATTATCCGTTTCAAAAACGAGCTCTCCCCATTCGTTAAATATGACCATTTGATAGTCTTTAACTTTTGATGGATCAGCAACGGGTTTAAATATGTCATTAATTAAATCGCCGTTAGGAGTAAAGCTGTTTGGAATAAATAGGGTTAGATCTTTTTCATTAAAGAGTAACCTTAAGGTATCATCGTGCTCCACAACGTAATCAAAATTTACATTTTGCTCTAAAATAGCATTTTCTCTAGTCCAGTATTTAAATCCCATATCTATACTAGGAATAGCTTGTAGTAGCAATTCTGTACCGTCGCTATATTTATGACTATTCGGAAAGAGATCTAATTCGTAACCATTACCAAGTACTATTCCTGCATTCTCTGGTTCTACAATAAAACTCAATTTAAATACTTCATCTAGATGCGCAATAATTGAATCTGATGCTTGAAGTGATAAATTGTAGTTTTCTGTAAATGGATTAACAATGTTGTCATTAACTGACGACCAATTGTTAAATATAAAATTATCATCAACATCAATAGTAATATTGTATGACTGGTTGTATACAAAAGAAAGGGTCTTAGGTAATGCTATTAAAACTTCTCCATCAACACTAATTACCCCGCCATTAAGATGTGAAATATCAAAAGTAACATCAAATTCTTGCTGAATATAATGCGCTGTAAGTGAAGCGTTTTCAGTAATAAATAAGGTTGTTGAAGGGTTGTTTGCATCTCCAATACTGCCATCTGTTATTTCCCAGTAATCAAATATGTAGCCCTCAACAGGTGTAGCCTCTATGGTGGTTGCTCCATAGAAAGTTAAATTTATAGGAAAGCTGTTGTAAATTTCTCCACCCAAAGTAATTGTTCCCGTTTGATTCGGGGCAACATTTAGGGTTATTGTTGTGTTAGGTATGAAATGAGCAATAATTGTATCGTTCGCACTTAGGTTGTAAGATATTTCCGGGCTTGTTGGATCTGCAACAGAGATTGCGTTGGAAAATTCCCAAGATTCAAAAACATATTCATCAGCTGGATTAGCTACAAGTTCTTGATTGATACCTCCAAAATAGGAGCCATTAAATGGATAGTCAATTAAATTAAACCCATTCATCTCTACATCACCAGAAAGTGGTGGGTCTATTATTATTGTGATGTTATAAGGTCCTTCAATTCCATAATCATCTTCGTAACAATCTAGAATACCACCATTTATCATCTCACAGCGCTCATCAATAAAGTCACGCATATCTTGAACGTTATTTTGCCATGTGGTCATATTACCTCCCCACTTAGCAATTTGCAGAGGCATCTCAGGTTCAATGATCGCAATCAAGCTATCTAAATGTCCAATTAAGAAATCACAACTAAAGTAGTTATTTGATAAATCAGTCCATCTATTTATATAATCAGCAAAAAACTCATCATTATCGAGTAATGCATTCCAAATAGGCACATGTCCTTGTCCGCCGGGATCTCCAATACTTTCAGGGTCGCAAGGGTTTGCTGTAGGGCTTTGAGTAGGCACACCGGTATAGTTAGTTCCATGATCAAAGGTGTTATCCATATCCCAAAGTGTATAGCGCCACTTCCTTTTATCACCATCCGGATGTGTTCCTCTCCACCAGGCAGTATTCCAATTTAACCAGTCTGCATTAACGATATAGCTATTTAATATATAGTAATCAATTAAGCTCCCTGTGTTGTAAAATTCTTTCGCATGATCATAGTTTAACTCTACACTCATATCATTTGAAAGGATGTAATTTTGAATATTTGTCCAACCGGTATCGGTTCCATATTCAATCCAGGTACCTCCCCAAGTTTTTAAATAGTCAACATAACCTTCGTCCTGATCGTAATAATAATCTGTAAAATCAATATCGTCTACTTTTTCTCTCACTTCATATAAACCCCAATATTCACCATTTAAAAACACGATACATGGCTCATAAGAACGCTCATCCATCCTTAGGTCAGCAATTTGTGAAAGTGATTGTACGTATGCATCACGTATGTGTGCTCCTGAACCACCGTATGAAAAAGGATAATTATCATTTGCGGCTGCCTTAATAATTAATCTTTGATACTTGTCACGATCTTTGGTTCTAAATATTTCGTCTTTAATGGCATAATTGTACCCAAACTGATCTCTTGTTATATAATCAAATCCCCTTTGGTTGTACGCCCAAGAATCATTTCCATGCTTATTGAACTCTCCGCTAGCCTTATCTACTAAAATTCCGTCTCTATAATATTCGAAAGTTCCATGAGGTTCTATCCAATCATTTCCCCCCAATAAATTATCTACCTGATTACCAGAAACCGAAATGACAGGAACTGTATAAGTGTCAGCAATAAAAAATGTTCCATATTCAATAAAGCTTTGGTGATATTCGGTGTCATCACTTATTGCAATCGCTTTAACAACGGTTGTTTCGGTCAATTCAATAGAAAATAAGTATGGGGTAGAGCTTGCTGAAGGATGGTTACCATCAGTTGTGAAATAAATATTTAAACTTGGATCAGAAGTGCTCAGTTCTAAGTTGATCGTATTCGGGTAATTACCAGGTGCAAATGAAAATAAAGGTGTTTCAGTATAGCCTGTTAAAGCACCTATGTTAGAATTGTTTGGGCTAGGATTTGTAAATATCCCCCAAGTGTCTAGACCGTCGGAGGTTCTACCTCTGGATTGATTGGTAAGGCAGGGTCTGATAAAAACTGAATCGATAACAGTTGTTCCATCTGGTGAGGTAAGAATGGCCCATTCATTGCCTTTGGTTTGATGTATCTTGAAATTTGTGTGAATATTTGTGCCCGTAATTTCATCTCTACCCGAAGCAAAAATTGTTAAATGATCATTGCCATTAATTTGGACTGAAGTATTTATTTGGTATTTAGTTAAGTTATTTGCTTTATCACTTAAATAATAACCATTTAAATCAATCGAAGTAGCTCCTGAATTATATAACTCAAACCAGTCTTCATTTTCACCATAATTATCAGAGAAATCACTGTAATTAGCGGCAGAATATTCGTTAATGACTACTTGAGAAAAACAGATTTGATGTAAAAATAAACTGAGTATTAATAGAAGTCTCATAAATTATAGAAGTTAATCTGTTTTGGAATAGCAATAAGTATTCCAATTCTAATTGGTATAAGTAATTTTAGATTGAATTATTTTAACATTTGAAGGTCGAGATAAATATTTGTAAATTAACGGTTTGTTAAAAATAAGTCACTATGAAAAAAATACTCTTTTTCTCCCTTTTAATAAGCATGTCGTTTGTTAAAGCTCAAACGTATACACTTACATCATTAATTGTAAATGGGCTTAACGAAAATTGGTGTGGTGATATTGAGGAAATTTACTTTTTCGGATGCTCAGGAAGTCCAGATTTATACATAATTATGTATGATCAAGATAATGAGATAGTCTATCAAAGTAATTCAACTGATAACTCCAGCAACTTAGAGTTAACGTTGAATATAGATTTAATATCTCCTTCCTATAGTATATGGCTGTATGATGAGGATGCTATTTCTTCTGATGATTTACTAGGTGTGTTTACTTTCGATTTAAGTCAAGTAGGTAATTTAATCCTTACTGACAGTGGATCAACGATTACCATAAGCTTATTAGAGTCGATTGAAGGGTGTACAGATCCGAATGCTTTAAACTTTAATCCTAACGCCACTACTAATAACGGAACATGTGAATATTCTACAGAATGCTTGAATACTGAAAGTTTATTATTAATTGAATTAGTAACTGATAATTGGGGCTATGAAACTTCAATTGAATTAACAGGTTATAATGGAGATTCGTATTTGAATATTACGGAATTTAGTAGTAATTCAATAAATAATTTTGAAGTATGCGTACCCTCTAGTGGCAGTTACTTGTTTACGATTACTGACACTTACGGAGATGGGATATGTTGTTCATATGGAGATGGTTATTACTCTATTTCTATTTGCGATGAAATTATAGCAATAGGTTCAAGTTTCGGTACGGAAGAAATAGTCATGATAGAAGCATGTGATTATGAGGACTCAGACTTGCTTGGATGCCTTGATTCCGAAGCAATAAATTACAATCCCTTGGCAAATGTATCCAACAACAGCTGTGTGTATTTCAACTGCCCTGATGACTTTATTCCGACTAATGAAAACGTGTTTTTCCCACCCGAAGGAAGTACCATTTTTGAAGATGAAATTCAACTACCGACAGCAACAGCAGGAGAGTTGTATGAAGAGTACATCCAGTTTTACGCACCTAATCAGATAGAATTTGATGGTACAGTAATCGTGTTTAATTATGCAACTATAAACTCGATTAGCAATTTACCTAACGGACTACAGTACCAGTGTAGTAATAGTACTTGTACTTTTTATTCAGAAGAAACGGCTTGTATTGGCCTTTTGGGAACACCTACCGAAACGGGTGTGTTTGACTTAGATATAACAGCAAGTGTTTCTGTGAGTTATGATGCCGGCATATTAGGTAATATAGATATTGATTTTGACATCCCCTATTATGGTGGAAATACCTATCTAGAATTGGCTGGCATAGATGCAGCTACAATAAATTCTTTTATACCTTCTTTTGTATTAGTAGTTCAAGAATCAGATGAGGTACTAGGGTGTACAGATTCAAACGCTAATAATTATTCGCCACTTGCAAATCAAGATGATGGATCGTGTGATTACGCATTAGAATGTACTGATCAGTTAGCGTTAATTAATCTTACAACAAGCTCTTTTGCCTATGAGGTTTCCTGGGAGTTACAGAATAACTTAGGCGATATCGTAATTGAATCTAATGAAGTCTACACCAATAATTCATCATATGAATATGAAGTATGTTTAGAATCTGAATCGATTTATGAATTAGTGATGAATGATTCATATGGTGATGGCTGGTCTGATAATCAAATCCAAATTAGTATTATCTGTGAAGGGGTTTCTAGTATTTTATTATCGACTAGTTTAGATGATAGTTACAAGGACTCTGTAGAATTCATTAATTCCTGCCTTATTATAGAAGGCTGTACCGACTCTCTCGCTATTAATTACAATAGCACTGCAAACTGGGATGACAATTCCTGCGAGTACCCATTATTGGGCTGCACAAATACTGAAGCAATAAATTTTGATAGTGCAGCTCAGCAAGATGATGGTTCTTGTGCTTATTTTGAATGCAACAATATTGAAGACCTAGCAGAAGCAGGGTTTTACCCACCATCAGAAAGTACGTATAGTGTAGATTCAAGTTCGGTTTATTTACCAAATGCTATGCTTAATGTGTTTTACGATCAGTATTTACAGTTTTATGCTGAAGATACAATGTCTTTAGAAGGATTAGAAATAGGTTTTATTTCAGCAAAGATTCTCAATATTAACAATATGCCTATGGGAATGTACTACAAAACATCCTCGGTAGATTCAACCTTTTATCCAAATAATGTAGGTTGTATTGGCTTATTTGGTATTCCAGAAGACATCGGCATATACAACTTAGCTATTAATGCTCAGGTTACGGTTGAGGTTCTAGGTAGCCCTATTACTTTTAATTTACCCTACAGCGGTGGAAATATTTTATTGGATCTAGTTTATTCAGATGGCGATTATACTACGCTTAATAACTTCATTCCGAGCTTTGTAATTGAAGTTCAGGAGTCAGACGGAAATGTGATAATTGAAGGATGCACGGATCTACTTGCTGTTAATTACAATTCTCTAGCCTCCATTAATGATGGGACTTGTTTGTATTCTCAGACAATAGAATTAATTTCAGGTTGGAATTTAATGTCTACCCATATAATTCCTGAATTGGAAGACATTACTGAAGTGTTTAGTTCTGTAGTGTCAGATATTGTAATTGTGAAAAATAATAATGGTGATGCATATTTACCCGAGTGGAGTTATAACGGAATAGGAAATATGTTAATAGGAGAAGGATATCAACTTAAAATTAATGCTACATCTGAATTGTTAATCGTAGGAGAACGAATATTCCCATCCTTAAATCCAATTGCACTTAATGAGGGGTGGAGCTTTATAGCCTATCTAAGATTGGCTCCAGCTCTAGCTGATTTGGCACTTCAAGATTTAACAGAAAATAATAACTTGATTATAGCAAAAGATAATTATGGTAATGCATATTTACCTGAATGGGATTTTAATGGAATTGGGGAGTTTGTAAGTGGAAGTGGCTATCAAGTAAAAATTGCCACAATGGACACATTACTGTACCTATCAGACGATGAAAATTATTAGTATTAAAACAAAAAAAAGCTCAATTAAATTGAGCTTTTTTTTTAATGGTGACCCCGGCAAGATTCGAACCTGCAACCGTCACATTCGTAGTGTGATACTCTATCCAGTTGAGCTACGGGGCCATTGTTTCGCAATGCGGGTGCAAATATAGAAAAGGTTTTGTTTATTTCAATGTTTTTCTAAGATGTTTTCTTCTTAGAAAGCAATGAATAAGTTAACATTCAAAATTTCAAATCATTACATATTTAAGAGTTTAGTTTGTTTTTACGTTTAAAGATTTTTTTTGCTAAAACAACTTTTGACTCCTCTTGATTAAAGAGTCTTTCAATGTTCTTTTTATGTGTAAAAATCACCAATACAGCCACCATTAAAGAGAAAATAACCAATGACTTATTAGTGCTTTGAAAATGTGCGATTATCAAAATAGGGAACGAGCAGGCAGCAAGAATAGAGCTAAGTGATACAAATCTGCTTACTATTAGAGTTGAAATAAAGACCAAAATTGAAAACACAGACGCCATAGGATGAATGGCAATAATTACACCTAATAAACTTGCTATTCCTTTTCCCCCTCTAAATCCTATATATATGGGGAAAATATGGCCCAATACAGCAACTAATCCGAGCGCCAACATATAATCTATAGATTGATTTCCAGCCAGATTACTTAATACAGTAGTTGCAAACCAGCCTTTTAGAATATCGAGTAGTAAAACGAGCACACCTGCTTTCTTTCCAATAACTCTAAAAGTGTTTGTTGCCCCGGCATTACCACTTCCATGTTCTCGTACATCTAAGCCATAGAACCTTTGCCCAATCCAAACTGAGCTAGGTATAGCTCCAGTAAGATATGCTAAAAGAAGAAATAGGTAGGTCATGATTTGGTGTTAGCTGCCGCAATTTATACTTTCTTACACAAAGAAATGACTACTAGATTAAAAATTACATTACATAGAACTCAACTTAACCTGATAATGCAAAGTAATATTTAGCATTAAACAAGCCGCTATAATTACTATCAATTTCTAAAGTAATACACTTCTACCTTTTCAAGAATATTGATTGGTCTTCGGTAGCAAATTTCTATATTTACCTTTCATGAAAAAAATATAAAATGAAAAAACTTAAAGCATTAATAGTTGATGATGAAAAACTCAGTAGAGATATGCTTGAATTATTAGTTTCTAAGCACTGTCCGGTAGTTGACGTTATTGCTAAAAGTAATTCTGCAGCTGATGCTCGTTTAAAAATGGCAACTTATAATATTGATCTATTATTCTTAGATATTGCTATGCCAAACGAAACGGGATTTGAACTCTTAGAGACTTTACCCAACAGGAAGTTTTCAGTTATTTTTATTACAGCTTATAACCAGTTTGCAATAAAAGCCATTAAGGCTAGTGCTTTAGATTATATTTTAAAGCCAATTGATCCAATTGAGTTGAAAATGGCTGTAGATAAAGCGGTTTTGATTCAGGGTTCAAAGGCTCATAGTCGCGAATTCAAAGACACCATCAATGATAGTCTGAATAATTTGATTGGAGAAATAAGGAATAATACAAATCAAATTACGTCTTTATCACTTCCATTAAAGAATGGCTCTAGGATTGTGCAAATTGACGAAGTGAATTATTTTGAAGCTTCTAATAATTACTGCGTTATTCACATGATTAATCGTGATGAGTTTGTCATTTCTAAAACCTTAAAAGAGTACGAAGAAATTCTAGGTGATAATAGATTCATCAGAATTCACAAAAGTTTTTTAGTTAACAGGGATCAAATATCTGCATACAACAGAAAAGATGGAATGTCTATTGAGTTAAAAAATGGTGCAGAGCTACCTGTCTCTAGACGCAAGCAATCACAGTTTATTGATGAATTTAACTTGAACTAAATGCAAATAAAAAAGTTCTTACTGGTTATTTTTTTAAATATTTCCGGTTGTCTTTTCGCTCAATATACTTCTTTTGTAAATTATAATGTAGAGAGTGGGCTTCCATTTCAAACAATATTCACCTGTTTAGAGGATAATGATGGATACATGTGGTTTTCTTCTAGCAATGGGGTTGCTCGTTTTGATGGTGAGAATTGGATGTATTTAACCTCTGATGATGGATTGTCTGATAATGACATCCTTAGCATGTTTTTAGATTCTAGTGGCAGAATCTGGTTTGCTACTTTTAATGGAGAACTTAGTTATTATTTTAATGGGAGAGTCTTCAATTCGGATGATCATTTATTATTTAAGCTTAATAAAATAGAGAATGGTATTGCTTCAATTTTCGAAGATAGTAAACACGTTAAATGGTTAAACCCTATTAATAGTTACTTTAGCTCTATTGATGATTATGAATTTAAGAGATATAAATTACCCAATGAGCTTACGAAATTAAAAGGGTTTATATTTGAAATTAAAAATGAGATTTATTTATTTTCTAGAAATAACATTTATAAATTAGTTAACGGAGACTTCATTGAGGATAAACACTATTCTAATCCTTTAAACATTAAATCTGTACACTATCAAGCTGATAATAAGGCCTTAATTTACCTAACCGATAGAGGTATCGTGAAATTACTTGAATCGGGTTATACTAAAGTCTTAATTCCATTAGAAGAACTACCAAATTGGAAAACAATTGGGGATGTATATTTAACTACTAATGATCAGTTATCTATTAGTACTATTAATAACGGTGTCTTTATTTACAATAAATACAACAAATTAGATTATTCCTATCATCATATATTAAAGAATGTATCTATAACCGATTGTTTAAAGGATAAGTCTGGGAACTTTTGGTACTCTACAGTAAATCAAGGAGTATTTTTTATTCCTTCAAACTATGATTTCAATCACTTATTAAGTGAAGAAGAACGATTAATGATTAATAAGATTAATAGTTTTGAATTAGAGAATGATGGAACACTTTGGTTAGGAAGTGATGATGGATATTTATTTAAGAAGACTCCAAGTTCTTTTGATAAAATTAATATAAACAGTAATTACAGTAATTCGAGTATTGTATACAATCAGATTAATAATATAATTGTTGCTGATGAAGAGTTATTTGTTGTTACAAATAATGGCTTGGTTAATATTAAGAAAAATAATTTAAATGAAATATTCTTTATTCCTAATGAGAATGGACACACTTATTCTCCTAAGAAAGTCATTAAAGACAAAGCGGGAAACATTACAACTTCTCATAGTATGGGCATCTATAAATTGGTGAAAGATGAGGATGGTTTGTACCACCAATCAACTATTACTAATATTCCACACACCCGTCATTTTAGTCATGTTGTGGCCGATGATGGCTCAATTTGGTATGTAAATAGAGAGGGAGTACACAAGCGTAGTGCAAAAGATAATCAGTTTTATGAAACGGAAAAGTATGGTATAACACAAAGAGTAAAAGATATTGAATTATTAAACGATTCAACTTTTGTATTAACCACTAATGGTAATGGTGTATTTATTATTTCATCTGGAGAATTGATTGCAAAGCTGAACACAAGCTCTGGTTTATCATCAAATTCATCTTCGAGAATGAAAATTGTAGATGGCAATATATGGTTGAGTTCTGACAAAGGACTTGATAAAGTAATTATTGAAAATAATATAGTTTTAGGAGTCTATAATTTCAATGAACAGTTACACTTTTTAACTCGGAATGTGAATGACTTTCATATAAAGGATACGCTTATTATTACTTGTAATAACACAGATATAAAATCGTTAAATAACAATTGGTTAAACATAGAACAGGCACCCCCAAAAGTTTATATAAACACTATTTCATCAAACGACACGATATCAAACATAGACGATATTCATTTAAAGAAAAACTCAAACTTAAGTATTGATTGCTCTGTGATAAACTTCACAAACAGTAGTAGTAGTACTAGTAGTAGTGGTGTTAGTTACGAATTTAAACTAGTGGGTATTCATTCCAATTGGGTTAGCACTAAATTAAAGAATTTAGAATTCTCATCTCTGCAACCTGGTAAATATACATTTGAATATAGAGCCAAAAAACGATCTAGTAAATGGTCAAAACCTGCCTCATTTTCATTCGAGGTGGATACTCCATTACAAGAAAAACCAATTGTAGTAATAGGCTTCTTTATCTTAATTGTAGCTATCATTTTTTTGGTGATTTCATGGGTGTTGTGGACTAGACATAAAAATAATATTCATAATATTGAACAGAATTATAAGGTTAAATCACTAGAGCAAAAAGCGTTACAAGCAATGATGAATCCTCACTTCATCTTTAATGTACTCAATTCTATACAGTATTATTTGAGTTCAGAAAACACGGATAAAGCGCAAGTAAATCTCACAAAATTCGCAAAGCTTATTAGAAAAAACCTCGAAATTAATCAAGAGAAATTTATAAGTATTGAGGACGAAATTGAATATTTGCGTTTGTACTTAGCCCTAGAGAAATTAAGGTTTGATGATTCGTTTGAATACAAAATTAGTGTAGATCCAACAATAAGTGCTGCAGAAGTAAATATTCCTACTATGCTTATACAGCCATTTATTGAAAATGCAATTTGGCATGGTATAATGCCACAAGGAGGATCTGGACTTATTTCAATAGAATTTTATAAAAATGATAAAATGCTATATGTGTATGTCACTGATAATGGAGTTGGCTACAATCCAAATAAGCTTTCAAATAAAGCAACTCATAAAAGTGTTGGTTTGATAATGACCAAAGAACGTTTGAGTCTTATGCAAAGTATTTACAATGAAGAGTTTGGGTTTAGTATTGAGCCTACAACACATACTGACTCTTCAATCTC
>Ga0066376_10001598_pt1 | contig 21921 bp, 23 predicted proteins | sample Knorr_S15_td_Bot_FD_77009 | JGI IMG/M metagenome (GOLD analysis project Ga0066376, IMG submission 77009) | Marine microbial communities from Southern Atlantic Ocean transect - Knorr_S15_td_Bottom_ad_5009_LV_A | ecosystem: Environmental > Aquatic > Marine > Oceanic | place: Southern Atlantic...
AAGAGAAATTTGTGAACAATAAAATATGCGTTATTGGCCCAAGTTATGGAGGCCTTCTGCTTGCAGCGGCTTTTGCTGAAAAATTCCAAGTTATTAGATTTGATAATAGCCATTATCATTCTTGATAAACTTAGAATTTAAACTTTACATAACTTGTCAATATCAATAAATTTAAAAAAATGTTATTTACTGAATTCTTAATACATTACTTGATTTTAGTGGTGCGAAGGAAAAGATCTATATGGGAGGTTTATTTAATGGTAATTAGGTTAATCACATGAAGATACTGGTAACGGGCACAGCCAGATTTATTGGTTTCGCACTTTCAATAAAAGAATAATATTTTGAATAATCTTGATGATTTAAAATTTGACTCTGTTTTAGCATGCAAAAAGTATGTTTTAAATTGCACAATTAGCTTATTTTTTATTATTTACCTTTTAAAGCAAACATTATTTTTGGGAGGTGCGCAAGAGGAATTAAATATTACACTCTTTGTGATTGGCTTTTTGTCCGTGATAACTAATTTAATTATATTTGGTCGCAAAGAAGATTTTATCTACGTTAGAAAATATACGTTATTGGTTTTTCTGACGGTTGTGGTCATGCTTTTTCTTTACGAGGACTTTAAGTCGTCGACTGAATTTCTATTTAAGTTTTTATATATGAGTCATTTTGTTTATATTTTCAAAAAACACAACAATGCCAATATGTTTATCTATATGGCGGATTTGGTTTTTGTCTGCACATTGCTTATCATAGGGTTATCTACAGGTTATATAGAAAATCAAACGGCTGAATATGCTATGTGGGAGAAAAATTTCGGAGGGTTTAATAATCCTAATACGTCTTCTTTTTTCTTATTTTCAGTTTTGGCGACTTACTTTATTTTTGGATTAAAAAATAGATATTATTTAGCACTACTTGTTACACTTATTTTATATATATTCTTTGATATTTATAGCAGAACTTTTTTTTATGGATCGATATTATTGGTTTTATATCAATTAGCAATTTCAAGAAAATATTTTTTATCATTATTTCTAAATCATGCAGGTAAATTTTTTTTATTTATTAGTGCAAGCTCTTTTTTGGTGTTGGTAATAGTTGCAGTTTTTTATGAGAATCTTGAGTTTTTAAAGGATTCAAACATCAATAGTATTTTATCAAATAGAGTCGACTTGCTTCTTAATGGCTTGTATGTGCGTAGTGACACCATATCTGGTATTAATTTTATTGCATTTGACAATATTTATTATGAATTGTTATTTATTTATGGGCCTGTAGTGTTTTGGTTTTATACTAAGAACCTCTTGGATACTTGGTATTACGTTATAGCCTCAAACGATCAACCCTTATTCTTATATCGATTATGTGTAGTTGCAATTTTAGTGTCGTTAATTGGTTTGTTTGAGGGGTTTTTTACAAAAATATCTCCGTTGACTATATTGTTAATTGCATTATTTTTTATTAACTATGCAAATGATAAAAGATTAACGCCAAAATACAAAACAACTACTTAGAGTGTGAAAAAAATATTATTAGTGTTTGGAACTCGACCTGAAGCTATAAAGATGGCTCCTTTGATTAAAGAGTTTGGTAGGTACAGTAAAAACTTTGATGTAAAAGTTTGTGTTACAGCGCAACATCGAGAGATGTTAGATCAGGTTTTGGATCTTTTTCAAATCAAACCCGATTACGATTTGGATATCATGTCACCAGGACAGAATCTTTATGATATAACTTCATGCATCTTATTACGTTTGAAGACTGTATTGGAACAATTTAGACCAGATGTGGTTTTAGTGCATGGGGATACCGCCACAACTTTTTCGGCCAGTCTTGCAGCTTATTATCAAAAAATTAAAATTGGACATGTGGAAGCTGGATTAAGAACGGGAAATCTTTACTCACCATGGCCCGAAGAAGCCAATAGAAGGTTAACAGGCGTCTTGGCGGATTACCATTTTGCACCAACTGCAATAAGTAAACAGAATCTAATAAACGAAGGTGTTAATGAATCAACAATTTCAGTGACTGGTAATACAGTTATTGATGCTTTGCAATTGATTGTTAAGCAGATAAATAGTGATAAGAACTTAAGAGACAAAATTGAAACTACAATAACGAACTCTGGATTTAATAATTTAAATTCTAAATTTATATTAGTGACAGGCCACCGAAGAGAAAACTTTGGCCAAGGATTTTTGAATATTTGTGAAGCGCTAAAAGTGATAGCAGAGAGGAATCCCAATATTATTGTCTTATATCCAGTACACCTCAATCCTAATGTCAGAATGCCAGCTAATAAACATTTGTCAAATGTTGATAATATAGTGTTGGTAGAGCCATTTCAATATCAAGAATTTATTTATTTAATGAGTAAATCATATTTAATCCTTACAGATAGTGGCGGTATTCAAGAAGAAGCGCCAAGCCTAGGAAAGCCAGTATTAGTTATGAGGGATACAACCGAAAGGCCTGAGGCTGTTGAAGCAGGCACGGTAAAACTTATTGGTTCAAATAAAGGCAACATTGTAAAGGAAGTGCAATTATTGCTTAATGACTCAAATGAGTACCAAAGAATGAGTAAATCCCATAATCCTTATGGAGATGGGAGCGCGTGCGTTAAAATTGTTCATTTTTTATTGGGCGATCTAGATACATAAGTTTTTTATGGATAAATTAAAATTACTAATTACAGGAGGGGCTGGCTTCATTGGATCGGCAGTCATTCGCCATATTGTTGACAACACCAAACATAGTGTTGTTAATGTTGATAAGCTTACCTATGCTGGCAACCCAGAGTCTTTAGAGTCAATTGAAAATAATGATAGATATGCATTTGAACAAGTTGATATCTGTAATGCTAAAGAAATCAAGCATGTCTTTAATACATATCAACCTGATATTGTGATGAATTTAGCTGCCGAGTCACATGTAGACCGATCCATTGATGGGCCTGGTGAATTTGTCAAAACTAACATTGTTGGGACCTACGTACTTTTAGAAGAAGCTAGAAATTACTGGAGTCATCTAATTGGAGATAGAAAAGACAGTTTTAGGTTTCACCATGTATCCACAGATGAAGTTTACGGCGATTTAGAGGGGACTGGCGATTTGTTTACTGAAGAAACACCTTATGCGCCAAGTTCTCCCTATGCAGCTACCAAAGCAAGTTCTGACCATTTGGTTAGAGCTTGGCAGAGAACTTTTAAATTCCCAACATTGATTACCAATTGTTCTAATAACTATGGTCCATATCAGTTCCCTGAAAAGTTGATACCCCTCATTATTCTTAACGCATTAGAAGGCAAAGATCTGCCAATATATGGTAATGGCAAACAAATACGTGATTGGCTTTATGTTGATGACCATGCAAGAGCACTACTTTGTGTGGCGCTTTCTGGTGAGATAGGCAAGACATACAATATAGGTGGACATAATGAATGTCAAAACATTGAAGTGGTTAAAACTGTTTGTAATATTCTTGATGAGTTAGTGCCAAGTCAATTAGACGGTATTGACCAATATGACCAGTTGATTGCCTATGTAGATGATAGGGCTGGACATGATGAAAGATATGCTATCGATGCCACTAAAATAGCAAATGAACTAGGCTGGACTCCAGACGAAACCTTTACAACAGGCATTCGTAAAACAGTTCAGTGGTATTTGGACAACAAGGCTTGGTGTGAGCGCGCTAAAGACGGTAGTTATCAAGGCGAGAGACTGGGAGTAACAGGATTGTGAAAGGAATAGTATTAGCTGGTGGTTCAGGCACCCGCCTATATCCAGTAACAAGAGCGGTTTCTAAACAACTTCTCCCAGTTTATGACAAACCAATGATTTACTATCCAATTTCAGTACTCATGCTAGCAGGGATTCGTGACATTTTGATTATTTCTACACCAAAGGATATTGAGAGTTATAGAAGTGTACTTGGTGATGGTAGTGATTTTGGAATTAACTTTCAGTATGCAATTCAACCTAGCCCAGATGGTTTGGCACAAGCTTTTTTAATTGGCGAAGAGTTCATTGGCGATAGTCCAGTTTGTCTTGTATTGGGTGATAATATTTTCCATGGACAGGGGCTTGGACAGATGGTGAGAAAGGCCGCTCAACAGAAGAGTGGAGCCACTGTTTTTGGCTACCAAGTTAAAGACCCTGAGCGTTTTGGCGTGGTTGAATTTGACAATAACTACAAGGCAATTTCTATTGAAGAAAAGCCTAAAAACCCCAAATCAAATTTTGCCGTTACTGGGCTCTATTTTTATGACAACAGTGTTATTGAAATTGCAAAGCAAGTCAAACCTTCCACAAGAGGTGAGCTTGAAATTACAGCCGTTAATCAGCAATACCTAGAGCGCGGAAGTCTGAGTGTTGAGCTTCTAGGGCGTGGCTTTGCTTGGCTTGATACCGGAACTCATGAAAGTTTACTTGAAGCCGCTCAATTTGTTGAAATTATTGAGAAGCGCCAAGGTTACAAAATCGCTTGTTTGGAGGAAATTGGTTGGCGCAATGGTTGGCTGAGTAATGAACAGATTTTGAAAACCGCCCAAGTCCTATCTAATAACTGCTATGGACAATATTTAATTGATTTACTGAGTTAGCTTATATGTCTTACTACACAAAAGAACAGTTAGAGAAAATAGAATTTAAGTCGTTAGGTGAGAATGTAAAAATCAGTGACAAGGCTTCAATTTATAACTGTGATGTTATAAAGATTGGCGACAATTCAAGAATAGATGATTTTTGTGTAATTTCTGGAAGGGTGGAGATAGGACGAAATGTACATATAACCCCCCAGTGTTTATTAGCCGGGGGTGAGAAAGGCATTGTGTTGGAGGACTTTTCTACCTTGGCCTATGGGGTAAAGGTATTTACCCAGTCTGATGACTATAGTGGTGAGACGATGGCTAACTCTACAGTTCCAAAAAATTTTAAAAATGAACAAAAGCGCTCTGTTAGAGTTGGTCGTCACTCTATTATTGGGGCTGGGTCAATTATTTTTCCGGGTGTTGTTATAGGAGAGGGTGCGTCAATAGGCGCAAATAGTTTAGTCTTAAAGTCTACTGAGAATTGGAGTATTTATGTCGGCTCTCCTGCCAGAAGAATTAAAAGTAGAAAGAAGAGTTTATTGGAATTAGAGCAAGATTATCTGGACACTGAAAAATGATATCTTTTAACAAACCATGCTTAACAGGTTATGAGCAGAAGTATGTTTTGCAGTCTATGCAGAGTGAGAAGATTTCTGGTGATGGTTACTTTAGCAAGCAATGCCAAGCTTGGTTTGAAGATAAATTGCATTGTAGAAAGGCTTTATTAACACCCTCCTGCACTGCTGCCTTGGAGATGGCAGCGATCTTAATTGATATTCAGCCTGGCGACGAAGTCATTATGCCTAGCTATACTTTTGTGAGTACAGCAAATGCTTTTGTATTAAGGGGTGCAACAATAGTGTTTGTAGATATTCGACCAGATACAATGAATATTGATGAGCATTTAATTGAACAAGCAATTACACCTAAAACAAAAGCAATAGTTCCTGTGCATTATGCAGGTGTCGGTTGTGATATGGATGCGATTATGTGCATATCTAAAAAACATAATTTATTTGTCATTGAGGATGCAGCACAAGGTTTAATGAGTTCGTTTAATGAAAAGCCGCTAGGCTCTTTAGGTCACCTAGGTGTCTTTAGCTTTCATGAAACTAAAAACTATACCAGTGCTGGAGAGGGTGGATTATTAATCATTAATGATGAAAGGTTTGTTGAAAGAGCAGAGGTTATCAGGGAGAAAGGCACAAATAGATCTAAGTTTTTTCGTGGTCAGGTTGATAAGTATTCTTGGGTGGATATTGGTAGTAGCTTTCTAATGTCAGATGTGCAGGCTGCTTATTTATGGGGGCAAATAGAAAGATCAAATGAAATTAATGAAAACAGATTAAAAAGTTGGAATTTGTATCAAAGCAAGCTAGAGTCGCTAGAGAAGAGTGGTGATATATCTTTGCCAATAATTCCAAACAAATGCGTTCATAATGCGCATATGTTCTACATAAAAACTAAGGACTTATGAGTTAGGGGCAATCTCATGGCGCACTTGAATAAAAATGGTGTGCAAGCCGTATTTCACTATGTACCCCTTCACACTTCATGTGCTGGATTAAAGTTTGGAAAATTTAGGGGTGATAACAATTTTACAACGAGTGAAAGTGAGAAATTGTTAAGGCTGCCTATGTATTTTGGTATTGAGGACAAAGACCAGGCGCAGGTTGTTGATTCAATAAGAAGTTTTTTTAAATAATGAATAAGTTGGTTATCGTTATATCTGGTCAACTTGTAAGGGAAAATTCGTCTAACCTAATAAACTTTTGGCGTGGGTTTGTTAATATACAAAAAGCGATTTATGATATTGACGATTTGCATATTGTTGCTCATAGCTGGAATCCAGAATTTGATGAACTTGTGCAAAATGTCTATAAAGTAGATTTGCTATCATCTCAGGTACAGGTAAATTTTTCAAAAGAATTTATGCCATTAATACGTCCTGTTAATAAATTTGAGAAGGGCGTTAAAAGAATTACATCTACTTGGAAAAATGTGACACCACAAACCATACTTGGAAATGTCAGATCAAGAGCAAGAGCTATAGAATTGCTAAGAAATTTAGATATTGGTGAAGATACTCAAATCTTAGCTACTAGATGGGACCAAGGATGCACTGGTAGCGATAATGTGAATAGGATTATTTTTGATAAATCTTTAGATATAAATTACCACTATATATCTTATTACAGTGAAGTGGATGAAGGGTATGCAGATATGTGGTTTGTTTCACCATATAAATTAGCCATTAAATTTAAAGAACTTGATAAATATGTTTTAGACGTGTTTGCTAATAAAAATGACTACTTTGATAATTTCACAAAAAATGGCTGGCCATTAGCCATTCAAAAAAATAAAACTTATGAATTTATTTATGGGTATAAAAAAGCTATTCTAAGCAAAATTTTAACAAGGTTTAATTTTGATATATTTAAGCGGTTAATGCCATTTGTTGCTACCAAAGTCACAGGACTAGAGAGAAGAATGAAACACAAGTTAGAGCAACCTTTTTTATCTGGCGAGAACAGTCTGTTAGCAAGCTCAAAAACTGATGTGGCTTTTCCAGTCTATCAAGCGCTCAATATTCATGCGATAGTAAAGTCATTTATTTTGGACAACCAATTAAGAGAGCGCACTAGATTTTTAGATATAAAAGATTTTGAGCATACACATAGCGGGAAAATGATAAACCCTATAGAATTTGCCTATGTGATATACAGCCATTCTTCATTTTCAGATTGTTGGAATATGGCAATAAAGCAAGCGAAAGAGTGTTTGCCAAGTAATTGTAAAAAAATATATTTGATTTCTGACAATTCAGAAGAGACGCTTAAATTATTTAGTAGCTTTAACGACGATACTCAAATTGAATTGCTGACATACGAAAATGAAGAAAAATATACAAATAGACTTATAAAAGCTTTTACTAAGGTTGGTAAAAAGTTTGATTTTGTATATTTCGTACATGAAGATATGCCACTTGTTAACAAAGTGAATCAAGTATATTTAAACACCCTGCTCCACTACATGAATAATTCAAATGAATACTATATTAAGCTTGTGGATACAAATTATGTGGACAAAAAAGAAGACCATCACTCATTTCCAGGTCTAGTGAAGAATTACGGCGGATATTCCTTCTCTGTGCAAGCATCACTCTTAAAGTGTGATTTTATATGTAAATTTTTAACTAATTTTGATGAAGATATTTATGGATTAGAAAAAGTATGTGTGGAGTCCAACTTAAGATTTTCAGCAGTTAAAGGCAATATAAAGGTCGGAAAATACTTGCTAAATAATAGTTATTTCCCTCATATTTCTACTGCAATCTCTAAAGGAAAATGGGTTACAAGCGAGTGGAAAGAGGAGATAAATTATTTAAGTCAAAAGTATGATATTGATTTGAGTGTGAGGGGGGAGGTGTAATGGGTGACCCGTGCCCAAAACAACATTTAAATAATTTTATAGACAAGTTAAAGAGCAAAGAGCCTTTTTCTTTTGTTCGATTTAGTGATGGTGAAATTGAAGTGTTAAGAAACCGTTATCTTGAAATAAATAATGGAAAGACATTTTTTAGAGGTAGAGAGTTTACGAATACTTTTCCAGTGTTTGATACTAAGAAATTTGATCCAGACTTACATCAAAATATTAGAAAAGATTTACTTAGTAGTGCATTATTCAGAGGAAATTTTTTTTATAAAGGAGTGCCAACATTGCACAATGACGCACTCAAAGATAGAGAGTTTTTACTAAGGCTGAATGGAGGATTTGATGCCAGGATGACATTTTCAGATTTGTTTTTGAACTCTAATTATAAGGATTACAGAAAAAATTTAGTTCCACTATTTAGTGAGTATGACGAGATATACGTCATTGCAAATTATAGGGCAAAGCCAATTGATTTGTTGAGTAAGGCTGTGCACATAAAGATCCCTGATAACTTTTTTGAAAAATACAGTAAAACTATAAAATATATTATGATGCAGTTGGATAACATTGATGATGGTTCATTGGTGCTTTCATCTGCATCATCCTTGAGCAATATTATTGCACACAGGCTTTATGGTAAGGATATTACATTCATGGATATTGGCACGTCAATCAATGACTTGTTGTCACTAGATAATAGCACTAGAGAGTATCACGGTGCCAAGTCAAAGATTAAAGACTATTTTTATAAAAGATCAAAAAGGCACAATATACGATGGTGACGAATAATCTACAGCCAAAGATAGCAGTTGTATTGAATGCATATAAGAGGACTGACTTTTTAGAGCTACAGCTTGACGCAATAGAAAATCAAACTATTAAGCCAGTCAATATTTTTGTTTGGCAAAATGATAGTGGCACTATAGATAAAAAACTAAGGTCTCGATTCACTATTGCCAAATGCTCGGACAACCTAGGGGTTTGGGCAAGGTTTGCGTACGCACTCAATCTTGATGCTGATTATATATGTGTATTTGACGACGACACCATACCGGGCAATAGATGGTTCGAAAACTGTATAAATACTATCAAAGAATATGATGGTCTGCTTGGTACCAGAGGTTTGAGATATATGAGTCCAAAAAGGTATCATCCTTTTGAACATTATGGATGGGGAAATCCAAATGAAGAGACTATTCAAGTGGACATAGTAGGCCATGCTTGGTTTTTTAAACGGAAACATTTGGCTCACTTTTGGAGCGAGATGCCACCACAGAATGCCAGTAAAATTGCAGGTGAAGATATTCATTTTTCTTATATGCTACAAAAATTTGGGTTAGGCACTTATGTGCCACCACATCCAAAGAATGATAAAAGTTTGTGGGGAAGTTTGCCGGAATATGGTGAGAAAATTGGGACAGATAACAATGCTATATCTTCATCTCAAACTGCACTAAGTAGATTCGATATAGCTTTGCAGTACTATACAAGCAGAGGCTTTACTCTATGTTTAAGTGCAAAAGACAGATTAAAAAAAGGCGTAGTCATTGGTTCAGGGGTTAGAGGAAATAACATTATTAGAAATATTGTTAACAAAAATGTAGCTATAAAAAAAATGGCTAAATGGATTTTAAGACAGTTGGAAAAGATTGGAATTCATATATGATCCGCCGTAAGAACTCAATATATATTCAGTTTTATAATCATATTCCAAAAACGTTAAAGAAAAGAATCTATATTTTGATTCCATTTTTAAGTTTGACGGGATTGCTAGAAGTTATATCCCTAGCAGCTTTAATTCCTTTGATGAGTTTTATTCTAGAGCCAAATAATAACAGCGCATACGTTATTGATCTTTTGCAATTAAATGAATTGCAAAACTCTAATAAGGTTGTATTGCTATTTGGCGTCTACTTGTTTCTTATGATATTAAAAGGAGTTTTTGTATTTTTTACTTCTAGATTTGCATTTAATACATCCTTGAAAATCAGGGCCGATATTCAACAAAGGCTATTTAGTATGTATCTCAATAGAGACTTCATGAAGCATCTAAGGTCAAATACCGCTGACTATATTAGAAACATAACAACTGAATGTAGCCAGATAGAGGGTCGTTTAATCATGCCAGCTATTACTTTGCTTGCAGAGGTTTTGCCAATAATATTTATTATATCGTTTTTATTGTTTATCAATCCTTATGGGGTTTTATTGGCGGGTTTGATTTTTATTGTAACTGGTTTTTTAATTGCAAATTCAACATCCAAGTATTTGAAGTTGTACGGAAAGCAGCAATTAGAAAGCGACGGCCTTCAAGTTAAGATTGCTAAAGAGGCATTTGATGCACACAAGGAGATAAGTTTATATGCAAAAGAAGAAAAGTTGTTTAATATATATAAAAAACATTCAAATACTAGTGTTTTTTTAATTGGTAAGGCGTTAGCATTGGGGCAAATTCCAAAATTAATACTTGAGATTATGGGAATAATTGTGATTGCCATTATAGCAAGCGTTAGCTTGTCAAGTGGCTTAGAGACGAATCAAATTATTGTCGAGCTTACTGTATTTATAGGCGCTGTTGTCAAATTATTGCCCTCAACAAATAGAGTGGTGATGAATTTTCAGTCCTTAACTCATGCTAAGCCTGCAGTTAAGAATATTCTGACGGAGCTTGAGGGGGTTAAAGTAGAACCTCAAAAGAATACAAATCAAGTTATAGAAGAATATGATAAATTAGAAACTGTCCAGTGTCAAAATATTGCTGTTAAATACGACAATAGAGATAGTTATGTTTTTCATGATGTCAGCATTAACTTATCTAAAAATAATATTATTGGGATAAAAGGAGAGAGTGGTTCAGGAAAATCCACATTAATCAATGTTTTGTTAGGCTTTATCAAGCCAAACGAAGGGTCAATTATTGTTAATGGTTGTTTTAATGTTGCAAATAATTTATCTTTATGGCACTCTAAAATAGGTTATGTTCCACAAGATGTGATATTGTTCGATGACACCTTAAGAAATAATATTCTTTTTTATGACAAAGGTATCGATCATAGAATTCTTATGGAGATTGTTGATTTATTAAAATTGGATACCCTAATCAAGAGTTTGCCCAATGGGCTGGATACGTATATTGGTGAAAATGGCGCCACTCTTTCAGGCGGGCAAAAGCAAAGAGTAGGAATTGCCAGGGCTTTGGTGAGAAGGCCTGAATTTATTATATTAGATGAAGCAACAAGTGCTTTAGACATTGAGACAGAGAAGTGTGTAAATAACACCCTAGAGCTTTTAAAAACTAATGCAATGATTTTAGTCATTTCTCATAAAAACTCTTCTTTTGATGTGTGTGATAAATTGTATGAAATTAAAAATAAACAAATAATAGAAATAAATAGGTAGTCACGCATGTCAGAAAATCAAAATAATCGAATTTTAATGATTTCATATTTTTATGCAACACAGGGATGTTGTCCTGCAGAATGGGCAGACGATAAAACAAATGCTTTAAGTAAAATTGGCAAAAAAACTATTGTGTTGAGTGGTATGTTTTCTATTAAATCTTGCGATAAAAATGTTATTCATTATAGGGTTCCGTCATTGTCTGTTCAAGACTTGAGGCATGAATTACATGAGTTGACAGTCAACAATATAAAAAAACCTGTATTGAGTTTAATTTTGCTTTTCCCCTTTATTGTTACTATTGGCCTAGGGTTGGATTTATTGCAAAGGTTTCTCATATCAGGAAATGGTGGTGGGAAATGGTCCTGGACGTTTCCCGCGTCGGTATGCGCCCTCTATTTAGCATTAAGGTACAGGGTGGACTTAATATTTACAACGGGCGGTCCGGCAGGAGCGCATTTGACTGGAGTATTTGTGAAACTTTTCACAAGGACTAGACTGGTTTGCGAGCTGCAGGACCCTTTAACCGGAAAGGATATTGGGAGAACTTCACGATCAGCATTATTTTTGGGCTATGTGGAAAAAATAATGTTAAGTCATGCAAATAAAGTTGTGTACGTTACTTACGATGCAGCAAGTTATGTACATAATAAATATCAAAATATTAAAGCTGATGTTGTTGGAATATATCCAGGGTCAAAAAATTTCAACGTAAAAACCCAAATAATTAATAAAGGTAAGTTAACTATTATCCATCTTGGAACTTTGTATTCAACACGCAATTTATATACGCTTATTGAGGCTATTGATAGCCTAATAAAAGAAAAAAAAATTACTGAAGATGATATAGAAATACTTAATCTTGGCGAGATATATGGAGAGTTGAAAGAGCACCATTTATCTCGATCGTATATTAGGTATGAGCCTATAAAACCTCGTGAGGAAGCGATTAAGGTCGCAAGTGGCTATATGGTTTCCCTGTTGGTACAGCATACTGACCATAGAAGCAATACAACAATCCCCTATAAAACCTACGACTACTTGAATATTTCAAATCCAATATTGGCTCTAACAAATAGCGTTGAGATGACAGACTTAATGTTAGAAAGTGGCCATATCGCGGTAGATATCAATGACATTAAAGAAATCAAAAAATCATTATTACGTTTAATAGTTCATTATGACTCTTGTAAGGAAGCTGTTAAATTGACCACCATAGATATTGTCAATCAAACAAGAGAAATAATTAAGTAATAGACAAACAATAACATACTAGAAAACGCTAGGAAAATAGTTAAATGTATTTAAAGGATAGGGAGAGGATAGAGGTGGTGATTATAGCTCATAGAGGTTTTTGGAAGAATTCTTGTGAGAAGAATACAGTCTTGGCATTTAAGAGGGCATTGAGTGGTGGTTATGGCATTGAAACGGATGTGCGTGATTTTAATGAAGAGCTGGTCATTTCTCATGATATTCCCGTTTCTGTAGAGTATTCTTTCGAAGCATTTCTTTTATTGTATGTGGAATTGTCTTATGGTGTTGAGCACCCTCCCTGTCTTGCGATTAATATTAAATCAGATGGTTTACAGAATAAATTAAACTCATTGTTGGAAAAGCATAGTATAAAAAACTATTTTTTATTTGATATGTCGGTGCCAGATGCATTGGGCTATGTGGCAAAGAATCTGACTACATTTTCACGTGTGAGCGAATTAGAAGATAACCATGCTTTAAATGAAATTACTAGTGGAATATGGCTAGACCAGTTTTATGACGACTGGTATGACAGTGATTTGATAGTAAGATTGGTAAAAAAATATAACAAAGTATGTGTTGTTTCTCCAGAATTACACAAAAGAAAACATCATGTGTGCTGGAAAATGATATCCAAGCTGCCGATAGATATAAAACAGAACATGATGCTTTGTACGGATTTTCCAGATGCAGCTAAGGAGTATTTTAAGTGAACAATAAGATAAAGGCGATTATTTTCGATATGGATGGCGTTCTAATAGAAGCCAAAGATTGGCATTATGAAGCCCTTAATAGAGCGTTAGGATTATTCGGGTACACTATTTCTAGACATGATCATTTGGTAACTTTTGACGGACTTCCGACAGTTACAAAGTTAGATATGTTGACTCTGGAAAAAGGGCTGCCAGGAAAATTACATGAGTTTATTAATGAACTAAAGCAAAAATATACGCTAGAATTGGTTCACCAGCATTGTAAGCCAAGGTTTTACCATGAATACGCATTATCAAAGTTAAAAAGCCAGGGCTATAGAATTGCCTGCGCGTCAAACTCTGTCCGAGATAGTATTGAAATAATGTTGGAAAAAAGTAATTTAATGAAATATATGGAAATAGTGGTAAGTGCACAAGACGTGTCAGAGCCCAAACCTTCTCCAGAAATGTACCTTAAAATTATTTCAAATTTTGGGTTTAGGCCTGACGAATGTTTGATTATTGAAGATAATGAAAATGGCATTAAGGCTGCAAAATCTTCTGGTGCACATGTGTTAGTTGTCGAAGAAGTTTCTGATGTCAATATAGATAATATTTTACAAGCAATAGAGAAAGCCAATTCTAAGGAGAGAGTATGAATGTTGTAGTAATGATGGCAGGAAGTAGCGATGGCTTTATTAAAGATGGATACCAGTACCCTAAACTATTGACTGAAGTTAATGGAAAAACTATGGTCGAGCTTGTAATAGAAGGGATGAAGTCTATTACAACTATAGAAAACAATGTAATTGTTGTAATCAATAAGCAAGATGACGATAGGTATTATCTAGGTGATGTGATAAAGTTGATTCTGCCAAATTCCCACGTAATGGTTGTTAGTCAGAAAACCGCGGGTGCGGTAGCCACATCTTTGCTAACAATAGAGCGTATAGATGAAAGCACCCCATTGCTACTCATAAATGGAGATCAGGTTTTGGATTATGAAGAGCGGATATTTATAGATTACTTTGTCAATGAAAATGCAGATGCCGGAACTGTGACGTTTAACTCAGTACATCCTAGATGGTCTTATGTGAAGACCAACCATCGTGGCTTCGTTTGTGAGGCAGCAGAGAAGCGACCGATAAGCAATAATGCAACTGCAGGTTTCTATTATTTTAAGAAGTCTTTTGATTATATAGAATGTGCCAAGAGGTTGATTTTAAAAGACAATCATTTAAACGGTTTATTTTATATTTGTCCTGTCTTTAATGAGATGATACTAGATCAAAAAAATATTGTAACTTATCAGATAGATGCTTCTAAATATCATTCGTTCATGTCGCCAGAAAAAGTAAAGCAATTTGAACAGTCAATCACGTAAGTCTAAGAGGGGGGGGGAGGTAAGCACATGAAAACTAGTAAATTATCGGAAATGAAAAAAGGATGGTTTGTCGGAGATTTTGACCCGACACTAATTAAAACTAAAGCAGTTGAAGTTGCTGTAAAGTATTATAAAAAAGGAGATAGTGAAGAGCGTCATTATCATAAGATAGCAACAGAAATTACAGTGATCGTGTCTGGAAGGGTAAGAATGAATGGCACTGAATATCATTCAGGAGACATTGTTATCATTAACCCAAACGAATCGACTGATTTTGAAGCTTTAGAAGATACAGTTAATACGGTTGTTAAGATTCCCGGAGCTAAAAATGATAAATATATGGGGAGGAGTATTATATGATTAATGTCGTAATACCAATGGCTGGATCAGGTAGTAGGTTTGCCAAAGATGGCTACAAAACACCCAAGCCATTTATCGATGTAGCTGGAAAGCCAATGATTGTCAGAGTGTTAGAGAATTTAGCATATGATGATGCAAGATATATTCTTATCATTAGAAAGGATCATCTTGAGCAAGAAAAGGAACTGGTTAAATCTATTAAGAAAGATTTTAATGTTGAGTTTATTGAGATAGATAAGCTAACAGAAGGAACTGCTTGTACGGTTTTGTATGCGAGAAAGTTTATTAATAACAACCAACCTTTATTAATTGCCAATTCTGACCAAATTGTTGATATAAGTATCGCTGATTATATTAATGATTGCCATGATAAAAAGCTTGATGGATCAATTTTGACATTTGTTGACAATTTTAAAGATCCAAAGTGGTCGTTTGCGAGGCTTGATGAGTCTGGTATGGTTGTAGAAGTAAAAGAGAAAGAGGCTATTTCACAATATGCTACCGTTGGGATTTATCTTTACTCTAGAGGGATGGATTTTTTCAACGGTGCTGTAGATATGATTATTGAGAATGACCGCGTTAATAATGAGTTTTACACCTGCCCTGTATATAATTATTTGATTAAGGAGAACAAGAAGATAGGTATTTACAATATAAATTTTACACAAATGCATGGCATTGGAACGCCAGAAGATTTAAATCAATATCTTTTGTTGACAACCCAATCCTTCAAAAGAATATCGCCTCAATAAACGCGCAGCTTTTCTTTGATTGTGTCTAATATCATAATAAATGCTTTAGGAATTTCAGATTCCGGTGGAATTGCGGTATTTGATAAGTTGCTGAGTGAATGCAGTTCGGATGACTCCAATAACTATTATGTAGTTTGCAATAAAAATAAAAATACAAATATACTGATCAATAAATTCTCTATTTTTACGAATCTTAATTTTGGGCCTGTTATTAATAGAGGTCTTTTTTGGAGGCTGTATTATGAAAATATTTTTATTAGAAAAATTGCCATAAGAAATCACACTCGATTGATATACAATTTCTCTGGCTCCTTTCAATTTTTTTTAAAAATCCCACAAGTGATTAAGATTCAGAACTTGGTAATTTTTTCAAGGAAATTAGATTTGGTTTATTGGCGAAATTCACAGCGACTTTTATGGATTAAACAAGTTTATCTTAAAAGGTTGCTATTTAGATTTATGTTAAATAGGTCTAAGTATGTTGAGATTCAATCCGATCATGTAAAAAGGAATTTAAATCATTTTATAAATGTTAAAAGAAAAATATTCTACATAAAAAGCGATATTGACGTATCTGATAGAGAGTTCTCCGCACCTAGACAATATGATTTCTCAAAAAAAATAAAATTTTTATATATTGTAGGACCTCATTTTGAATATACACATAAGAATCTAAAAGATTTTACAAATGTAATGTTAGATCTTAATGAAAAGGGAGTTGATTTCGAAATTAATATTACTTTAACAATGAGTCAGTTGAGTAATTCTAAAACCTGGGATTCTAGCTTAAATACCAAAACAAATTTCTTGGGCTATATTGATGATAAGCAAAAAATGAATGCCTTGTTTTGTGACAATACAATTTTAATTTCCACCTCTATTATTGAAACATTAGGGCTGCATGTAATAGAGGGTATAAAAAATGGTGTTCTTGTTATTTCCCCAAATGAAGATTACACAGATGCAGTTTATGGGAAAAATATGTTTACGTATGCGTTATTTAACAGAAATTCCATACTGCGTTCCATAATGGGTATAACTAACAGCGACCCTTTTAATGAAAAGATCTTATCTCTACAAGATGATTTAAGACAAAGTGAAATGAGTAAGTTTGGTAGTATTTTAGATGTATTTGATGAGGTCATAAATGTTCAAAAATAAGGTTTTGTTAATTGCCGGTGGCACTGGATCTTTTGGTAATGCTGTTTTGAGAAGGTTTTTAGCAACAGACATTAAAGAAATTAGAATTTTCTCTAGAGATGAGCTGAAGCAAGATGATATGAGAAAGCGTTATAACAATGTTAAGCTTAAATTTTATATTGGTGATGTAAGAGATAAAAATTCAATTGACGATGCAATGAGGGGTGTTGACTATGTCTTTCATGCGGCTGCACTTAAACAAGTTCCATCGTGTGAATTTTATCCAATGCAGGCGGTTAAGACCAATATCGTTGGTACTGAAAATTTATTAAACTCAGCCATTCGTGCGGGCGTTAAGAAGGTCATAGCACTTAGCACAGATAAAGCTGTGTATCCAATTAATGCTATGGGCATCAGCAAGGCTATGATGGAAAGGGTTGTTGTGGCTAAAGGCAGAAATGTAAAAGACACTATGATTGCTTGTACAAGATATGGCAATGTGATGGCTAGTCGTGGTTCTGTTATTCCATTATTTATTGACCAAGTTAGAAATGGCAAGCCTATAACTATAACAGACCCTAATATGACTAGATTTATGATAAGTCTTGATGATGCAGTAGACTTGGTTTTGTTTGCATTTGAAAATGGCCAGAGTGGCGATATTTTTGTGCAAAAAGCACCTGCTGCAACAGTAGAGTTGCTTGCTCATACGATGAGAAAAATTCTAGGTGCGACTGATCATGAGGTTAAGACTATTGGCACAAGACACGGTGAAAAATTGTACGAAACTTTACTGACGAAAGAGGAAATGGTAAAAGCTATTGATATGGGAAGATATTACCGTATTCCTGCGGATACACGAGATCTGAATTACTCCAAATTTTTTGAAGAAGGTGAAGAGGTGGTTACAGAAGCGGGTGAATACCACTCTCATAATACACACAGATTAAATGAAGTGGAGTTAACAGAGTTGCTATTGAATCTTAGAGAGATTCAAGATGATTTAAAGGAGTTTCAGAAAAATGGGTAAGCTCAAGGTGATGACTATTTTAGGGACTCGACCAGAAATAATAAAATTGAGCCAGGTCATGAAGGAGTTGGATCAGCATGTGAACCATACAATTGTACATACTGGTCAGAATTATGATTATGAATTAAATGAGATATTCTTTGAGCAGTTAAAAGTTAGAAAACCTGATATTTTCTTGGAAGCTGTTCAAGGAACACCATCAGAAACTATTGGAGATATTATTGCAAAGGCTGACAAGGTTTTTGATAAGATACAGCCAGATGCTTTATTAATTTATGGTGATACTAATAGCTGTTTAAGTGTTATTCCTGCTAAGAAGAGAAAGATACCAATCTTTCATATGGAAGCAGGAAATCGATGCTTTGATCAAAGAGTTCCAGAAGAAGTTAATAGAAAAATAGTAGATCATTTAAGTGATATCAACATGCCTCATTCGGAGCAGGCTAGAGATTATTTGATTGCAGAAGGAATTAAGCCTGAGACGGTTATTAAGACTGGTTCACCGATGACAGAGGTTTTAAATGCTAATATGGAAAAGATTAAAGCTAGCGATATTCTAGCAAGAGAAGGACTAAAGCCAAAAGCATATATTGTTATGAGTGTTCATAGGGAAGAAAATGTTGATTCGCCTAAAAACTTTAGTGATTTATTAGAATCAATTGATGAGCTAACTAAGAAATATAATATGCCAATTATTATTTCTACACACCCAAGAACAAAAAAGAAATTGGAAGATATTGATTATCAAAACAAAAACCCTTTAATTAGGTTCTCAAAACCTTATGGTTTTCATGAGTATAACAATCTGCAAATGAATGCATTTTGCGTAATCTCAGATAGTGGCACTATCGCTGAAGAGGGGTCAATATTGAATTTACCTGCTGTCACAATACGTCAGGCACACGAAAGGCCAGAAGGTATGGATGAAACAACAGTAATCATGTCTGGATTGAATAAGACTAGAGTTATTGATGCAGTTGAGGTTGCAACAGCTCACAATTCACAAGATATTAGAGTAATAAAGCCCGTTAAAGACTATGAGGCCGATAATGTTTCCAAGAAAGTTTTACGAATCATCTTGTCGTATGTTGATTATGTAAACAGAACTGTTTGGTATAAAGATATCTAGTTTTGAAAAAGAAGGTCTTAATTTTAGGTTCAACGGGGATGTTAGGACATCAAGTTGTTAACTATTTTTTAAAGTTTGATGATTATGATGTCATAGATATTGCTTTTAGGTCTAAGCTAAGGGGGGAAACTGTCATATCAGATGTGACAGATAAGACGACATTCGAAAAGGTTATTGTTGAGTTGAATCCTGATTTCATTGTGAATTGTATTGGTATATTAATTCATGGAAGCAACAATGTGGAGAATGCCATTTATTTAAATGCGTACTTGCCACATCAATTAAAAAAAATCTCTAAAAATATTGATGCAAAATTAATCCATGTTTCAACTGATTGTGTATTTTCTGGTGATAAAGGCGGCTATATTGAGTCAGACGTTAAAGATGGAAAAGGAGTTTATTCACAAACAAAGATATTAGGAGAGATTGAAGATGATTCTAATTTGACATTGAGAACATCTATTATTGGCCCAGAGTTAAAAAACAATGGCGAAGGGCTTTTTCATTGGCTTATGAATCAACATGGTGATATTTCTGGTTTCACTAAGGCGATTTGGTCAGGCGTAACCACAATAGAGCTTGCAAAGGTTGTTAAGTGGGCAATTGATAATAGTATAACCGGTTTATACCATGTGACTAATAACTCATCTATTAGTAAGTACGAACTTTTAATATTATTTCAAAAGTATGCAAAGAAAGATATTGATATCAAGCCAGTGGATGGAAAAAATGTTGATAAGAGTTTTATTGATACTAGATTATTACTGAACTACAAAATCCCATCTTACGATCAAATGATTTCTGACATGGTTTGTTTGATTGCGAATAACAGGTCTCTATATTCTCAGTATAAGGTTGAGAGTTTTGACAAAGAATAAAAAGATATTAATTGTTACAGAGTGTTTTTATCCTGAAGAGTTTAAGATCAATGATATTGCCCTATCATGGAAAGATAAAGGATATGATGTTGATGTATTAACTTTAGCCCCAACCTATCCATTGGGAAAAATTTTCCCAGGCTTTAGAAACAGTTTTTTTCGAAAAGATGAACATCAAGGTATAAACATTTTTAGAATCCATGCTGTTACAGGTTATAGAGACAGAAAAATTAAAAAAATATTTAAATATATTAATTTCATGATATTAGGCAGTATCGTTTCAATTTTTATTGGTAGGAAATACGATTATATTCTTGGCTTTAATATGAGCGCATTAACTGGTATGCTGCCTGCAGTTCTTATACGTAAATTATATAAAAAACCATTAACATTCTGGACGCAAGATGTTTGGCCTGATAGTGTGTTTGCGTATGGCTTTAAGCAAACTAAAACGCTTTCAGCAGTCCTTGACATGTTTGTCAGATTTATGTATCAAAATATTGATGCGATTGCAGTTTCTGGAAAAGGCTTTGAGTCAAAATTAACTCCATATATTAAGAGAGATTTAATATTTCATTATTTGCCGAATTGGGCGGATGATTTAGATGGCGATCTTGCGTCGAAAAATCTCGGAAAATCTGAAGGAGTAACACATTTTACTTTTGCAGGTAATATTGGAAAAGTGCAAAATCTAGAAAATATTATTAGTGCTTTTCTCTCACTGTCGAATGAGTATCAAGAAAAATCCCAACTTAATATTATTGGAGATGGTTCTCATTTGGACAACCTAAAACTACTTTCTAATAATAATTCAAATATTGTTTTTCATGGGAAAAAACCAAGATCAGATATGGCTAGTTATTATAAGGCTAGTGATTTCCTAATTATCTCCCTCATTGACGAGCCTATTTTTTCAGTTACAGTGCCTGCTAAAACACAAACTTATATTGCAGCAAAGAAGCCCATTCTTGCTATTATTAATGGTGATACGGCTAGTATTATTCAAGACAATAATCTTGGGCTATGTGCTGATCCATCAAAAATTGATGCTATAGCTACAATGTTTCAGAGATGTATTGACATGGGTCAGGTAGAAAGACAGAGCTTTACCAAGGAAAATGATCGTTTGTTGGCTACAATTTTCAATAAAGACAAAACGATTGATAGGTTGCTAGAAATTGTTATAAGTAAAGATTAAATGAAAAGAATTTTTGATTTATTTTTTGGAATTATAATATTTGTGCTGTTGGCAACTCCAATGTTGTTGATTGCTACTATTATTCGCTCATCATCTAAAGGTTCTGTTTTGTATCGGTCTGACAGAGTTGGGCAAAATAATACAATTTTTCAGATGCCAAAGTTTAGATCAATGTTAATTGGCACCCCAGCTGTAGCGACTCACCTATTAGATAGCCCAGATGCTTATTTATCCCCCATCGGTGGTTTTTTACGTAGAACTAGTTTAGATGAGTTGCCACAACTATTCTCAGTTTTAAAAGGTGATATGAGTCTTGTGGGACCACGACCTGCACTATTTAATCAAAATGATTTGATCGCGTTACGTACTGAAAAAGGCGTGGATAAATTATTACCCGGTATTACAGGCTGGGCGCAGGTGAATGGTAGGGATGAACTATCAATTACTGATAAAGTGATGTTGGATGTTGAGTACCTACATCGACAATCATTTTGGTTTGATATGAAAATATTATGGATAACTTTCTTAAAGGTTGTTAAACGCGACGGTGTGAGTCACTAGCAAAGATAATGTTAAATTGGGTTGTTGGTTTCCTATAGTCAATTAATAATCAACCAGTTGCTATCATTCCAGCTTTGAAGGTATCTCATTGCACTGGTTTCTGATTTC
>Ga0066376_10001601_pt1 | contig 21867 bp, 12 predicted proteins | sample Knorr_S15_td_Bot_FD_77009 | JGI IMG/M metagenome (GOLD analysis project Ga0066376, IMG submission 77009) | Marine microbial communities from Southern Atlantic Ocean transect - Knorr_S15_td_Bottom_ad_5009_LV_A | ecosystem: Environmental > Aquatic > Marine > Oceanic | place: Southern Atlantic...
CCAGCGCTCGTTGCAACTCGAAGAAGGGGTCAGGCCCCGCCTGTGAAACGCGACAGGTGGAGCAAACCCCGTTGTGGGCGGCGTCTGACCCCAGGGTCCGAGTTCTTCAACCCGCCGCAGGCGGGTTACGCGATCAGGGCGTCGATCACATCGCCGGCCACGTCGGTCAGGCGGAAGTCTCGGCCGTTGACCCGGTAGGTCAGCTTCTTGTGGTCGAAGCCCATCAGCTTCAGGATCGTCGCGTGCAGGTCGTGAGCACTGACGCGGTTCTCGACCGACTTGTAGCCGAACGCGTCGCTGGCGCCGTACTGCGTGCCACCCTTGATGCCTCCGCCGGCCATCCACGTGGTGAAGGCATTCGGGTTGTGATCACGGCCCTTGGCACCCTGCGAATCGGATGTCCGGCCGAACTCGCCGCCGTAGATGATCAGCGTGTCATCGAGCAGGCCTCGCTGCTTCAGGTCATCCAGCAACGCACCGGTCGGCTGGTCGACCGAGCGGGCACACATGCCGTGGTTGACGCTGATGTCCGAGTGAGCGTCCCAGGGCACGTCGTTGACTCCACCGCCGGGCGTCTTGGCCACGTCGGCAAAGACCTGCACGAATCTCACGCCTCGCTCGATCAACCGACGGGCGATCAGGCACTGGCGGCCGTAGTCCTTGGACTCCTGGCGGTTCAGACCGTAGGCCTCCTGCGTCTGTTTCGTCTCGCGGCCGACGTCAAACGCCTCGGGCGCCGCCACCTGCATCCGGTAGGCCAACTCGAACGACTCGAGCCTCGCCGAGAGGTCCCGGTCAAAGGGCCGCGTGCTGGCATGCTTGCTGTTGGCCGCCCGCAGAGCATCGAGCAGGCTCCGCTGCTGCGGATCGGTCAACTCGCCGGAACGCTGCAGGTTGCTGATCGGCTGGGCCTGTCGCGGGTCCAGCGCCGTGGCCTGGTAGACGCTGGGCAGGAACCCCGAGCTCCAGACCGGGTCGCCGCCTCGAGGCTTCTTGCCGTGCATCACGACGTAGGCCGGCAGGTTCGTGTTCTCGCTGCCCAGCCCGTAGGTCAGCCAACTGCCCAGGCTGGGGAACCCCTGGCGGATGAAGCCCGAGTTCAACTCGAGCATCGCGGGGGTGTGGTTGTTCGAGCGTGAGAAGCACGAATAGATGAAGGCGATATCGTCGGCGTGGCGAGCGATGTTGGGGAAGATCTCCGAGATCCACGCTCCGCTCTCGCCGTGCTGGTTGAACTTGAACGGCGACTTCAGGCACTTGCCGCTGGTCGTGAAGAACCCGGTCTTGGGGTCCGCTCCGTCCAGCGATTGCCCGTGCCGCTTCTGCAACTCGGGCTTGTAGTCAAACGTGTCGACCTGTGAGGGGCTGCCGGTCTGGAACAGCCAGATCACCGCCTTGGCACCGGGCCGGAAGTGCGAATGAGTCGGGGCCAGCGGGTTGGTTGAGGACTCGTCTCCGAGCAGGCCCTCGGAATGCAACAGGCTGGTCAGGGCGACCGAGCCGAAGCCCAGGCCGGCTGTCTCGAGAAAATGGCGGCGGGAGGCGAAGTTGAAGCCGGGAATGTGCTGCATGGCGAATATCCTTGGGCCCCGGTAAGGAGCGGGTCCTGTTCGTTTCGTTGTCGTGTCGTTTTGTTTCGTAACGGGTTGCTCAGTCGACGTAAACAAACTCGTTGCTGCAGAACAGGAGCTGGCAGAAGTCTCGTACGGCCAGTTCTTCGGCGTTGGCCTGTCCCTTGCGTGAGTCGGCTTGTGTCTTGATGAAGGCCAGCATCGCTTCCCGTTCACTCGAATCCGGCGACCGTGCCAATGCCAGGCGGTAGGCCGAGTCGACGGCCTGTGCCAGTGACGTCTGCTTGTCGGGTCGGACCCGCTTGGCGAAGCCTCCCGAGAGTTCTCGGATGAAGGGCGAGTTGAGCATCGCCAGGGCTTGGGGAGCCACGGTGCTCTCGTTGCGTTTCCCCACGCCCTGCATCGCGTCGGGAGCATCAAAGAGCTGCAGGATCGGGATCAGGCGGCCTCGCTTCACGGTCAGGTAGATACTGCGTCGCGGCGATTTCTCGTCGAGTGATCCCTTGCCGAACATCTTGCGATCGAGTCGCCCGCTGATATCCAGCAGCGAATCGCGGATCAACTCGGCCTCGAGTCGCTTCGCTTTGCGTCGCCACCACAGCCGGTTGTCCGGGTCGATCTTCTCGGCATCCGCCGAGCGTCCGTTGCCCTGCATCCAGGTGTGGCTGGCCAGCACCAGGCGGTGGATCCGCTTCAGTTTCCAGCCACCTCGGATCAGCTCACCGGCGAGCCAGTCGAGCAGCCTGGGGTGGGTGGGTCGTTCGCCGCGGGTGCCGAAGTCGCTGGACGTGGTGACCAGGCCACGGCCGAAGTGGTACTGCCAGATGCGGTTGACAATCACCCGGGCCAGCAGGTGACCGGCTCCGTTGTCGATGTCGGTCAACCAGTCGGCCGCGGCGATCCGCGGCTTGACCGCTTGTTTCTTGTCGGGGCCGGTGAGCCAGTGCTGGCCGTCCTGCTTGCTGTTGATCAGCACCTGCAGGAACCCGGCGGGGGCTTCGCCCTGCTTGTTGTCGGCATTGCCGCGGGCCAGGAAGTAGACCTTGAAGGTGTCGTCTCCGAACTGGTAGCTGGTGCCCTTGACCTTGGCCGAGTAGACCGGAGTCATCTGGGGCTTGGGCTGAACTTTCTTGTGCGCAGCCACGGCGTCGCTGAGCGAGATCCACTGCTCGTCTGTGGTGCGGTACCAGTCGCGGAGTGCCGTTTTCTGCTTCGGCGTCCACTTCGCATCGGGCAGCTTCCAGGCGGCGAGCACGTCGCCTGGGACCTGGCCACCGGAGAGTCGGAAGGAGAAACCCGATGATCCGCCGGCGTTGACCACCTTGATCAGCAGCTCGTTGCGACCGGGTTTGAGCGTGACCTTGACCTTGTGCTGGTCGGCCTTCACGCCCCCCATGGTCTTCTTGTTGAGGATCTCGCTGCCGTTGAGAAACGCCTTGATGGCGTCGTCGGCTCCGAAGGCGAATTCGACAGGCAGGGCCGAGGGAGACTCGATGATGCGGACCAGGTAGTTGGCGGCGTTGGTGCCGGTGAGCGTGTTGTGGATCTTGGCGTCGGTCCAGGTGGGCTGGACCCCCCAGCCGATCGATTTTTCACCGAAGACCTGGCCCAGGTTGACTCGCTTCCCGGCAGCAGTCTCGGGGCCGGCCGCGGTGTCGTAGGCCTTGTTGAAGTCGGCGGCGGGGAACGGGCCGACGTGGTGCCAGTGACCGAGAGTCGGCACGGGAGGCTCGGACGGGCGACGGGTCAGCCAGTCGGTGAACCGCGATGACAGCTGGTCCTTCTCCCAGGCCGCCACCGCGTCAGTTAGTGGATTCAGGTCGGCGGCGAACTTGACCTGCGCCGCCTGGAAGGCTTCGGGGGTGAGATTCAGGCTGGTGTCGCCGAAACCGACTTCCTTGAAACAACTCACGAAGCGGTAGTAGTCGCTCTGAGGCAGAGGGTCGTACTTGTGGCTGTGGCACCGAGCACATCCGACGGTCAGGCCCAGCAGGCTGGTGCCCAGCGTGGCGACGATGTCGTCGAGTTGTTCGTAGCGGCTGCGTTCGCGTTCTTTTTGTGTCTGCTGAGTGGTAAACGGTCCGGCGACGAGGAACCCGGTGGCGGCGACCGCATCGAGCGCGGTGCGGGCTGCGGGATTCGTCTTGGCGTTGGTCTGGGCCAGCAGGTCGCCCGCGACCTGCAGTCGCACGAACTGGTCGTAGGGCATATCCCGGTTCAGGGCCCGGATCACGAAGTCGCGATACTGGAAGGCACTGGCCCGGTCCTTGTCGAACGCGTACCCGTTGCTCTCGGCAAACCGCACCAGGTCCAGCCAGTGCCGGCCCCAGCGTTCACCGTAGTGGGTGCTGGCCAGCAGCCGATCGACCTCTTGTGCCCACGCCGCTTCGAAGTCCTTGTCGGCTTCGGCCAGGAATCTCTGCTGGTCGTCGGCACCCGGTGGCAGTCCGACCAGGTCGAAGTGCAGCCGCCGCAGCAGTGTTGCCGGAGTGGCCCGGGGGTTGGGCGAGATGCCCTTGGCCCTCTGCAGCGTGTGAATGAAGCGGTCGATGTCGGTGCGAACGGTGTCGCCGTCGGCGACCTGGGGCGGCTTGACGTCGGCCAGCGGTTGAAACGACCAGTGTGTCTTGCCCGCCTTGATGTCGATGGTGGTCGTGGCCACGGTCTTCCCGTCTCGAGGGTCGGGGGCTCCCAGCTGGATCCACTTCTCGAAGTCGGCGACGATCGATGCGGGCAGCTTGGCCTTGGGAGGCATCTCGAGCCCGTCGTGCTTCAGCGCCGCCACCAGCAGGCTCTTGCCGGGTTGCCCCGGCACGACCGCCGGTCCCGTCTCGCCTCCCTTGCGGATCCCTGACCGAGTGTCGACTTGGAGACCTCCCTTGAGCATCTTGGTCGAGGCGGCCTTGGCCGAGTGGCATTTGTAGCAGTGCCGGACCAGCACCGGGCGGATCTTCGATTCGAAGAAGTCGAGCCCCTTGCGATCCTCGGCCGGCTTGTCGGCGGCGAACGAGGTTGAGGCGAGCAGCACAACGGTCAGCGAGGCGCGGATGGAGATCATCCGGGGTGTCCTTGGTGTGTGGGGCCGGTTGGAGAGTTGGAGAGTTGGTGAAAAATAGCGTTCACCGATGATAGCGGATTGATTGAGCGTTTGGGGACTGGCTCTCCCCGAGGCGTCAGCCGAGCGGGGTGCCTGTCCCGGCTGCGGGGAACGGGGTTGTGGATTCCGGGACAGGCACCGACGCCCCGCCGGAGGCGGGGCTCTGGAGCCAGTCCCTGCTTCAGCCTTCCCACCCGTCGCCGCAACCTCTATATAGGATTGCTTGCTTCGGATGTTCGGGAGCTGGCTGCCGCCGGCAGATTCGCCTCCCGACTCAACTCACGCGGATTCTTCTCATCCCTGCCGCGGCCAAGAGCCGAGACAGACCGATGGTGATCCGGGTAACTCCATCGGTTGACTTGCCATGATGACGCTTTATCCGCTGCGGCCGCGACACGCTATCGCGTCCTGACCTCCGCCGCCCCACGAGGCATTCGGGCCTCCGCGGTGTTGAGGTCATAAGTAGACCCGGACCGGTTCAGGTGAACGCTCGCGGTGTTTCCCTCGCAAGCCTCACCTAACCTCCCCCACGGCACGGCGATCGTGGTCTCGAGGAAGCAAAAGAGTTTTTGGGAATCGTTGTTCAACACGCACATCGGCCAGGTGGCTCAGACACGCTGACGTCAGAAACCAGACAGCAGAAACCCGAGTGACACGATGAGTCTCAAGACGCTGCGGAACATTGGCATTTCGGCCCACATCGATTCGGGCAAGACCACGCTCAGCGAACGGATCCTGTTCTACGCCGGACGATTGCACCGGATGGAGGAGGTCCACGGTGGCGGTGGCGCCACGATGGATCACATGGATCTCGAACAGGAACGCGGCATCACGATCACCAGTGCCGCCACCCAGGTCGACTGGCTCGATCACAAGATCAACCTCATCGACACTCCCGGACATGTCGATTTCACGGTCGAGGTGGAGCGGAGCCTGAGGGTACTCGATGGCGCGGTGCTGGTTCTGTGCGCTGTCGGCGGCGTGCAGTCTCAGTCGCTGACCGTCGATCGCCAGATCAAGCGTTACGGTGTGCCGCGGCTGATCTTCATCAACAAGCTCGATCGCATCGGCGCCGATCCGATCCAGGTCTGCCAGGACGTGCGGACCCGGCTGGGTGTCGAGTCGGTGCTGATGCAGCTGCCGATCGGCATCGCCGCAGATTTCGAGGGAGTGGTTGACCTGGTCTCGATGCAGGCGACCTACTTCGACGGCGAGAACGGTGAGGTGCTGCGACGCGAGGCGATCCCCGAGTCGATGCAAGCCGAGGCCGAAGCCGCCCGTGAGGGGATGCTCGAGAGACTCGCGATGCTCGACGACGAGGTGATGGAAGCGTGCCTGGACGAAACGCCGGTCGGTGAGGAGTTGATCCACAAAGTGGTCCGGCAGAAAACGATCGACCTGGCAATCGCCCCGGTCTTCCTGGGCTCGGCCTACCGCAACAAGGGCGTCCAACCGCTCCTGGATGCCGTCGTCGCATACCTGCCCTCACCACTGGATTGTGAGACCAAGGCGTTTGCCGCGTCGGGAGTGTCGAGCGATGTGGCACAGCAGCAGGCCGAGGATGACCACGACGGCGGTGGCGGTGAGTCGGAGAGCGATGTCGAGCCGGCCTCGGTGACCCGGGACGCTCCGGCGATTGAGAAGACCATCACGTTGGCTGCCGATCCGTCGGCTCCGCTGGTGGCGATGGCCTTCAAGATCGTCGACGACGCCTTTGGCCAGTTGACCTTCACGCGGATCTACCAGGGCACGATGCAGCGGGGTGCGATCTACTACAACCAGCGGACCAGGCGCAAGGAACGCTTCAGCCGGATCTACCGGATGCACGCCGAGAAGCGGGAAGAGGTGGAATCTGCCCGGGCGGGTGACATCGTGGCGGTGATGGGAATCGAGGCCGCCAGCGGCGATACCTACGCGCTGGACCGCGACTACTGCATGCTCGAAGGGATGTTTGTTCCCGAGCCGGTCATCGGCGTGGCCGTGCGACCCCGCGATCGCCAGGACGAGGATCGTCTGACCCAGGCCCTGCAGAGGTTCCGCCGCGAGGACCCGACGTTTCGAGTGGCGACCGATCCGGAGAGCAACGAGGTGGTGATCGCGGGGATGGGCGAGTTGCACCTGGAAGTGTATCTCGAGCGGATCCGCCGCGAGTACAAGGTGGTGGTCGAATCGGGGGCACCCCAGGTGGCCTACCGCGAGGCTCCGACACGAGGAGCCGATTTCAACCACCGGCACAAGAAGCAGACCGGCGGCGCCGGACAGTTCGCTCATATCGTCGGACGGCTCGAGGTCTTTGACGGGACCGATGAAGAGGCGTTCGTGTTCGAGGACAACATCAAGGGTGGCCGGATCCCCAGGCAGTACATCCCGTCGATCGAGAAGGGGTTCCGAAGCTGTCTCGAGAAGGGCCCGGTGGCCTGCTATCCCGTGATCGGCGTTCGAGTCGAACTCAACGACGGCTCGTACCACGACGTCGACAGCAGCGACAGGGCGTTCCAGACGGCCGCCGCGGCCTGCTTCCGCGAGAACTTTCGCAAGATGAAGCCGGTGCTGCTCGAGCCGATCATGAACATCGAGATCGAGTGTCCTCGAGATTTCCAGGGTTCGATCAGCGGCGACCTCAACAGCCGACGCGGGATGGTGGTTTCGGCGGACATGTCCGGCGAGATCGTGACGATCCGGGCGCAGGTCCCGTTGGCCGAGACGTTCGGTTACGCCACCGACCTCCGCAGCCTCTCACAGGGCCAAGCCACGTTCACGATGGAGTTGGACAGCTACCGACGGGTGCCGAAGAAGCTGCAGGAGAAGATTGTGGCGGATCGCTGCAACGCGAAGAAGTCGAGAGCCGGCGCGCCGCAGTTCAGCACCTCGGTCTAGCTGGTCTCACACACGGTGGTGATCAGTCGAAGAGCCCTCCGAGAGCCTTGGCGAGACCGGCCAGGGGCTTGGTGACGGCTTTCAGCAGCTTGGAGTTCTTCTTCGAAGCGATTGCCGCCGCCTTTTCCGCTGCCGCCTTGGCCGCTGCCGCCTTTTCCGCTGCCGCCTTTTCCGCTGCCGCCTTTTCCGCTGCCGCCTTGGCCGCTGCCGCCTTGGCCGCTGCGACTCTTACTGTCGCTGCCTTTTCCGCCGCTGCCACCTTCTCGGCCGCTGCCTTCTCGGCCGCTGCCACCTTCTCGGTCGCTGCCTTCTGTGCCGCTGCCTTGGCTGCCGCTATCTGTACGGCAGCCTTCTTCGCCGTCACGGTCTTGGCTGCTGCAATCTTCGTGGCCGCAGCTTTCTCTGCTGCTGCGACTGCCTTGGCTATTCCTGAACCGGGTAACTCACGGATCCGCAGGTTGCGGAATTCGACAGGTGATCCCTCGCTTTCGAGTGCCATGAATCCAGCCGCCGGCTGGCAGTTGGATCCACCCGAGACCTCCTCACCGTTGACCCACAGTCGCACTTCGCCGTTGATGGCCCTGACGTAGTAGTGGTTCCACTTCTCCACGCCCAGCGTCAGTCTCTTGCTGGGGAAACTCCGGCGACCGTTCTTTGACACGGGCGCGAACGGTTTCATCTTGCTCGTGCCGACCGGAAACACGTCGCCGTGGCTGGTGAACCAGTCGGATTTCTTGCCGTTCTTCTTCTCGTAACGGGTCTCGTATTCGAGATCCAGCACCTGGACCTCGATGCCGCCCCGGGGCAACTGTCCCGGTTTGAGCCCCGTGAAGGAGGCATCGGGAGCCCAGAGAAAAATGCCCGAGTTGCCGGCCGGTTTCATGTGACGCCATTCGGCGACCAGTTCAAAGTTCTCGTAGGTCTTCTTCGACCGCGTCACGCCGACTGGCTTTCCGGTGCAGTAGATCGTGCCGTCCTTTTCCTGCCAGGTGTTCTTGTCGCAGTTGACGTTCTCGAAGTCGGCCAGGGAAAGCGGCTTCCACCCGGGTCCCTCACCGTTGATGAACGCCTTCCTCGGTGCCGTTTTTGCCTTGGCTTTTGCCGCGTCATTCGGTTTTTCGTCATCGGCCAGCAGGAATCCCGAAACCAATATCAGGACAACGGAACAGACGGAGAAGCTGGTCTTCATCGGATGAGTCTCCTCGGAGATCTGAAAAGTTCATCTTGTGAGTGCGGTCTTTCATGATAGCTACGCGGCAAAGGGAATAGTGAGTCATAGTCCCAGGTGCCGAGTATTCTTGAGCCACGCCTCGATGATCCGGGTGCCGGTGCGGTGACCGGGCCAGTCGGGCTTGTTGTGGTTTCGCCACTGGACGTAGCCCCGGGTGGTGGCATCGTCCTTGAGTTGCAGCGTGACGTGAACCGGAAACCTGATGCGGAACGGTTTGATCCTGTCGGCTCTTTGGACGGCTTGACGGGCTCCGGCAGTAATTCGGGGAAGGGTGAGCGTGGGTGGATCGAGTATGACGGAACCGTCCGATTTGGCTCGCTTGACCGAGACCGTCACGACGTCACGGCCGAGCCACTCGCGGGTCTCCCGGCACAGGCCGTCACATCCGGTGGCCATCACGATCGGCACACCGTGATCGTGACCGGCGACGATTGCGTAGGCGGCCAACTCTCCTGCCTCGCGGCCGTTGAACGTGTATCGTCGCCGTCGGGCGCTGGACCAGGTATGAGCCAGCACCGATCCGGAGGCGCCTTCCCTGGCGTGGAATCCCACCAGCAACACGCCAGCGAAGCTCGCATCGAGTCGATGCAGCAGGGGGCCCCCGGAAGGGATCAACCTGGCCCGGGAATCCAGGCGGTCCCGGAGGATATTGCGGTCACGAAAACCGTCGTCTTTGACGAACACCTCGGTCGCTCCCGCCGCAAAGCAGCCCTCGATCGCCGCGTTGACGTCATCGGTGAGCAATTCTCGGAAGCGAGGCAATCTCGGGCTGTCGGCCTTCAGGTTGCGAGCCCAGTACTCGTTGACGCCGGTGGGACCCTCGCTGTCGACGGCGATGTAGAACTTGCGGGACTTGGGAGTCCGGGATGTGCCGTCCCTAGGTGTGACCCGCGTGACGTGGACTTCCAGTTCCTCCATCAACGGCACGTGGTCCCGCTTGCGGCGGGTCTCGAGCACAAGTCCCAACCGATTGTCGCCTCGGAACCGTGGACAATCGGCCAGGTCGATTTCGAATCGCGTGCCCGCTAGATCAGCTCGTAGCTGACCTGCCGGCAGGCGGCGAATATGCTCCCGGCCCACGCGGGTCCCGTTGATGTCGATGGCCAGCTTGTCGGCATCGGTGACATGATAGATCCAGAACCGCAACCGGCCCTCGAGCTGTTCTCCCTTGCGGCCATCGGCCACGCGAAACGGGTAGACCAGCCGTTTCCCGATTCTCGAGTCCGTGAACAAGAGCGACGGGCTGTTCTTCTGCCCCAGCGGACTGGATCCCTCGTCGTACCACGGATAGTTCCTCACCGGGGGCTTCCTGGCCGAGATTCCCTTTCCCATCGGCAGGAACCGGTAGGTCCGGGGTCCGGCCCACACCCGCTCGCGGCTGCCGACGGCGTGGGTCCAGGCCTCGATCCGTTTTCTCTGCTCGGGAGACGCGGTCACCTCGCGTCCGAAGTGAATCCCCACGTTCCAGAACGAGATGCTGTCGGCACCGTAGGTGTAGAAGTTGGCTGCTGCTCCGCGGGCCTCGGCCGTGTTCAGCAGCATGCTGACATAACCGGCCGCGTGTTTATCGGATCTCGCGGTCCCCCGGTCCCTGGGAATGGGTGGTCCGCTGGAAAGCGAGCCGATCATGTTGCCCATCGTCACGATCGTGTCGACACCGGCGGGTCGAGTGAACCGGGCGAATTCGTCGACGGGCAGCTGTGGGTCGGTGTTGTTCCAGGTCGAGATGACGACGAAGTCAATCCAGCCCTGCTTGACCCAGGTCTCGATGTCGACGCCGGCCAGCCAGCAGGTGTAGAGCGACTCGGGCACTCGCACCCCCAGGGTCAGCCGCTTCCCGTTCTTCCGTCGCCGCCCCGAATCGTCCATCATCCGCCGGACCCGCTCGACGAACCGGGTCATGATCGGGGCCTTTTCCCGGCCCTTGTCTCGAGGAAAATGCTTGGCCCAGCGGACAAAGTTCAGCTCGAGCCCGTCGACCGGGTACCCGGTGATGATCTCCTTCATGATCGCCATCCGGTGGTCGCGGACTTCCTGGATCGAGTAATCCAGGGCGGTCTCGTTGGTGCGGCCGTCGGGTTGCTTGATGACGTATTCCGGGTGGTCGATGGCGAATTGCGGACAGAGTGGGTTGGCGGGGTCGAGCGATTTGTGGTGCGTGTCGCTGAGCCGGATCGCCGCCAGCACTTCCTTGCCCCGTGACTGCATGTGCTCGGTCACCAGCCGCAACGCGTCGGTCCCCTGCTGCTTGAGTCCGTTCATCGCCCTGACATAGGCGTGGTCGGTCCCCCGCAGCCTCGCCCCGTACTCCTCGCCCACCTTCGTATCGTAGAAGCAGATGTCGGGCGTGGTCGCCAGGAAGACGAAGGTCGAAAACGGCACCGCCTCCGACTCGCGATCGAGCCATGCCCTGATGAAGGGCCCCGGATTCTTGGCCGGTGCCTCCTGCAGCACCTGGGCATCGTCGTTGAAGACGGTTCGAATCGACCGCTTGGGCAGATCGGCTGCGTGGCAGCAGTTGAGCAGCCCCGCGATGAGCAGGCCGGCTCGCAGGAACGTGTGACGCGTCGGCCGCGGTCGTCCAGAAGTCGTCATGTTGCTGCTCGTTGGAGGTGACCGTGGGTGCACTACGGTTTCGTGTCGGCTTTGGGTCCCAGCCGGTCGCGGGGATCGACCATCTCGTTGCGGCGTCCGGCGTGGCCGGAACGGCGGCGGACTTCGCGGATGATCCGTTGCTCATCAGCATCCCGGACCCGCGGTCCGACCTTTTTCAGCACCAGTTCGTAGGCCGCCCCGGCAGGTTGCGAGACAACCGGTGGTGCGGCGAAAGGGCGGGCAGCCTGGACCGATCCCGGTGCCGGAAATCTGCGACCGGCCTGGACGGCACTCAACGGGTCTTCCTGACCGGTGCTGGTAAACGGGGTGACGTTGCCGGCAACATACAGCCGCGGTCCGGAGATCTTCTCGGCGGGGTCGCTCAGCCAGATCACTCCGCCACCTCGTGATTCGGCTCCGGCCAAGAAGGTGCAGCCGACCACGTTGGCTTTCGACCCGTTGGTCAACTTGGTCGCGTTGCTGCCGCCGCTCCAGTTGTAGATCACGTTGTTGACCAGGTCGAAGGTGCCGCCCGAGAGCAGCGGGTTGCGGTCTCCGTTGTGGGCGAACAGGCAGTGGTGGATGGTGAAGCGGGTGTTGTTGCGGCCGCAGAGCCAGCCCATGCTGTGACGTCCCTTGGCGTGATCCCCGTAGACCTGCCCTTCGGCGATCAGCGTCCATTGGCAGGTCAGGTCCTTGACCCGGCCCCAGGTATCGATATTTTCGTCGGTGGCCCACATCAGCGAGCAGTGGTCAATCAGCACCCGGGCGTTGTCGCCGTTGAACAGCAGCCCGTCACCGCCGGCTCCACCGGTGGTCGCCCGGACTCTCAGGTGTCGCAGGATGATGTCGCTGCTGTCGCCCAGGAACCAGATTCCGTTGCGGGTGACGGTGATTCCCTTGCCCGGAGCGGTCGAAGCGTCGACGGTCAGGCGACCGTGGCGGACCGTGATCGGTTTCTTCAACTCGATCGTCCCGGCCACCGCGAACGTGACGATCCGCGGTCCGGTTTCAGCCAGCGCCGCTCTGAGCGATCCCGGGCCGTCGTCGGCCAGGGTGGTCACCGAGATCGGTTTCCCACCGTTTCCGCCCCGGGAGGTCGCACCGAACCCCTCGGGCTTGTCGGCCGCCAGCGTGACACGACAGCACGTGAGTGCCAGGGCGACCAGCGAGAGTATCTTGAGGCAGGTGGGCATGGTGGCCTCCTAGCGTCGAGGACCGGAAGAAGCAGGGGGACTCTTCGGTTGGGTGACCGTGGCTGCGGAGGCCGGGGCGACAAACTGGTCACTGGCAACGACCAGACGCACCAGGTCGGCGAGCTTTGTTCCCCGCTGTTTCGAGTCATCGACGATGGACCGGGCCTGTTTCGGGTCGATCGACTCGGCCCGACTCCCGGTGGCGTAGACCAGCAACTTCCCGACCAGGCAGTCCATGAACCGGTCCTTGTCTTCCAGCAGCAGCCGTTTCAATTCGGCGAACCCCCGGACCTGCCGACCGTCGTCGAGAACACCGGAGCTGTCGATGGGCTGCCGCTTGTCGTAACGGGTCCGCCAGCGGCCGGTGGGGTCGAAGTTCTCGAGCGCGAATCCCAGCGGGTCGATGTGGCGGTGGCACACCGCGCACCGCTTGTTGTTTCGATGCCGGTCGAGTTGTTCACGGATCGTCGTGGCTCCCCGTGTGTCGGGTTCGAGTTCGGCCACGCCGGCCGGAGGCGGGTCGGGCGTCGAGCCCATCAGGTTGCCCAGTACCCAGACTCCGCGAACCACCGGGGAGGTGACCGTGCCGTTTGAGGTCAGGGTCAGGATGCTGGCCTGGCCCAGCAGGCCGCCACGGGGAGTGTCCGGGTTGAGTCGAACACGGCGGAACTGGGGTCCTTCGACTCCCTCGATTCCGTAGTGTTCGGCCAGTCGCTGGTTGAGAAAGGTGAAGTCGGCATCGAGGAAGTGGGCGACATCGAGGTTCTTGTCGAGCACGTGAGCGAAGAACCGACGGGACTCCATCCGCATTGCCGATTCCAGTTCGCCCCGGTAGTAGTCCCGGAACCGCTTGGGATCGGGGGGCATTTCGCCCAACTGGTCCAGCCCCAGCCACTGTCCGGTGAAGCTGTCGACGAAGGCCCGGCTGCGGGGATCGGCGAGCATGCGGGTCGCTTCCGCTGTGCGGACCTCACTGCGGCGAAGCATTCCCCGCCTGGCCAGGTCGGTGAGCCGCTCGTCGGGCATGCTGCTCCAGAGGAAATACGACAGGCGGCTGGCGATGGCGTAATCGTCGAGCTGTGCCTGGTTGGTGTGGACGTAGAGGAAACCCGGTGAGCAGATTACGGCCTGGAGGGTGGAGCGGATGGCCTGCTGGAACGTGTCTCCTCGTGATCGCAGGCGATCGTAGAGTGCCAGGAACGGTTCGATGTCGTCTCCGGTCACCGGCCGCCGGAACGCTCGGGTGGTGAACTTCAGCAGCGTGCTGCGAACAGAGTCTCGGTCCTCGGCGGGGATCTCGCTGCCGAAGATCCGTTCGTGTCCGGGCAGCGGCCAGCGCTCGTACAGCGGACCCTCGACCTCCATCCAGAACACGCGGAGTTGGGGGCCGTCGTAGGCCTTCATGATCGGGGCCCGGTTCTGGCGAGCCTCGGGACCAAAGCGTTTCTTGACGAGGTTCTTGAACGAACCGGGGTGGCCGTTGGCGAAGGACACGATCGGAACCTGGCCGGCCTCGAAGCGGGCTCGCACGGTGAACGTCCGGGGCTGGTTCTCGGGCACATCCACGATACGAATCGTCCGTCGCGAACCGGCCTCAGCTGTCTTGCCCGGCGGCCCCACGCGGATCTTCATCCGCACCGGCCCCTCGATCTGCCCGACTCCCTTGAACGTTGTGTGCAGGGCGGTGGCATGGATCCGCAGCAGGTATTCGCCCTGGACCAGTCGCGGAGCGTTCTTCCCGCCGGGACGGAACTGCTGGAACCCGTCACCGGTCCCGGTCACGATCTTGACGTATTCGTCGGTGCGGTAGACCGGCCGGGTGGCCTCGCGGGGCAGGATCCGCTGCACCCGGACCTCGGGACGGGGCCCGAATTTCACCCCGCGGTCGATCGCGTCACCTGCGGCCCGCATCGCTTCACGCATCAGTGCCGGGGAAAACACCAACGACGCACCGACCGTATCGAACCCGTCGGTCCGATCGTCATCCGGGAAGCCGGCGGCCGGATCGTAGGAGGTGTCGATCAGCAACAGGTCGCGGAGCGTGTTGTTGTATTCGCGGCGGTTGAGTCGACGTACGGCGTCGTTGGGACGTGTCCTGAGCTGTCCCGATGCCCTGAGCCGGCCGGTGATCCAGTCCACCACCTTGCGGGCTGTCGCCGGGTCGGGCCGTGGCCGGTCACGGGGAGGCATCGTGCCGGCCCGTAGCTGGTCGAGAATGTCGTGCCAGGTTCTGGCGGTGGCCTGGGACGAGAACTCGGGTCGCAACGAATCGAAGCGCCGCTTTCCCTCCTGCTTGTTCCGGCCATGGCAGGCGACGCAGTGTTTGGCCAGGAAGCCACGAACCGACGAGAAGGGTTGGGGATCCGCGGCACCGGCCGCGGGAGCCAACAGCATCGCAGTCGCGGCCACAACGGGCATGACCAGTCGCAGGATGAACCGTCGTGGTCTCATGGATGATTCTCAGGCGAATCCTGTCAGCGTGCTGGTGCCATTGCCGAAGGAACCGGTTTCGATTCCCAGCCGCTGCAGCATGGTCACGTACAGGTTGCACAGGGGAGTCTTGCCCGGCTCGTACTTCAGCGACCGACCGTGTTGGAAACCTCCACCGGCGACCAGCACCGGGAGATTGCGATTGGAATGACTGCTGGCGTTCCCCATGCCGCTGCCGAAAAACACCATCGTGTTCTCAAGCAGGGTGGCCTTTCCGTCGCGGGTGTCGGCCAGGCGGTCGATGAATCGGGCCAGCTCCCGGGAATACTCGATCTCGATCAGCTTCAGCTGCGAGATTTTCTCGAGATCCTGGCCGTGGTGGCTCAGCGAGTGGTAACCGTCATTGACGCCATCGATCTGGAACCGGCCGTTGCCGCCGGGGATGTGCAGCGTGGCAATACGGGTCGAGTCGGTCTGCAGGGCCAGTGCCAGCAGGTCGAACATGCTCCGCATGCCGTCCAGCCGCTTGTCGCCGCGTCCCGTGTTGCCTCGTGGGCTCGCGGTGAGTGCAGCGTCGGACTCGGCGGTGGAGGGCTTGGGCTGCCTCAGCCAGTAACCGGCCCGTTTCAGACGCCGCTCGGTTTCATCGATCGCGTTGAGGTATTCACGGAACCGGTGACGATCGGCCGGCCCCAGTTCCCGGTCGATGCGACGGGCACTGGCCAGGACCGCATCCAGGATGCTGTTGCGGGTGTCCAGTTCGCGGCGTCGCCTTCGTTGCTCGATGGCTGACGTCTGGCGGAACAGGCGATCGAACAGAACCTGGGGATTGCCGATCCCCTGCAGTTTCACGCCATAACGGTTCCACGACCAGCTGTTGCTGCCGCCGATGTCCAGTGGCAAAGAGGCGAAGCGGGTCTCGGAACCGATGCGGTCGGCAGCGTACTGGTCGAGGGAGTACATGCCGCCGCGGTTGAAGCTGAACCGCATGCCGGTCAGAAACGCCTGCACCCCCTTGTGTCCGCCTCCGACCCGGTGGTCGAGCCCCTCGATGATCGTCCATCGCCGCCGGTGCTTCTCCAGCGGTGCCAACAACTCGGGCATCGCAAAATCCGTGCCCGTCGTCTTGGGGAAGAACGCCGGAGCATGCATTCCGTATTCGGTGCCGATGCAGACCAGGCGCTTCGGGGCGACCGCCCGGGCACGAGTGGCCGCCGCCGCACCAGATGACATCGCCTCGAGTAACGGAAGCGAGATCGAGACACCGGCGCCTCGCAGGAAGGTGCGGCGATTGAGCCTGAGAGAACGAAGAGACACGTGAGACTCCGCGTGAGCCTGGTTCGGCAGCGGTTGTCCAGTGATCGCACGGGACAACGAAACTTTATCATAACTCCTGTGGCGTCCCGTGGGGAACAGGCGGGGCATCAACGGTTGACACCGGTCGCCTCACAGATTGCGATGAGCGCCGCTTGGTTTGCGACGAGTCACGTTCGAGGATCCCGGAAATAATGTTGATTGGATATGTCAGTGATGAACGCTTCATCGCGTTGCATGACGTGGCGGTTCTGTTCGAGAGAGCCGATGACGAACCGTTGCAGGTTCGTTCGTTGGCCGACGGTTCGGTGAGAGCGGATCTGCCGGCGGGGGAATACCGGGTCACGCTTCGTCGTGACGGGTTCTCGGCCAAGCGGACCTCGGTCACCGTGCCGGTCGACGGGCCGGTGCAGTTCCGGCTGCTCAGCAACACGCTGGTCGGGTACATGTGGCCCAAGTGTGTGCGATCGGGTGAAAAATCCGAGTACCGGGTGCATGCAACCGAGGCCTATCGACTCGACCTGTTTCGCTACGGTTGGGACAAGGAACCGGTCCGTACCGTGGGCTGGTACGACGAACATGGTCCGTTGGCCACCATGCAGGTGACACCCGACGGGGACTACACCCGGACGGGCATCCGTTTCAACGACCAGGGCTACAGCAACAACCCGCACCACCGGCAGTACCTGGTTGGCCCGGAACGTTCGGGCCTGTATTACCTCCACGCTCGTTCTGTCTCCGGCGAGTTCTTCACCTTCCCGTGGATCGTGGCACCGTCCCAGCCCGAGCACGACATTGCGGTGCTGGCGGCCAATATCAACTGGAACTGTTACAACAACTTCGGCGGTCGCAGCAACTACATTCACCCGCAGGAGCTCCCCCCGGAGCCGACCGTCAACGCCCGGCAGGATCTGCATCGCTATACCAGCGACCTGCACATGCACTTCTCGGTCGAGGACTACGCCCCGCTGTCGTTCGATCGGCCCGAGTTGTTCAACCACGTCCCCGAGGGGACGGGGATCGACGATCCGCTGGAAGGCCGATCCGAATGTCACACGCTGCCAGCCGAGTGGCGGTTGTTCGGTTGGCTGGAGCGCGAGGGGTTCGGATACGACCTCTACGCCGAAACCCAGTTCCACTTCGGCCAGTTGGACCTGGATGCCTACAAGGTGCTCATCATCAGTGCCCATCCCGAGTACTGGTCCCAGGAGATGTACTTCCGGTTGAAGGAGTGGGTCTTTGAGCGGGGTGGAAAACTGATGTACCTCGGCGGCAACGGACTCAACTGCGCCGTCGAGTTCCTGGACGAGTCGACGATCACGGTCCGCAACAGTGCCGAGGGTGGCAGTTCCAGCGACATGGCCAAGATCGGCAAGGAGAGCCGGATGGACGTGTACTACGAGTCAGAGGCCAACCTGCTGGGGGTGCGATGCACGGAGGAGGGCATCATGACAGGAGCTCCCTACCGGGCCATTGACACCTCGCACTGGATCTTCGACGGCACGGGACTCTGCGACGGTGACATCTTCGGCGAGCGGTGCCTGCACATGCGTTGTCCGGGCGGGGCGTCCGGGCACGAGACCGACAAGATGTCCCCGAGTTCTCCACCGGGGACGCGTCTGCTGGCCAGGGGGCTCAATCCCGACGAGGGCGGCGCCGACATGGTTCACCACGAGACCGGGAGTGGCGGGGAGGTCTTCAGCGTCGGTTCGATCAGCTACCCGTGTGCGCTGCCGGTTGACGAGAACATCTCGAAGATCACCCGCAACGTACTCGAGCGATTCTGCCGGTGAATTCGGGGTGCTATCCCGGTCCAGCTTCTTCCGACTCCGGTCTGTTGGCCCAACCGGTCACGGGTGGATACGATGCACACGCAACAATTGACACCGATTGCTGGAGAGAGCCATGCGGCGTCGGACACATGCGGAAGCCGATTCCCACCGTCGTGAGTTCCTGAAGTCCGCGGCCGCGATCGTGGCCCTGCCGCTTCTGGGTAGCCAGGTCCAGGGAGTGCTTCGGCGACGCCTGGCGTTTGCCGAGGATCCGTTTTCGCTGGGAGTCAGCAGCGGTGACCCCTCGCCCGACGGGTTCGTGATCCAGACACGCCTGGCTCCCGATCCGATTGCCGGGGGCGGTATGCCTGCCGAGAACGTCGAGGTGCGATTCGAGATCGCCACCGACGCTGCGATGAAGAAGGTGGTCCGTCGAGGCCTCGGCGTGGCCACCCCGCAACTGGGCCACAGCGTGCATGTCGAGCTCAGGGGACTCGAGCCGGATCGCTGGTACTGGTACCGGTTCACCGCCGGAGACGCCCAGAGCCGGATCGGTCGGGCTCGCACCACGCCTCGAGATGCCACCCTGGTCGGAGAACTGAACTTCGTCTTCGTCAGTTGCCAGCACTACGAGCACGGCCTGTTTACCGGCTTTGAACACATGGCCAGGGAAAAGCTCGATCTGGTCGTTCACCTCGGCGACTACATCTACGAGTACAAGGGGATCGACGGGAAAGTCCGCAAGCACAGCGGTCCGGAGATCACAACGCTTGAGCACTACCGCAACCGCTACGCGCAGTACCAGTCCGACCCCCTGCTGCAGGCGGCTCATGCTCACTGCCCCTGGCTGGTGACCTGGGACGATCACGAGGTCGACAACGACTACGCGACGTTCCATTCCGAGCAGCCCGGCGTGTCGGCGGCGTCGTTCATGAAGCGGCGGGCCAACGCCTACCAGGCCTACTACGAGCACCTGCCGCTGAGACGCTCATCGATACCCGCCGGGCCGTTCATGCAGCTGTACCGTCGAGTCCGCTACGGCCGACTGGCCGACTTCGCGATTCTCGATACCCGACAGCACCGCACCCCCCAGCCCAATGGCAACGGACTGAAACCGCTCGTCGGCGAAGCTCTCAACCCCAACGCCACCATCCTCGGCGCCAGGCAGGAGGCGTGGCTGAGACGGGTGTGGCTGGAATCGAAGGCCGAGTGGAACGTGATGGCCCAGCAGGTGCTGATGGCTCGAGTCGATCGGCTGCCGGGCCCCGCCGAGGGGTTCACGATGGACAAGTGGGCCGGGTACGAGGTCTGCCGACAACGCGTGATGCAGACCCTGGCCGACCTGAAGGTGCCCAACCCGGTGGTGCTGACCGGAGACATTCACACCAACTGGGTCTGTGACCTGCCGCTGGACTACCGCCGGCCGGACAAGACGGTCGTCGGCACCGAGTTCGTCTGCACGTCGATCAGTTCCGGTGGCAACGGCAGCCAGAAACTGTCGTATACCGATGCGATGATCGCCGAGAATCCCTGGGTCAAGTTGCAGAACGCCGAGCGGGGCTACGTCAGGTGTCGGGTCACGCCCAAGCAGTGGACCAGCGACTTCCAGGTGATCGACGACGTGCTGAAGCCGGGGGGCAAGTTGATCACCCGGCACAGCTACGTCGTCGAGTCGGGTCAGCCTGGTGCACAGAAAGTGTAGATGCGAATTGCCTGACTCGCACCAGAAGAACCCGAGCCACACCAATCGATGTCATGCACAGCATGACCTACTTGGCCAGCCCGGAATACATACGGTGTAGCTGCGAAATCTCTCCCATCTGCCACTCTCCCAAGACCCTTCCAGAGACAATCTCTCATGACCGACCTTGCCATTCAATCCGCTCCCGCCGTCACCGATGAACTGCCCGACATGCCGATCGAACCCTCCTGGATCGAGGAGGGCACGCCAGTGGCCAAGGGCACGGTGCTGGTCCAATCGGCCGACAAGCTGGTCTCGAGCGGTCTCTGGAGCTGCACGGCGGGCAAGTTCCGCTGGGAGTTCGGCTGGGACGAGTTCATCCACGTGCTCGAGGGCGAGGTGACGATCACCGAGGAAGGGGGCGCCGTCCACACTCTGGGACCCGGCGATACCGCTCATTTCCCGATCGGGCTGGTCACTCACTGGCACGTCCCCGAGTACGTCCGCAAGGCGTTTACGATTCGTACACCCGAGCCATTTGTGCTTTAGGCTGATGCCCCAGATTGTCCGAAACCCCGCTGGCTTGGCGGGGTTGTAGGTCAGGCTGTGCCTGACTCTCTCACGCAGTGCCCCCGATCCCATCCGTCGTCATGCAGAGCATGACCCACCAGGAGTTCCGCGATGTCCTTCTTGCGACTGCTGCCCACCGCAGTCCTGGCCAGTTCCCTGCTCGTGCCATCCCTTGCCGGGGCCGCCGACTGGGCCGGGTTCCGCGGCACCGGTGCCACCGGCACTTCGGCCGGGACGGGGATTCCGCTGACGTGGAGCGACACGAAGAACCTGGCCTGGAAAGTCGCTCTGCCGGGCAAGGGCTTTTCGAGTCCGATCGTGGTGGGCGAGAAGGTACTGGTGACGTGCTATTCGGGCGGATCGGGGGACCTGACGGGCCTGAAGCGGCACCTGGTCTGTGTCGACCGCAACACCGGCAAGGTGCTGTGGAAGAAGGACGTCCCGTCCAAGGTGCGGGAGCGTGCATCCGCCTCGTTCGGGGCCGCTCACGGGTTTGCCTCGCACACACCGACCAGCGACGGCGAGCGTGTCTACGTGCTGATGGGCAACACCGGCGTGCTCGCCTTCGACCTCGACGGCAAACAAATCTGGCGACAGGACGTCGGCACCGAGAGCGCTTCGCGGTTCGGGTCGGCCTCGAGCCCGATTCTCTACAAGAACCTGCTGATCGTGACGGCCGGTGCCGAGAGCGAGTCGATCCGGGCCTTCGATGCCAAGACCGGCAAGCCGGTGTGGAAGACCGAGGCCTCGAGCCTGAATCGTACGTATTCGACTCCGGTGATCGCCAAGAACGCCAAGGGTGTCGACGAACTCGTGCTCTCGGTGACGTTCGAAACGTGGGGCCTGGATCCGATGACCGGGACGCTGAAGTGGTACGCCGAGACGGAAGTCGACACCAACGCAGTCCCGACGGTCCTGGTCAACGAGGGCATTGCCTACGTGATCGGCGGACGGTCGCCCGGTGGCCGTGCTGCGATCCGGCTGGGCGGCAGCGACGATGTCACCAAGACGCACGTGCTGTGGTCCAAAACTGGTGGCTCCTATGTCTCCTCCCCGGTCTACCACAAGGGGCATCTCTACTGGATCAACGACCGCGGCGTCGGGTTTGTAGTCGATGGCAAGACCGGCGAGGAGGTGACTCGCAAGCGGATCGGCGGGCAGTTCTACGCCTCGATGCTGCTGCTGGGCAACCGGCTGGTCGCCATCAGCCGCTTCGGAGGCACACACGTCTTCGACGCCAACACGTCGCTGACTCCGGTGGGCCGCAACCGGCTCTCCGATACCAGCGACTTCAGCGGCAGCCCGGCGGTCGCCGGAAACCGGCTCTACCTGAGGTCGGATCGGTTCCTGTACTGCATTGGTGCCAAGTAGGACGTGCTCGAATCCTGGGGGCGGCGATGAACTGTGAGAAGAGGATGACTGTTGACCGACGGGGGTTCCTGTTGGCCGCCACGGCAGGCGCCGTGGCGAATTCGATTGCACTGGCCGAACCGCCCCGGAAGATCAGCGTGACGACTCACACCTACAAGACCG
>Ga0066376_10001604_pt1 | contig 21850 bp, 21 predicted proteins | sample Knorr_S15_td_Bot_FD_77009 | JGI IMG/M metagenome (GOLD analysis project Ga0066376, IMG submission 77009) | Marine microbial communities from Southern Atlantic Ocean transect - Knorr_S15_td_Bottom_ad_5009_LV_A | ecosystem: Environmental > Aquatic > Marine > Oceanic | place: Southern Atlantic...
AAAAATGTAACTCAAGGAATAATTTTTGCTCAAAAAGGAACCTTGAACTTAGTTTTTTTTTAAATACATAAATGTAGTTTTGATAAAGTGGATAGTGAAAAAAAATTTGATAAAAAAAAAAAGGAATATTATAAAAATCATCCTAATTTTTCTTTTGTTAAGAAAAAAAATTGTAGCAGGATAAAAAAAAAAATTTTGGCAACATCAAGTGAAGGAATTTATAGGAAAAGAACTAATGGAAATTATTCATGGATTATTTTTACTTCTTCTTCTTGGCAAACGAAGTCAATTGAATAAAAATAAAGATAATCAAATATTTAATATTTAATTTTTTTGTAATATACTTATGATTAAGCAATTGAAACTATTTACTCTTATATTTTTTACTAAAAAGTGATTTATATAGTTTCATAAACCTGGCATATTTATTGCTTACTTTTATAATGAAAGGATAATTACTATGAAAAAATTTGCAGTTTTATTCTCATCAGTATTGATTGCAGGCAACATTGCATATGCTGATGAATTGGATCTTTCTAGAGAAGCTCTAGAAAATGCTACTGGACTTAGCCTTAGTTATAACGCAAGTTGGTCATCTCATTATGTCTGGAGAGGTGAAAGCCAAAGTTCTAAAGACATGTCTCCTGCTATTGGTGTAGATTTGGGTCACTCAAGCGGTTTGTATCTTGGAGCTTGGACAGGTTCTATTACTAATGGAACATATGGTGCAGAATTTGACGTTTACGGAGGTTATGCATTTGATTTTGGTCCTTTAAGTTTTGATATTGGTGATCTATATTACCTATATCCTGGTGAATCAAACGAAGTTCAATTTAATGAATATTATTTTAGTGTTGGAACTGAAATTCCACTAGGAATGGTTTCTGAGGACTTTGCTGTATCACCATATGCTTATTTTGCATATGCACCTAAATGGTATGGCGCAAACACCCCAGATGTATTTTATACAGAATTAGGCGTTGAAGCTCCGATTCCTGGCACACCTTTTTCATTAGCATATACATGGGGAAATATCGATGTTGATGATTTAGATGGTGATGCAGAAAAAGCTAATACTGTTGATAGTTGGGACTATTACTATATAACATTTGGTTTTGGAGAAATATTAGGCCTTGATACTTCAATTACTTATCATAGCGCGCCTGGTTATAAAGGAGATGCTGGACAAGAGGGTTTTTTTGTGTCACTTGGACACGAATGGTAAACTTTTTATTGTCCACAAAGATAAGCTAAACAAAATCAACGCACCTAGTTGGTGGGTTAATGCTATAGGTATAGCTACATAACTTAAGAGAGTTCCTATTCCCAAGATTACTTGCAAGATTACCACAAAAATAATTAAGACCATTTTTTTTTGTATTTGTTTATGTAATTTGCATTTTTTTGAATAAACAAACAGTAAAATTGCTGCTAAGAATGTTAAAAAACCCAATAATCTGTGATTAAACTGCACTGTTGCAGGATTTTCAAAAAAATTTAGATAAATAGGTTTTATATTAAAAATTTCATGCGGTATGTAACTATCACCCATTTTTGGAAAAGTATTGTAGACCAGGCCTGCATCTAATCCAGCTACAAAACCTCCAGATGCAACTGTAATTAGTATTAATAAAATTAATAAAAAATTAATAAAAAATATTTGCTTATTATTTTTTATTAAATATTTCTTTCTTTTTTTAATTAAATTGTAGAAGGTAAGAGATATAAATAATAAGTAGCCATAAATTATAAAAGCCATTATTAAATGAATTGATAATCTATATTGGCTTACATCGTGATTATCAATTAAACCGCTTTTAACCATGTGCCATCCAAGTAAACCTTGCGCCATTATTAAAAAAATAATTATAAAAAAATGTTTTTTTAATTTTTGAGGTATTAACTTTTTTTTTAAAAAAAAAATAAATGGTATTAAAACAACTAAAAAAATTAACCTACCCAATATTCTATGGATATATTCCATCCAAAAAATAAATTGAAAATCATTTAATGTAATATTTTGGTTAACTAATCTATATTCAGGAAATTGTTTATATTTGTTAAATAATTCGATCCAATCATTTGTAGTAATAGGAGGAACAATTCCAGAAATTATTTTCCATTCTACCATTGACAATCCAGAATTTGTGGATCTTGTTAGACCACCAATGATAATCATTATAGCAACCATGAGACTGCAAATAATTAACCAAGTAAAGATGCACTTTAAATTATATTTTTTGTTTTTCATTTTACATATAAATTATGTATAATAAAATATTTAACATAAATAATTTGTAATTACTTTATTGACTTTTCATATTTATAATTATAATAGCTCAAATAATAATAATTAAACATTTATGTTAAAAAAAACAGATCCAAACAACGAAACTTGAACAGGCTTTGAAAAAAAGTTAAATATTTAATAAAATCAATTTTATAAAATATTCATAAATAAATTATGAAAGGTCCTAGTGTTGTTATTATAGGTTCGGGTCCTAGTGGTTTTTATACTGCAGAGTCTATATGTAAAAAAATAAATTCTGATATAGATATTATAGATCGTTTGCCAACTCCATTTGGTCTAATACGAGGAGGAGTTGCGCCTGATCATCAAACCACAAAAAAAATAAATGTAAAATACACCAAAACTGCAAAAAAAGATCAAATACATTTTTTTGGAAATATTGAGATTGGCAAGGATATTTCTATAGAGGAATTAAGAAAGATGTACGATGTTGTAATTTTAGCTACTGGTTCAGAATTAGATAATAAATTAGAAATTAAAGGAACGGACTTAAAAGGTATACATGGTTCTGCGGAATTTGTAGGTTGGTATAACGGACATTTAGATTATGTCAATTTAAATCCTGATTTGAATACTGAAAATGTTGTTGTGATAGGAATTGGCAATGTAGCTATAGATATTGTTAGAGTTTTATCGAAAACTCCTGAGGAAATGGCAGAATCTGATATTCCAGAATACGCTTTAAATACAATAAACCAGTCATCAATAAAAAATATATATATTGTTGGTAGAAGGGGGCCTATAGAAGCTAAATTCACAAATGTTGAACTTAGAGAGCTAGGTAATTTAAAAAATTGCAAACCAATTATTAAAACTGAAAATTTATCTGATAAAATAGTAGGAAATTTTTCTGATAGAGATAAAAGATTAATAAAAAAGAATTTAGAAACTTTAAGAAATTTTTCTTTAATTAAAGAAAATAATAGAGAAAAAAAATTAAATTTTATTTTTTTTCATAAACCAGTAGAAATTATTGGTAATAATAGAGTTAAGTCTATCAAATTTGAGAAAGTAAAATTGAAGGACTCCCAGTTAGAAGGTACAGGAGAAATTGTAACAATTGATTGTGGATTGGTAATAACAGCAATTGGCTATCAACCAAAAAATATTTCAGGTTTAGAAATATCCAACGGTATAGTAAAAAATACAAATGGAAAAATCGATACAGGTTTTTATGCAGTTGGTTGGATTAGAAGGGGGCCAACGGGGGTAATAGGAACTAATAAAGCAGATGGAGAATCGGTAACAGAATTAATTAGCAAAGAATTCAATAACCAAACAAAGAATGGTAGAAATTCTTTAATTAAAATAATTAAGTCTAAAAATTTAAAAGTAACATCCTTTGAAGATTGGGAAAAAATTGATTCTTATGAAACAATGAATACAAAAGGGTCAATGCCAAGAAAGAAAACTCTATCTATCAAAGAAATGCTAAATATATGTAAGATATAAAATATGGAAATTGATTTTTCAAAAGCAGACCAATGTAATTCTTGGCCTTTTCAAGAAGCAAAACTGCTCTCAAAAAAAATAAATAAAAAACCAAAAAAAGGTTATGTTTTATTTCAAACTGGTTATGGCGCTTCAGGCCTACCCCATATTGGCACTTTCGGCGAAGTATTGAGAACACAGATGGTTATGAAAGTATTTAATAAAATTTCAGATATACCTACAAAGTTAATTACATTTTCTGATGATTATGATGCATTAAGAAAAGTTCCAGAAAATCTTCCTAATCAAAAGATGTTAAAAGAAAATTTAGGTAAATCCGTATCATCAATTCCAGATCCATTTGAAAAATATGATAATTTCGCTGAGAACGTTAATAATAAATTAAAAAGTTTTTTAGACTCCTTTAAATTTAAATATGAATTTAAGAGCGCAACTGAATTATATAAATCCGGTTTTTATGATAAATATTTATTACAAATTCTCAAAAATTATAAAAAAATAAACGAAATTGTGTTACCAACTATTGGCCCAGAAAGAAGATCAACATACAGTCCTTTTTTACCAATAAGTAAAAAGACAGGTAAGGTTCTACAAGTTCCAATTAAAATAGAAGATGAAGAAAAAGGAGAAATAAGCTTTATTGATGAAGATGGTGAAAATTGTAAAACCATAATTACTAAAGGTAATTGTAAATTACAATGGAAAATTGATTGGGCTATGAGATGGAATGCACTTGACGTTGATTATGAACTATATGGGAAAGATTTAGTTGATTCTTTAAGAAGCGCCGCACAAATTTGTAAAATATTGGGTAAATCACCACCTTTAGGATTTAATTACGAACTTTTCTTAGATGAAAAAGGTGAAAAAATATCAAAAAAGAAAGGTAACGGAATGTCAATAGAAGAATGGCTTAAATATGGACCACCTGAAAGTTTGTCATTATTTATGTATTATACTCCAAAGAAAGCAAAGCGACTTTATTTTGATGTTATACCAAAACATGTTGATGATTATTTAAAATATTTAAAACAATTTGAAAGTCAGGATGACATTGAAAAATTAAATAATCCAGTAATACATATTCATGATGAAAAAATACCAAAATCTGAAATTGATATTAGTTTTTCATTAATTTTACACTTAGTGAGCGCATGTCAAAGTGATGACAAAAATATAGTATGGAAATACATTAAAGAATATATTCCAACAGCAAATCCTTCTCAAAACTCCTTTACAGATAAATTAGTAGAATTTTCAATTCAATATTATAAAGATTTTGTTGAACCAAATAAAAAATATAAAAAGCCTTCTGATGAAGAAAAAAAAATTCTCCAAGAATTACTAAATTTCTTAAAAAAATGTGAACCAACAATCACTGCTGAAGAAATACAAACTGAAATTTACGAATTAGGAAAGAAATATAAATATGAATTAAAAGATTGGTTTTTATTTCTTTATGAAATTTTGTTAGGTCAAAAAAATGGACCTCGACTAGGTACTTTTATTTTGCTTTTGAGTGTCAAAGAAACAATTAAATTAATTGAAGATAGTTTTTCTAGGTAATGTTAGTTGCTTGAATATTGTTTTGCATATTCCATTATTTTTTTAACCATAGAATGAAGACCATTTGTTCTACTTGGTGTTAGATGCACTCCTAACCCAACTTTATCAATAAATTCAGGCGGATTATTAAGTATATCTTCAGGTTCTCTATCAGAATAAATTCTTAAAAGCATTGCGATTAAACCTCTTGTTATTACTGAATTGCTATCTGCTTGAAAATTTAAAATATTATTATTTTTGTTTGGTACTAAAAAAACTTCTGATACACATCCTTCAACTTTATATTCTTGTATGTGAAATTTGTCTGGAAGCATTTTCAGTTTTTTTCCCATATCAATAATATGTTCATATTTCTCTTGCCAATTTTCAAAAAAAGAAAATTCTTCAATTATTTCTTTTTGTTCATCATGTATTTTTTTTTTCATATTCATAGAAAATATAGAAATATAATATATATATAAGTTAAAAAAAATTAATTTTATATTTATATCAGAAAGTTGTTTAAAAAATTATACAAAAAATTATTTCCTTTATTAAATTTTGTTCCTCCAGAATTAGCACATAATCTTGCTATAAGATTTTTTTCAAACATAAAATATAAAAAAGAAACAGACGACCCTATTTTACAAACACATGTATGTAATTTAAAATTTAAAAACCCTCTAGGACTTGCAGCTGGTTTTGATAAGAACGGAAAGGCCTTTGCAGGTCTTTTAAATCTTGGCTTTGGTTTTGTAGAAATTGGTACAGTGACATTAAAACCTCAAATTGGAAATAAAAAACCAAGGGTATTTCGATTATTAGAAGATAAAGCAATTATAAATAGATTGGGCTTTAATAATGATGGAGCAGAAAAAATTTTAAAGAGAATTGAAAGCTCAGATTCCTTAATTATTTCTGGTTTAATTGGTATTAATATAGGAAAAAATTTTGATAGCAAAGACCCTATTGAAGATTACAAAAAGTTACTAAAAATTTTTCATCATAAAGCAAGTTACATAACTTTGAATATTTCATCACCAAATACACCTGGTTTAAGAGAATTAGAAAAAAAAGATAACTTAGATAAATTGATTAGAAATATATCTTTAGAAAAAAGAAAAAATTCATTGAATATTCCAATATTTGTCAAAATTGATCCTGACTTATCAAAAAATGAACTTCAAGATATTGCTGATATTATACTAGCTTCAAATATTGATGGCGTAATTATATCTAACACTTCTATAGGAAGAACGAAAGAATTAAGTAATAAACATATTATTGAGAAAGGAGGTATTAGCGGAGAACCTCTAAAAAAGGTTTCAAATCAAATGCTGAAAAATTTTTTTATTTTAACTAATGGTAAGGTACCTTTAATTGGAGTAGGTGGAATATCTTCAGGAAAAGATGCTTATGAAAGAATTTTGAATGGAGCTTCCCTTATTCAATTTTATACTTCATTGGTATATAATGGACCTTCAATAGTAAACACTATTAAAAATGAATTAATTTTTCTTCTAAAAAAAAATAATTATAAATCTATTAGCGAGGCGGTTGGTAAGTTAAATAAATAAAAAAAATGAATAAAATTATAAAAAAAAAGAATTTTTCTGAAATTGAAATTCTTTACAATATTTTTTTTTTTGATTTATATGGCGTAATTCACAATGGAGTACATTTATTTCCAAATATTTTAAATATTTTAAGAAACTTAAAAAAATTAAATAAAATTGTCGTATTTATTTCGAATGCTCCTAGAAAATCAATAAAAATAAAGAAATTTTTAAAAAGTATTGGTTTGAGAAAAAATTTGTATTTTGATGTGGTTAGTTCAGGAGACATAACTTATGAAGAATATTTGATAAAAATAAATAGAAAAAAATTTTATTTTATAGGCGCACGCAAGGATAAAAATTTTTGTAATGGATTAAAGATAACTGAAGAGTTTGAATTAGAAAAATCGGATTTTATTTTAAATTCTGGAGTAAATGATGGGGAAAAACTAGAAAAGTATATAAAAATTTTAAAAAAGGGAGTTTCTTTATCTTTAAAAATGATTTGTGTAAATCCTGATTTAGAGATAATTAGAGGAAAAAAAAAAGAAATATGTGCAGGTGCTTTAGCTTTACAATATGAAAAATTAGGAGGAAAGGTAAAATATTTTGGGAAACCTTATAAGAAAATTTATCAAAAAACTTTGGAAAAAATAAAAGTTAAAAATAAAAAAAAAATTATAGCAATAGGTGACTCTTTAAGGACTGATATATTAGGAGCAAATAATTTTGGAATAGATTCAGCTTTAGTTTTAAGTGGTATACATGGAAATATAAAAGCAATTGAAAAATTATGTAAAAAAACAAATATATATCCAAAGTTTTTATTAAATAAATTAAAATAATGAAAATTATTTTATTTTTTTAAAATCTTTCTTTTATGAAAAAAAAATCAAAAAATACTAGAGCAGAATGGGAAAAAATAGCCAAAGGTGAACTTAAAGGAAAAAAAACGTCTACTTTAGATTCTTTAAAACCAGACGGAATAAAAATTAAACCTTTATACACTTCTAAAGATATTCAAAATTTAGAAGGCATTAATTCTTATCCTGGCATGAATCCTTATTTAAGGGGGCCTAAAGCAACAATGTATCCTAATAGGCCATGGACCATAAGACAATATGCTGGTTTTTCAACAGCAGAAGAGTCAAATGCTTTTTATAAAGAGAATATTAAAAACGGCCAAACCGGCTTGTCAGTTGCTTTTGATTTAGCAACACATAGGGGATATGATTCTGATCATCCTAAAGTAATTGGAGATGTAGGTAAAGCAGGCGTTGCAATTGATACTGTTGAGGATATGAAATTACTTTTTAAAGGAATTCCTTTAGAAAAAATGAGTGTGTCAATGACGATGAATGGAGCAGTGTTACCAGTATTGGCAAACTTTATTGTAGCAGGAGAAGAGCAAGGAGTTTCTAAAAACAAATTATCAGGAACAATTCAAAATGACATTTTGAAAGAATTTATGGTAAGAAATACCTACATTTATCCACCAGAACCAAGTATGAGAATAGTATCGGATATAATTGAATATATCTCAAAATACATGCCAAAATTTAATTCAATTTCTATCTCTGGTTATCACATGCAAGAAGCTGGTTCAACTACGGCACAAGAATTAGCCTTTACTCTTGCAGATGGCGTTGAATATGTAAAATGCGCTTTATCTAAAGGACTTAAAGTTGATGAGTTTGCTCCAAGACTCTCTTTTTTCTTTGCCATAGGGATGGATTTTTTTATGGAAATTGCCAAATTAAGAGGTGCAAGACTACTTTGGTCTAAATTAATGAAACAATTTAATCCAAAAGACACTAAAAGTTTAATACTTAGAACTCATTGTCAAACATCAGGGGCAAGTTTAACTGAACAAGATCCATATAATAATATTATAAGAACAACAATTGAAGCCATGGCATCAGTTTTGGGAGGTACACAATCACTACATACAAATTCTTTTGATGAAGCCTTAGCATTACCAACGCAATTTTCTGCAAGAATAGCAAGAAGCACCCAGTTAATTTTGTCTGAAGAAACAGGTATTACAAAAACTATTGATCCATTAGGCGGAAGTTATTTTATAGAAAAGTTAACCAATGACTTAGTTAAGGAAGCAGAAAAAATTATAAACCAAATCAACAAAATGGGAGGTATGACCAAAGCTGTTGAGAAAGGTTTTCCAAAATTAAAAATTGAAGAAGCGGCGACACTAAAACAAGCAAGAATTGATAAAGGAGAAGAAGTGGTAGTGGGTGTAAACAAATATGAACCAGACACAATAGAAAAAGTAGATATACTTAATATCGATAATACCAAAGTTAGAAAAGAACAAATAAAAAAACTTTCAATGATTAGAAAATCTAGAAATAATAAAAAAGTTTTAGCTTCTCTTGAAGTGTTATCAAATGCTGCTAGAAAAAAGTCTAATAGTACCAATCTTTTGGAACACACAATTATTGCTGCTAGAAATAGAGCATCTGTTGGGGAAATATCTGATGCATTAGAAGATGTTTTTAGTAGACATAAAGCAGTAACAAGAAGTGTTTCAGGGATATACAACTCTGCTTTTGAAGGAAATGAAGAATTAGTAGACATTAAATCTCAAATTAAAAAATTTATTTCTAATTTTGGACGAAGACCAAGAATGTTGGTTGTTAAAATAGGCCAAGATGGACACGATAGAGGCGCTAAAATTATTGCAACTGCATTTGCCGATATAGGATTTGATGTTGATATTGGACCATTATTTCAAACACCGGCAGAAGCAACAAAGCAAGCAATTGAAAATGATGTTCATGTTATAGGAGTTTCGAGTCAAGCCGCTGGTCACAAAACATTAGTTCCAGAATTATTAAAAAGTTTAAAAAAAGAAGGAAATAGAAAAATTTTAGTAGTTTGTGGTGGCGTCATTCCTCCACAAGATTACAAATTTCTTAAAAATAAAGGTGTGGCAGCTATTTATGGGCCGGGTACAAATATTCCGCAAGCCGCACATGACATAATTCAACTTATTCAGAAAAAAAAAAATATTGCCGCTTAATTTTTTTTTACATTTATAAATATTCACAGTTTTAATAATGCAAGATTTATATAAAAAAATATTATTATCAGATAGGCTTGCCCTTTCTAAAGGCATTACACTTGTTGAGTCAACAAAAAAAAATGATAGAAAAAAAGCTGAATCTTTAATCAAAAAATTGTATAAAAAATCTGGAAATTCTTTACGAGTTGGAATATCTGGAGCCCCTGGGGTTGGAAAATCTACATTTATAGAAACTTTAGGTTTATTTTTAATAGAAAAAAAATATAAAGTTGCAGTTTTGGCTGTAGACCCATCATCAAAAAAAAGTGGTGGTTCAATTTTAGGCGATAAAACAAGAATGCAAGAGTTGTCAGTTTCATCTCGTGCTTTTATAAGACCCTCTCCAAGTAGTGGTGAGCTAGGGGGGGTCGCAAGAAGAACAAGAGAAACTATGATTTTAACTGAATCAGCAGGATATGATATTATTTTTGTAGAAACCGTTGGCGTTGGTCAATCTGAAATAACTGTTGCTGAAATGGTTGATATGTTTATTGTTTTACTTCAACCTGGCTCAGGTGATGAATTACAAGGTATTAAAAAAGGAATTATTGAAATTGCTGATTTATTAATAGTTACTAAAGAGGATGAATTTAAGATTGAAACCGAAAGGACAGTGGCGGAATATAAAAGTGCATTAAGTTTACTGAAAAAAAATGAAGAAGAATTTAACACAAACGTAGTAAAATGTTCGTCGTTGAAAAAAATAGGTATATATGAAATATGGAAAATAATTAATGATTTTTATAACGTTGGAAAAAAAAGGGGATGGATAAAACAAAAAAGATCGGATCAATTAATAAAATGGATGTGGGAAGATTTGCAAAAGAATGTTCTTGATAATCTTAAAAAAAATCAAAAATTACTTAAACAGTTTAGTTATTTGGAAAAACAAGTGTTAAAGACAAAAATTTTACCCACTGAAGCATCTAAAAAAATCTTGCATGAATTTGTAAAAAATAATAAAAAGATAGATTAAATGAATTAAAATATTTAGAAAAAATGACCAAACAATGTGAATTAACCGGTACGAAAGTTTCATTTGGAAATAATGTTAGCCATGCACATAATAAAACCAGACGAACCTTTGTACCAAATATCCAAAAAAAAAGTACATATTCAGAGTCACTTAATCGAATGATAAAATTAAATTTATCTATAAGAGCTATCAGATCAATGGAATTTGCTGGAGGGTTGGATAAATATATTTTATCAATTCCAAATAGTCAATTATCAAATAAAGCATTAAAAGTTAAAACCGCAATAAAAAAAAAAGTCACACCTAAGATTAAAAAAAAAGAAACAAAAAATAATATTAAGAAAAAATAAAATAAATTATTTGTTTATTTCAAATAATTCACAGAATTTTTCAATCATAACCCCTCCTAATTGACCAGGATCATGAATTGTGACTGCTTTTTTATAATATTTAGTTACATCATGCCCAATACCAATAGCAATAATTTCAACATTAGTTTCGTTTTCGATTATTTTAATAGTTTTTTTTAAATGTTTTTCTAAACAATTTGATGAATTTGAGGATATAGTTGAGTCATCAACTGGCGCACCGTCAGATATAACCATCAAAATTTTTCTTTCTTCATTTCTTTTTAAAATTCTTCGTAATGCCCATAAAAGAGATTCTCCATCAATATTTTCTTTTAATAAACCATCTTTTAGCATTAGAGCAAAATTATTTTTTATTTTTTTTATTAAATCTTCTGGAGTTTTATATATTATGTGCATTAAATCGTTTAATCTTCCAGGATTAATAGGCATATTATTGGTTAACCATTTTTCTCTAGATTTTCCACCTTTCCATTCTTTTGTAGTAAACCCTAAAATTTCAACTTTTACTGAACATTTTTCTAATGTATGAGCAATAATTTTTGCAGAAATTGCAGCTGTGTTTATAGGTCTGCCTCTCATTGAGCCTGAATTGTCGATCAGCAAGGTAACAATTGTATCCTTTATTTTTTTTTCTTCGTAGGTTTTATAAATTTTTTTAAAATTTATATTAGATATTATTTTTGATAACTTTGAATTATTTAAAACACCTTCTTCTTCTTCAAATTTCCAAAGACTGTAGTTTTTTGCTAATAATTTATTTTGGAGTTTTCTTGCTAATTTTTTTATAGTTTTATCAATATTATTTGATTCATTCTCTAACTGCTTATTAAGTTTAACTAGTTCACTTTTTTTACAAAATTTTTCAGCTTTTACAATTTTATCAAATTCATTAGTATAAATTTTATATTTTAATTCCTTAATTCTTTCTAATATATTATTTGTTTTTGATGTAATACTTTTTTTTAAGTTTTTATTGTCTGAAATATTTAAAAATTTTTTTTCATTATTTTTTTCAATTAAATTACTTGATTTTTTTGGACTACTTAAAAATAAATTTTTATTATATTTTTCTTTATTTTTATTTTCATATTTATCTTTTTTAATTCCATTTTTTTTTAATGTTTTTTCTTTATTTTTATCAGAAAAATTTTTATTAATAAATTTTTTTAATTTTTTTATTAAATTTATTGATTCAATGGCAAAATATTTTTGATTATTTATATTATTTTTTAAATACTCTAAATTTTCTAATATTTCTGGAAATATTATCGGTTTCCACAGACTTAATAAATTAATTGTTGATTTAGGTAAATCTTTTTGAAGAAAATAATCTATAGAAAATAATTTTATTACTTGGGTAATTTGCGAATTGTCTCTTTTTTTTATTTGTTCAAATTGATTTGTTCTACAAAAAACATTTAATCTTGTTTTTAAATTAGATGATATTCCTTTTAAATAAGTTGAACCCAAAGAAACTATTCTTGTTTCTTCTAGGGCATCATATAGCTCTAAGAAAAGTTTCTCTCTTGGTTTAAAGTAATTATAAATTTTGACGTTATGAAACTTTAATTTTAAAGCAATAAAGTCTGCAATGCCTCTAAAGTTTTTTAAATCTATTTGATTTTTTATAGTTGATATTTCAGGTAAATAAATTTTATTTCCATCAATTTTAATTGAATCTTTTTTAAAGTAGAAATATAGGTCCTTTTTATTTGAAATAGATTTTATTGTTGAGATTATTGACTTATTAAAACTGTCTTCATTCAAATGTAAAAGTTTCATTTAATAAATTATTTTTTTTTTGTTTTATTTAATTCACTTTCTGGCAAGTCTACATCAAAGACCCTTTGGAAATATTCTGCTATGATAGTCTTATCATTTTCATCACATTTATTTAAAAAAGTTAATTTAAATGAAAATATTAAATCTCCGAAAATTTTATAATTATCAGCCCAGTTTATTATTGTTCTCGGAGACAAGACATTAGTTAAGTCACCCTGAATAAATCCCTTTCTTACTAATCCAGCAAGAGCAATCATTGATTTTACTTTTTCAATATCTTTTTCTTGTTTTAGTTTTCTTACTTGACCAAGAATAATTTTTAGTTCGTTTTCTGGGGAAAGATAATTTAAAACTGATACAATATTCCATCTATCAATTTGTCCTTGATTAATTTGATTTGTTCCATGATATATACCTAGATCATCACCAAATCCAATAGTATTAGCTGTTGCAAAAAGTCTAAAGGCTGGGTGGGGGTCTATAATTTCGTTGTTATCAAGCAATGTAAATTTTCCATCTGTTTCTAATATTCTTTGAATTACAAACATAACATCTGGCCTTCCCGCATCATATTCATCGAAGACAAGAACTGTAGGTCTTTTTATTGACCAAGGCAACATACCGTCTTTAAAATCAGTTATTTGTTTTCCTTCTTTTATTTTTATAACATCTTTTCCAACCAAATCCCCTCTTGTAATGTGGCTATCAAGATTTATTCTTATGCAGGGCCAATTAAGACGTGAGGCAACTTGTTCTATATGTGTTGTTTTTCCTGTACCATGATATCCTTGTATAAGAACTTTTTTATTTTTTGCAAATCCAGTTAAGATAGCTAATGTAGTATCATTATCAAAGTAATAATTTTTATCAATTTTTGGAACAAACGAACTAATTTTACTAAACGCAGGAACCCTAATATCAGATTTTATCCCAAAAACTTGTTTTGCTGATATTTTAATGTCAGGGACATAAGTTCTATCTTCAGTTAAGAAATTATCCATTTGAATTATTTGAACTACCTAAATTTATTTTTTTCGGAAAATTTTTTAACAATTGTAAATGCTTGATTGATTGTTTTTAAAGTTTCCTCATATTTTTTATTACCATTATTCTTATCTGGATGATATTTTTTTACTAATTTTTTATATTTCATGTCAATTTCCTTCCATGTAGATGTTTCGTTATTAATTTTTAATATTTTAAAAGCATTTTGTATTTCGGTTTTTTTATTTATTTTTTTAAAACTATTTTTTTTATTACCAAAAAAATTAAAATAACTAGAAAATATTTTCTGAATGTCTTTCATATTTATAGTTCTATATGAAAAGTTCCATGTTGGTCTCCAACCAATTGAATCCAATTTAATATGTTGTTCAATGTCTTCTTGATTCATATTTTTACAATAATTCCAGGACTTGTTATATTCTCGAATATGTTTTTCACAAAACAAAATGTAAGTTTTTAAATTATCTGGTGATTTTGGAGCTTTATATATACCTGATTTATTACAATTTTCTTTATTACATTTTGTATAAAAAAATTGTTTTTTTGTTCCAAATAAACCTTTAATTTTTTTTGACATAAATAGTATTATGTACATCTAGGATTTAATAAGCAAGTTTTGTTAATGACAAAAGTAAGTAAAATTAAAAGAATTATTGAGGAAAAAATAAAAAAAAATTTTCCCGATGCAAAGTTTAAAATTGAAGATACTTCATTTAAACACCGAAGTCATATACAAAATAAATTTAAAAAGGAATCTCATTTTGTAATTTATATTTTATCTAAAGAATTTTCTAATTTATCACTCCTTGATAGGCAAAAAAAATTTTTTAATTTTCTCGGCAATGATATAATAAAAAAAACACATTCTATATCGACAATTTTGAAATCACCAAAAGATTAAAAACTTTATGTTAATTTAATAATGTTGCTTTAACAAGTTCGATGTGGTTTTTTTTTGCTCTTAATATCTCAAATCTAAATCCGTAAAAACTAAAAATCTGACCTGGTTCTGGAATTGCTTTTATTTCATAAAAAATTAAACCAGCAATTGTAGAGGCATTTTCATCAGGCAATGTCCATCCAAACTCTCTGTTTACATCTCTTATTGTTATATTTCCGTTTAAATTATAGGAACCATCTTTATTTTTCTTTGCTCCAATAATTTGAACATCATATTCATCTTCTATATCTCCTACAATTTCTTCAATAATATCCTCTAATGTCACTATACCCATTAAAGTTCCATACTCATCAACAACAAACGCTAAATGTCTTTGTTTTTTTTTAAATTCTTGTAATTGATCAAGAAGAGAAGTTGTTTCTGGAACAAACCATGGTTTTTTTGATAATGATTTAAAATTAATCTTTTGATTTTTTATATTTTTTTTATTTAAACTTTTCAAAACGTCTTTTACATTTAGAATCCCTACAATTTTATCTGAGTTTTTGTCATATAAAGGCAATCTTGTATACTGACTTGAAAGTATTTTTTTAATATTTTTATTTTGTGTTTGGTCGACATATATTACTTCAATATTTTTTCTATGAGTCATAATCTCTTGTACTTGTATATCATCTAAATCAAGAATACTTTGTAACATATCTTTTTCATGTTTTGTTCCTTCACTCTTAGCATGTAAATCGATTGCTCCACGCAACTTTTCTTCTGTTTTATACAACTCGTCTGAAATATGAAAACCAAAAATTTTTAACAGATTATTGATAAAAATTTGTATTAAATAAGTTATTGGAGAAAATATTCGTACTAAAAATTTAATTAATGGAGCAAATAAAAGAGCAAATTTATCAGCTTTATTGATTGCAATAGTTTTTGGCAAAACTTCACCAAAAATTAAAATCAATAAAGTCATCGTAATAGTGGAATATATAATGCCTTTCTCATTATCGCCTATAAAACTAATAAAAAAACTCGTAGCAATAGCAGTTGCCAAGGTATTAACTAAATTGTTTCCTAATAAAAGTGTTCCAATTAATCTTTCTTTCTGATTTTTTAAAAAATTAACTATTTTAGCTCTTGCATTTTTTTCTTTTTCTAATTGATGCATTCTAGACCTAGATGCTGCTGTTAAAGCTGTTTCAGAACCTGAAAAAAAGGCTGATATAATAAGTAAAAAAATGATGATAAATATTAGTGATATTGTATAAGAATCCATTTTAACAAATTGATTTTTTAATAGAATTTAAATTCACTTTATTATAAACAAATGTTTTGCCAATTTTTTTGCAAAGAATAAAATTTAATTTTCCATTAAGAACTTTTTTGTCATGCATCATATTTTTAATTATATTATCCTTTTTTATTTTAAAATTTTCCAAAAAATTTAAATTAGTTGGTAAACCTATATCAACAAATAGTTTTTCTATCTCCTTTAAATCATTCATTGATAAAAAACCTAAAATAAATGAAAGCCTATTAACCATGCATATTCCAATAGATACAGCCTCACCATGAAGTAAATTTTTAGAATATTTGCAACATTTTTCTAGAGCATGGGCATAAGTATGACCTAAATTTAGAAGTGCTCTTTTATTTTTTACATCTTTTTCATCTTTGGTTACTAAACTAGATTTAATAAAAATACTTTTTTTTATCACTTTTTGTACAACATTCGGATCATTAATTATTATTTTATTTGTTTGTTTTTTTAACCAGTGAAAAAAATTTTTGTCGGATAAAATACTATATTTAATTACTTCAGCATATCCTGATAAAATTTCTCTTTTTGGCAAAGTTAATAAAAAATCTATATCACAAACTACTAACTTGGGTTGATAAAATGATCCTACTAAATTTTTTCCATGTATACTATTTACCCCAGTTTTTCCTCCAGTTGAACTATCAACTTGTGCAAGTAAAGTTGTTGGAAAATGAATTAAACGCACTCCTCTAAGTATAATACTTGCTACAAAACCCGATATGTCTCCAATAACTCCTCCTCCGAATCCAAAAATAGCATCCGTTCTTGAAATCTTTTTTTTTAAAAGGAAATTTAAAATTTGTTCAACTGTTTTTAATTGCTTAGTTTTTTCACCAGGTTTTATTATTATTGTTTCGGTAATAAAATTATTTGGAATAGATTTTAAAAAGTTTTTTAAATGAAGCTTTTTTATAACAATATCAGTTATTATAAAAATTCTTTTCGCCCCAGTGATATTTGAAAAAATTTTCTTTTTTTGGCGTTTAAGTAAATTTTTACCAATTATTACATTATAACTTTTTTCTTTTAAAGATACTTTAACCAAATCAATTTTATTCAATTGCGTGCCTTAAAATCATAAATTTATTATTTTGTTCAATCTTTTTATAATATTATTAGAAACAACATTTGGTGTTTTATTTAATGTAATAGTCAAATTTGCTTTTGAATAAATTGGGTATCTTTCTTTTATAAGTTTTTTTAAATTAAACTTCAAGTCGCAATTATTTTTAATCAATGGTCTAAGGTTAGACTTTTTACACCTATCATATATAGTTTTAAAATTAGGTTTCAACCAAATTGATACTGTTTTTTTTAAAATTTCTTTTTGCAATTTTTTATTTAAAAAAGCACCGCCTCCTAGTGAAATTATTAAAGCCGGATTGTAAGATAGAATTTTTAAAATAACCTTTTCTTCTTTTTTTCTAAAATACTGTTCGCCATATATATCAAACATCTTTTTTATTTTAACTTTGCATTCTTTTTCTATTATTGTGTCAGTATCAAAAAAACTTATTTTTATTTTTTTGGATAAAATTTTTCCAATGGTAGATTTGCCAGATCCCATCATTCCTAATAAGACTATTTTTTTTAACATAATATTTTATTTTTACATTTGTTTTTCTTTGATAGATATTATTTAATGTATAAGATTTATTTATTTAATTTATATATATTATGTTTAGAAGACGGAGAAATGGTTTTTTTGAAAAAAAATTAAACATTTTTTTATTTTTAATCGTTATAGTTTTATTTGTATTATTTTTTTTCTTAGAATTATTTGTACCTGCACCCAAAGTACAAATTGAGAGAATAATAGAAAAATCTCAATTTAAAAACTAATTATGTTTTTATATATTTTTTTTTATTCTAAATGAAATTAATTTTATATTTTTTCTTATTTTTCTTATTTTTTTGTTTATTTTCCAAGAATAATCAATTAAGTGCAGGTATAGGTAAAGAAACCTGGGGAGCTGGGGGTATTCAACATGATATTGAAGTACATGAAATTGAGGAAATTGAGAAAGAAAATAAAAAAAAAGATTTTGAATTAAAAAAGAATATTAAGAATATTCAAAGTATAGAACTAAAAAGAATTGATATGAATACAATTGGCATTTTATCTGTTGATAAAGGTTTAGGATATAAAATGTGGGAGGGTTCTGATAGAAAATTTGTTGAAAAATATTTAAAACTACTTCCCGTAAATAAAAAATCTGATATTGCAATTGATTTAACAAAAAAACTTTTATTAACAAGCGCCAGCGTTCCATCAGGCGAATCTGAAAATAATTTATTTATAATAAGGATTAAAAAACTACTAGAATTAGGTGATTTAGAAAATGCAAAATTGTTAATTGATGCTTTTCCCGATGATGAAAAAGAAGAAGAAATTCAAAAAATAGAATTAGAAATTAATTTATCTCTTAATAATTTTGATTTTGTTTGTTCTAATATTGATGAAAAATTAAAAAGATATAGATCAAATCTTTATTGGAAAAAAATCCAAATTTTTTGTCAAATTCTTAATGATGAAATAAACAAAGCAAATCTAGGGTTAAGTTTAATAAAGGAAGACAAAAATTTTAATGATGATGATTTTTTAAGTATACTTGATAATTTAATTTACAAAGAAGATATCGATGGTTCTCAATTTCAAAATATAAATCTTCTTAATCTTGCTATGACTCGTATTGGAAAAATTACTTTATCAGATGTCACAACTCTTAATGATGATCCTTTATTTTTAAGTATGTTGTACGGAATGCCCAATGTTTCAATTGAAACAAGAATTACAGCTTTGGAAAAATTACAAAAATTAATCTCTATACCAAAAGATACTATAGAAGAAATATATAATAGCTATGAAGTTAAAGGAAATGAAATGAAATTTCCGTTGGATGACGAATTTGTTGATTTAGGTCCTGCCACTCAAGCTATTTTATATCAAAGAGCTATCAAAGAAGTTAACATTGAAAATAAGGCAAAAATTTTAAAAAAAGCATTAGATATAGCACTTGAACACAAAAGCTATTCTTTAATTGTTCAATTAAATTTAGAAACAATTTTAGAAATTAAACCATCAAAAACATTATTATGGTTTGCTAATACAGCATCTAAAGCATTATTTTATTCGAACGAATTAGAAGTGGCTTTTGAATGGTATGAACTATTAATAAAGTATAAAGACGATAATATAGACTTATTTATTGATTTTATGGAAATTTGGCCAATTGCTGAAATTTACAAATTATATGAAAAGGATTTTCAAAATAATACAGAATTTAATATTTCTCAGGAAGAAATTGTTAAATCAATTAATAAATTTGAATTACAAAATGAAAAATTAAATTTTAATACTCAAGGTTTTTATTTTTTGGAAACTTTTGGAATTAAAATTAATCCAAGCATATGGTTAGCAACTTTAGAAGTATCAGAAGACAATTTGTTAATAATGCCGAATTCTTCAATTTTATCGTTATTAGAATTTGCAGCAAATAATAATAGAGTTGGAGAAACTGTATTATTAATTTTGATTGCAACTGATGGAAACGAACTAAACAAGCTTAATCCTTTTTTCTTGCAAAAAATTATAAAATCACTAGATCGAGTAGGTCTAGGAGGAAAAGTTAAAGATTTAATAATAGAAACCTTAATTTTTTGATTGATATTTTTTTATTATGCTGCAAGACATAAATAATTTTTTGCATACCCTAAACTCAGAGGACGGAGCTCATAACAATACTATTTTATCATACAAATATGATATTAATCAGTTCAGAGACTTTTTAATAAAAAAAAAAATAACATTTACAAAAATTAAGAAAATTGATGTCTTAAATTTTTTAGAATACTTGAAATTAAAAAAAGTTATGAATAAAACAAAAGCAAGAAAAATTTATGCTTTAAGACGATTTTATAAGTTTTTATTATCTGAAAAATTAATTTCTTCAAATCCACTTGATAAAATTGATATACCAAAATCCGAAGAGACATTATCTATAACATTATCTATTGAACAAATTAACAAAATTTTAAATACAGTATCAAAAAACATAGATAATTATAAAAATTTAAGATCATATTTAATAATTGAGTTATTGTATGCAACAGGTATTAGAGTATCAGAATTAATTTCGATCAAATTAAATAATATAGATTTGAACAAAAATACAATCTTAATTGATCCACCAGAAAAAGGTAAAAGCAGGAGCGAAAGAATAGTTTTTTTTGTAAGACAAACAAAATTTGTGATGGAAAAATATTTAGAATTTAGAAAAATAGAATTTACTAAAACAGATGACACTCCTTGGCTTTTTCCTTCAAATAGCAGTGATGGTTATTTAACCAGACGAAGAGTTTTACAAATTTTACATGCATTAGCTAATAAAATTAAAATTGAAAAAAATTTAATGCATCCACATTCTTTTAGGCATGCTTTCGGAAATCATTTATTAACTTCTGGTGCAGATATTAGGGTTGTACAAAAATTGCTTGGTCACGCAAGTATAACTACGACACAAAAATATACTGAACATCGCGATAAACTAATTGAAACAATTGAGAATTTCCACCCTTTAAGTAAAAATAATGAAAATATTGTTTGAAATTTCTTTTTACTATTGGTATTCATTTGTTTTAAAATTAATTAATGGAGATTTTAAAAGATGAGTTTTTTTAGTGTTAAACAAACAAGAACAAGGTTAAATAGAAGTGAATTGGCAGTTCCTGGAAGTTCTCCTGATTTTTTTGAAAAAGCAGCAAAATCTGATACAGATGTAATTTTTTTAGATTTGGAAGATTCCGTAGCTCCTGATGACAAAGAAAAAGCTAGAGAAAATGTTATTAAAGCACTTAATGAAATAGATTTTGGTAAAAAAATTATTTCAGTCAGAATTAATGGGCTAGATACTTATTATATGTATAGAGATGTTGTTGATGTCTTGGAACAAGGCGGAGAAAGATTAGATTTAATTATGATACCGAAGGTCGGCACAGCTAAAGATGTTTATGCTGTTGATATGTTAGTAACACAAATCGAAAACAAAATTGGAAGAAAAAAGAAAATAGGATTTGAAATGATAGTAGAAACAGCTTTAGGTATGCAAAATGTCTATGAAATTGCAACAGCTAGCAAAAGAAATGAGTCATTACATTTTGGTATTGCAGACTATGCAGCATCAACAAAAGCCAAAACCACTGGTATTGGTACGCAAAATCCGAAATATTCTGTTTTAACAGATCCAGATTCAAAAGGAAATAGAGATGTTGTCTGGTCTGATATGTGGCATTATCCATTAAGTAGGATGATTATAGCTGCTAGAGCAGCTGGATTAAGACCAGTAGATGGTCCATTTGGCGAAATTAAAGATTCCGATGCTTATAAGTCTTCTGCTAATAGAGCCGCAGTTTTAGGATGTGAAGGAAAATGGGCAATACATCCATCACAAATAGATTTAGCAAATAAAATTTTTACACCGCCTGAAGAAGAAGTTGCTAAAGCTAAACGTATTTTAGAAGCAATGAAAGAGGCGCAGAAACAAGGCAAGGG
>Ga0066376_10001605_pt1 | contig 21849 bp, 17 predicted proteins | sample Knorr_S15_td_Bot_FD_77009 | JGI IMG/M metagenome (GOLD analysis project Ga0066376, IMG submission 77009) | Marine microbial communities from Southern Atlantic Ocean transect - Knorr_S15_td_Bottom_ad_5009_LV_A | ecosystem: Environmental > Aquatic > Marine > Oceanic | place: Southern Atlantic...
TCTTCCTCAATGACAGGTTCGTCTGGCGTGGGTTGTTCGCTTGCATCGTAGAACGCGAAGGCCGGAGCTGCGTACATGCATGACGAAGCGACAATCACTATGAGCCCAAGTTGGCTGAGCAAATGTAGTCGATTAATTAAGCGGGTCATAAAATCTCCATAGTGAACAATACGCATGATGTATCGACAATGACACCACAAATGACCACGGTTGGGTCAATCACTTACCAATGCCGTCGTCCCCCCCATTCCCCCTCGCTACTCAAACTCACCCGAACCTTAGAAATGACCCCCTTTACCCGAGGTAGCGTACCGATACAATACCTGTCCTGCAAGGCAGATATAGAGTACATGAGGGGATTATCCAATATCTTTATTTTGTGCTTTTAGAGGGCTTAGAAGCGGCTTCCATCATCCCCACAAACCTCGAAAATAAGTAGGCGGAGTCGTGGGGTCCAGGGGAGGATTCAGGGTGAAATTGCACGCCCATGATGGGGAGCGTCTCATGACGAAAACCAGCAACAGTATCGTCATTCAGATGCCTGTGGGTTACAACACAGCCTGCGTCTAGCAACGATGGCTCATCGACACAGAAACCATGATTCTGGCTCGTAATCTCTACTACTCCGGTTTCAAGATCTCTGACAGGCTGATTTGCTCCCCGATGCCCAAATTTTAGCTTCCATGTCTGCGCACCAAGGGCCAAAGCAAGCATTTGATGCCCAAGACAGATGCCAAAGGTGGGTATTTTCCCTGCAATAGCACGCAGTGTCTCGATGGTTGCCTCGACTGCACTTGGATCACCAGGACCATTCGAAATGAAGACCCCGTCTGGTTCATACGAGAATATTTCTTCTGCACTGGCTGTATTCGGAACTGAAATCACCTCACAACCAACAGATGTTAAGTGTCTGTAAATATTATGCTTAGCACCACAATCAAGCGAGACCACCTTCCACTTTTTGGTGGGTGTGGGGGTATGTGTATTCCATTGTCCTAAATCTTCAGACCAATTTGAAGGATCTTCACATGTCGCTTGAGACGCAAGGTCTTGCCCAGTCATCCGAAGAGACTTTTTGGACAATGCGATCAATTCTTCGTCTGATAGGGATGAATCCGTCGTCATCACCCCCCGCAGTGCCCCTTCAGTACGAATCCTTCTCACCAGTGCCCTCGTGTCGACACCAGACATGGCTGGGATGGACGAAGCAGCAAGCCAATCGCCTAAATTGTTATCAGCACGGTAGTTAGACACAATCCTAGACACTTCTTTCACCACAAACCCCGCGACTTGCGGCCGTGAAGACTCCACATCCTCTCCATTGACACCATAATTACCAATTTCAGGTGCTGTCATGATCAAAATTTGACCTGCGTAACTTGGATCAGTCAGGGCTTCTTGGTACCCACACATCGCAGTATTGAAAACAACCTCACCGGATATTGGGGTATCGGAATCAGCCCCGAATGAGAAACCAGTGACAATTGTTCCATCTTCGAGTGCCAATCTGCATGTTTTCTGAGCCATATCTGCATTCTAACGACCAAGAGTGGTGTCTGTGGGGTGGATGCCTGTACGTAATCACCCCCAGAACTGACCCAAGACCTGACCCCCGAACTGACCCAAGACCTGACCCAAGACCTGACCGCCGAACTGACCCAAGACATGACCCAAGACCTGACCCAAGACCTGACCGCCGAACTGACCCAAGACCTGACCCAAGACATGACCCAAGACATGACCCAAGACCTGACCCTTGATAGACTTCCATGATGGCAGGATTATTTGACGAACCATCGGTTTCTTTCGCCCAAGTTGCGGTTGAACGTGGTGTCGATCAATTTCCAGATGGTTTGACGTATGGTATTCCAGAGCGATTGATGCCACTTCACGTTGGGCAACTCGTCACAGTTCCACTGGGTCGGGGAAACACGCCTACAAAGGCATGGGTCCTTGAAATCCTCCACGAACCTCCAACGTTACCAAACAACAAAGAACCCAAGCAAGTTTTTGATAAAGATTCAGAAGCGATCGCACTTCCACCAGAACTTGTTGACCTAGCGAAATGGATGAGTCAATATTATTTCGCTCCCATTGGCCCCACCCTCGCAACCATGTTGCCGGGACCAGTACGCCATGGAACTGGGTTGGTCACGAGGCAACTGGTTGATCTAGAAGAAAATCCACCGCCGGACGTACGAGTTACACAAAAGCAACAAAGGGTACTTGATGTTGTAGCTTCACTCCCGCAAGAACAACGTCCGGTTGAACCTTCAACATTAATGAAACTTGCACAGCTTGGAAGTCGAAGTCCAATCGATCGACTGGTTGAACATGGATTCCTACGAAAACATCTCATCACAAGAGTCGAAGCAACTTGGTTCCGACAATCAATTGACCAATTCGTTCCAGAACGATTAACCGATGAACAAAAAACGATCACAACAAATATTGTTGATGTCTTAGATCGTGGTTATTCGTCACATCTGCTTTTTGGTGTGACAGGATCAGGAAAAACAGAGGTGTACATTGGCATCATTGAAAAAGCAATCGAAAACGGGGGCGTTGCACTCGTCCTTGTTCCAGAAATCTCACTTACACCGCAAACTGCTGCACGGTTGATGGGTCGCTTCCCCGATAAACGAATCGCGATCCTCCATTCTGCACTGACAAGATCACAACGACATCAACAATGGTCAATTGTTGCCGATGGAACCGCTGACATTATTTTAGGTGCACGGAGTGCAGTATTCGCCCCCATACAAAAAGACACTCTTCGGGTTGTTATTGTTGACGAAGAACATGACCACTCATTCAAGCAAGATAAAACGCCAAGATACAACGGCAGAGATGTAGCCATACGAAGAGCTTGGATGGCAGAATGCCCAATCGTGTTGGGTTCTGCAACCCCATCGATGGAGTCGTGGTGGAATGCAACACGGCGGAACATTTCAACGCTCCATACACTTTCTACTCGTGCGCCGGGTCTCGTTGCACCGAGTATCGAAATTGTCGATATGAAAAAAGAGCGATATCAGCATCAAACTGGTGTACCGATATTCAGCAAGAAACTTGCAACTGAAATCCAACAAACTCTTGCATTGGACGGACAAGTGTTACTTCTTTTGAATCGTCGAGGATATGCACCATGGATTGCATGTGCGAATCGAACCTGCGGATGGATGTTGAAGTGCGACCACTGCGATACATCAATGGTCTATCACCGAAGAACTCCGCTTTCGGACGTGGGTTACGTTCGATGTCATCACTGCTCTAAAGAACAGAGAATTCCTACCCAATGCCCTGACTGCGCAAAGTCGATCGTGAAACTTGGAGCAGGCACACAAAGAGTCGAAACTGAGTTACGACAAACACTTCAAATTCCTTCCGAACAAATTGCACGACTTGATGCAGACACAACAAAGAAAGCAAGTGATCTCCATTCCATACTTGAGCGATTCGGGAAGGGTGAGATTCGTGTCTTGCTCGGCACCCAAATGATCGCAAAGGGACTTGATTTTCCAAACGTAAAACTCGTTGGGATCATCGACGCAGACACTGCGATTGATCTTCCTGATTTCCGCGCCGCAGAGCGAACATTCCAATTGGTTTCACAAGTCTGTGGTCGTTGTGGCAGAAGCGAGGGTGTGGCAACTGCAATCATCCAGACATTTAACCCTGATGCTCCCGCGATTGTCCTTGCAAGCAAAGCAGATTACGTGCAGTTTTCAAAACAAGAATTAGCGTTCCGTCAAAGTTCCCATGTCCCACCCATCACAAGAATGGCTCGGTGCATCATCCGTGACTCAAACTTTGAAAAAGCCGCTGGAAGAGCAGATGCATTGGCGGATCGGCTGAGCGATATTGCTCAAGGAGAAGTGATCGTTTCTTCTGCAGCTGCCTGCGTATTACCGCGAATTGCTGATCGATATAGATTTGATGTAACAATCACTGCAACCACGGCGTCTGACCTACAATCCTTTCTCATTCGAGCACGATCGTACATCAATATTGGTCGAGATCTTGTCGTCGATGTCGATCCAATTTCGCTGCTCTAAGTCAGCACACGAAAGGTCACTTCTTCCTTGTTTATGGTAGAATTCAATGTTTTCATAAATCAGGATTTTTCCCTGTATGCAGCCAAACAACAAAGGTTCTCAGGCATATACCCCTACGACCATCACCCCCGCGATCAACGCGTGGAGTGCTGAATACATTGAGAATCTAAGACGGAGTTGGACTGAAGATCCTACCTCGATTCCTGAGCAATGGCAGTACTTTTTCAAAGGCTTTGATCTAGGGCACATCTCAGAAGAAGATGGAGACAAATGTTCTCACGCCTCAGCCCACCAAGCCAATGTTGACTCCCTGATTTATCACTATCGATCGGCAGGACACTATGCTGCTGATCTTGATCCCCTTGGGATTGCTCAACGCAGACATGAACACCTTTCATTGGCATCATTTGATCTTGATGATTCGCATCTAGAAGAACATTTCAATCCAGGGCACTTGGCGATGCCAAATCCATCACGTCTTCGAGACATCATCGAGCGGCTTGATGAAACATACTGTCGACACATTGGCATCGAGTATTTGCACATCGAAGATCGAGCCCAACGCAAATGGCTACAAGGCAAGATGGAGCCGATTTCGAACAAACCGTCATTTGAGCCACATGTCCGAATGCGGATCCTTCGAAAACTCGTGGAGGCGACAACCCTCGAGAAGTTCTGCGCAACAAGGTACATCGGCAAAAAACGATTCAGTCTAGAAGGAAGTGAGTCGCTCATACCGATGATGCGAGAACTTATCAACCATGCTGGAGATCGAGATGTCGAAGTTGTCACAATTGGTATGGCACATCGAGGACGAATCAATGTGCTTGTCAACATTTTGAATAAATCGTATGACCAACTCTTTACAGAATTTGAAGAGAGTTGGTCAGAAGATTATGTCAGTGATGGGGGTGATGTGAAATACCACCTTGGGTACAGCGCCGATCTTGATACAGACAACAACAGAAACATTCACATCACACTTGCGTCTAATCCGTCACATCTTGAATTTGGCCACTCTGTTGTTCTAGGTAAAGCAAGAGCAAGGCAACGTGTTCAACACGATGAGAACCGCGCGAAATGCATTCCACTCATCATCCATGGTGACGCAAGTTTTCCCGGTCAAGGAATCGTCGCAGAGATGTTTAATATGACGCATCTTGACGGGTACACAGTAGGTGGAAGTATTCACTTTGTTGTCAATAATCAAATTGGCTTTACTACAAATCCGCGGGACTGTTACAGCGGTAGATACTGCACTGACATCGCCAAAATGGTTGGAGCGCCTATCCTCCATGTCAATGGCAACGACCCTGAAGCATGCATCCACACAGTACAAATCGCAGTAGAGTACAGGCAGACATTCCACAACGATGTCGTCATTGACATGTGGAGTTACCGTAAACATGGTCATAACGAAACGGATGAACCGTCTTATACCCAACCGCAAATGTACAAGACAATTGAACAGATGCAACCCGTCACCGATCTGTATGCAAATTCCTTGATTGAAGATGGAATCTTAACACAGGAACAATGGGAACAAATGAGTAGTGAGGTTCGTGATCAACTACACGCCTCACAACAACGATCGATCGAGAACCCAGTTTCACCTCACGTTGAACCATATCGATTGACAACGGTCTGGGGAGGACTGAAGGGCGACCCCACGAAACGCACCGTGGACACGACAGTAACCAAAGAAATACTCAATGACATTGCGACTTCACTTGGGTATGTCCCTGACGGGTTCTCAGTACACCCAAAACTAAAAAAATTGCTCTCCTACAGAAGCAATGCCATCGTGGAGAACACCCCCATTGATTGGGGGATGGGTGAATTGCTTTCGTTCGGTTCCATCCTGCGGGAAGGCATGCCGGTACGACTCACAGGGCAGGATGTTGAGCGAGGGACATTTAGTCACCGACACGCGGTGCTAGCAGACACGAAGACGGGAATGGCGTGGATGCCACTCAATTTTATGAATGATGAACAAGCGTTCATTTGTGTTCACAACAGTCCCCTCACTGAGAACGCTTGTCTCGGATACGAATATGGGTATTCACTTGGACATCCCAACATGCTCATCGTATGGGAAGCACAATTTGGCGATTTTGCGAACGGTGCTCAGGTCATCATCGATCAATTCATTGCATCAGCGGAAGTGAAGTGGCAACGGGCATCTGGATTGGTCATGCTGTTACCACACGGGTACGAAGGACAAGGGCCAGAGCATTCTTCCGCGAGACTTGAACGGTTCCTCGCTCTGTGTGCCAATTACAACATGACAGTCATCAATCCAACAACACCTGCACAGTTATTCCATGCACTTCGAAGACAGATCAAATGGGAATTCCGAAAACCACTGGTTGTTATGTCTCCAAAAAGTCTGTTGCGACATCCAGAGGCCGTCTCAAATGTCGCAGAATTTACTGACGAGTCCTTTAACGTTGTTATTGATGACAACGAAGTCATGCCATCCTCGGTTAGAAGAGTCATTTTCTGCTCAGGCAAAGTGTATTATGATCTTCTTGAGCATCGAAAGCACGTTACGGATGGACTTTCGATCGCACTCGTTCGCATCGAGGAGTTGTATCCATTCCCACGGAAGACAATTGATGCTGTGATCCAACGATATTCTGATGCAGAGTATATGTTTGTACAAGAAGAACCTGAGAACATGGGGTCTTGGAGATATATCGATGCTGCATTTAGAGATGACCTTGATATTTCTCTAACGCGAATTTGCAGAAAAGCATGTGCATCACCCGCAGTTGCCTCAAGCAAAATGCATGGCATTGAGCAACGCCGTATCCTGATAGAAGCACTTGGTCTTCCTGTAGAAGGACTCTCAGAGAAACAAACATGACAACACCAATCACCATTCCGAATCTTGGAGAATCAATTTCCGAAGTGATGCTTGGTCAATGGCTAGTTGCAGATGGCCAATGGGTTGAACGAGACCAACCACTCGTCGAAATCGAATCAGACAAAGTGACACAGGAATTACCTGCACCAATTTCTGGCGTCCTCTCGATCACACAACATACTGGTGCTGAATGCATTTTCGGGGATACCATTGGAACCATTGACGAGACCGCTCCAAAACCCGTTGATGCCAATGCAGAAGCACCAGTAAGTGATGGTTCTACACTTGATGTGACAGCAGAGACGGTTGCTTCCGCTGCCCAAACGAGGAAAGCAACGTCATTGGCGCAAAAAGTTGCAGATGATCTTGGCGTGTCGTTAGAAGATGTAGACGGTTCAGGACCATCAGGTCGGATTACAAAATCTGATGTTCTTGGGGCGCAACATCACGTGCCCGATGTACCTGCTCCCTTGGTCGAACAACCAGGCGAACAGTTCCGAGGTGTGCGAAGAGAAAAAATGTCGTTGCTTCGAAGACATATCGCCAAACGATTGGTTGAAGCGCAACACTCTGCAGCAATGCTCACAACGTTCAATGAAGCAGACATGAGCAAAGTCATTGCACTACGAAAACTTCACAAAGAAGAATTCAACGATCGCTACGGAGTGAACTTGGGATTTATGTCTTTTTTCACTAGGGCATGCATCTCTGCTCTTGCAACATGGCCGACAGTCAACGCTTCTCTTATCGAAGGTGAAATTGAATACCACGATTATGTTGACATGTCAGTCGCAGTTGGAACTGATCGGGGTCTAGTCGTTCCGGTCATTCGCAACGCTGACAGAAAATCGTTTGCAGAGATTGAACTCACAATCAAGAACCTCGCAACGAAAGCAAGGGATGGACAACTCACAATGGATGAGATGACCGGAGGCACATTCACAATCAGCAACGGTGGTGTCTATGGTTCGATGATGTCTACACCAATTTTAAACCCGCCTCAAAGTGGCATCCTTGGTTTACATCGAATTCAAAATCGTGCTGTGGAAGATCCACAGAATCCAGGTGAAATTACCCTGCGACCGATGATGTATCTCGCCTTAAGTTATGACCATCGCCTTGTTGATGGGGAAGGCGCAGTAAGTTTCTTGGTTCATGTAAAAAATTGTATTGAGGATCCAGAGCGACTCTTGCTTGGGCTTTGATCGTGACTGATGTTGGTCACATCCCGGTATTGAGCAAGGAAGTCATAGAACTACTCAACCCTTGTGCAAATGATGTCATTGTCGACCTCACTGCAGGTCGCGGCGGGCACGCTGTACAACTTGCCAATTCTGCGGACAACGATGTAACAATGATCCTGTTTGATCTTGATCTTGCGAACCTTGAGTTTGCAACAGCACAGGTCGAAACACAAGGCGTTTCAGTCATCCCGATCCATGCTAATTTTGCCACTGCAGCAGCAAATCTAAAAAAACTCGGCATCAAAGCCGATTGTGTGCTGGCTGATCTCGGTTTCGCATCAAATCAAATGGATAATCCTTCCAGAGGGCTCAGTTTTTCCGGCGATGGGCCACTCGATATGCGTCTAGACACCCAAGAAGGGGGTACAGCAGCAGAATTAATCAATTCAGCAGATGAAAAAGAACTTGCCGACATCATCTTCCAATTGGGCGAAGAACCCTATGCACGGCGAATTGCACGAAAAATTGTACATGAGAGGCAAAAAGAGCCGATTTTGGGTACGGCTCGTCTTGCGCACATTGTGCGTGATGCATACGGACCGCGAGCCAGAACGTCCCGACTGAACCCAGCAACTCGAACCTTCATGGCGTTGCGAATAGCAGTCAACGGAGAACTCGCGGCACTTGATGCGTTACTTACAGATGTGAAGACGGGCAGCCGTACCGTCGATGATGGTTGGCTGAGCCTTGGTGCACGATTGGCTGTCATAAGTTTTCACAGCCTAGAAGATCGCAGGGTAAAGCAATCCTTCGTTGGCCTTGAGAAAAGCGGATTGGCGACGCGACTTACACGCAAACCACTCCGTGCTAGTGAGGAAGAGATCGCATTGAACCCGCGATCTCGACCTGCAAAACTTCGAGCAGTCCAATTGCTGTCAGAAGTTGTGTAAATAAGAAGGAACTGCTTGGTTACCCATACATATGACTCGCGAAAATAAACTCTCTATCGTCATTGCGTTCGGATTACTCATTTTTGTTGGGATGTTGGTTGCTGATCACTATTCAATTGCAAACCACCGAGAAGTCGCGGATTTAGGATCGAATGCTCCTACCCCACCACTTCTCAACTCGGGAAGACTTATTGATGGCCCACCGCCACCCTCAATAATTAGATACCAAGACAACTCCGCAGATGATCAATTGCATACTGTGCGAAGTGGTGAAACGCTCCGATCAATTTGTAGCGCATATTACGGGGATTCTGGACTTGCAACCGCGGTCGCAAATTGGAACAGAATACCTAATCCAAACAATTTGGAAAAGGGTCAAACAATCGCACTCCCAACACGTGCTTCTTTATTCGCCGTGCATACTTCACCTTCGATACAAACGACAATTGCTTTAGACACAAATCCAAGAAAGGCGTCTTCTGTTAGCAAGTACACAGTGAAAGCGGGTGACACGCTTTCGGAACTTGCCTACAAACTTATGGGTACTTCAAGAAAGACGAATGAACTTTTTAATTTCAATCGAGATGTCATGCCAGATCCAGACACAATTTACCCCGGAATGGTTTTGCGGTATCCGAACACCGCCCAATAATACCCATGTCTCGAAAACTTATTTTTACAATTATTGTTCTTAGTTTCGCAGCGTTGGAATTACTCGCTGTCCGTCAAGAACAAATCAACACGGTGTATGAGATGACTAAACTCCATCGTGAAATCGACGCAAAAGTATCAACGATTGATGCGTTGCGAATTAAAATTGAAACTGCAAGTTCTCCAGCAGTTCTACACAATGCGATGACAACCGTGGACGAGTTCAATGGTAGCGAATGAATCCGACAACAAACGAATTGTTCTGATCGCAATATCATTCGCTGTCCTTATCCTTGGATTAATGTCAGCGACATTATTCAAAATTACATCACTAAAAATCTCGCCACCAATAGAACTGATTGCAGTATCAACAACACTCAACAGTACTTCACGTCAACTTGCAAAAAGAGGACAGTTACTCGATCGTCGAGGCAGGATTCTTGCGGCAAGTAGAGTTGGGCATAGACTCTTTGTTGATCCATCACTCATAGAACAAGATGACATAGAATCACTATCGTTGCAACTTGGCGAATTGCTTGGGGTTTCAGCCGCAACTATTGAGCAGAAGATCCGTTCTCGACGAACAAGCAAGTATGTTGTTGTACATCCATTGCTTGATCACTCACAGCTCGAGGCAATTCGTGCTCTCAATCTTCGACCCATCGGAATTGAGCAGTGCCTTGTCAGGGAATATCCTCATGGAGATATTGGTGGCGCATTGGTCGGCCTCGTAGGTACAGAGCACACCGGACTTGCTGGATTCGAAAATTCCTACGACACCGTTTTGACGGGAGAATCGGGGACTTTCATCCGACTGCGGGATATTGGGCAAAAAACCCTATGGGTTTCACCAAAAGACTTTACTCCTACCCTCGATGGCGAGGATATACGTTTGTCCATCGATGTTGTCATCCAAGACATTGCAACGAACTATCTCATGAAGGAAATTCGGCGATGCAATGCCAGTGGCGGGCGAATTGTTGTTGCGGATCCATCAACCGGTGAAATTCTCGCAATGGCTGACATTATCCACCCTCGGGACGGGCGGTCACAACAGCCAAGCGACCCGAACAGAGAAATCAACCCACGCCTAGGTCGGAACCGTTGCGTGACAGACCCCTACGAGCCGGGCTCGACATTCAAACCATTCATCTGGTCTGTTGCAACTGAACTTGGCAAAGCAACGATCAACGAGGTGTTGCCCACTCCTTCAGGTGGCCCATACATCACGAGTTATGACAGACCTATTCGGGACGCGCATTACAATGGACCATCAACATGGAGAACCGTCCTTGTTAAATCATTGAATACTGGAATGGCGATCGTTGCAGAGCGGCTCACACACGAACAAATGCAAGATGCAGTTAGCCGTTTTGGATTTGGTGAACCAACTCACATAGGTCTTGGTGGTGAAACCCGCGGGATCGTCACCGCTCCAACAAATTGGGATCAGAACACACAAACGTCTGTTTCAATAGGACATGAGATTGCAGTCACCCCACTTCAAATGATTCAAGGGTTTTGCGCATTCGCTCGGGATGGAACCATCCCACAATTACAAATGACTGTTTCGGATCCAACGGATGTTCAAATTGTTCGACATGCAGTTAGTCCAGAAATTGCAGCGATCACTCGGAAAATTTTAGGCGAGGTCGTGACAGAAGGAACCGGACAGCGGGCAAAAAGTGATCGATACAAAATTTTTGGGAAATCGGGGACTGCACAATTGCCACGTGAAGATGGAAAAGGATATTTTGAAGATCGGTACGTTTCAAGTTTCATCGGTGGTGCTCCAATCGACAATCCATCGGTTGTTGTGCTGTGTGTTATCGATGATCCAGACAAATCGATCGACCATTTTGGTGGTGTGGTCGCTGGACCCGTTGTCCGTGATGTCATTGTGGACACCTTGCAATATCTCGGCGTTCCGCCATCGAATGATTATCTTGCTCGCGTTGAATAGAAAAACGGCGGTTCGCAAATTGACGATCTCTCCTCCAAGTTCGTTTGCGAATCCGCCGAACCACGAAGATACCATACATTGCAGAAAAGTGGAGTTGTAAATCACACATTTTCAACAACTTCCATTGCGACAGCCATAATTGGAGACCGGCCATCAACAATTGAATCAGAAAAATGTGTATTCGTCAGGGAATTAGATTCGCCAAGATATAGGTTTTCCGCTTGCCCCAGTCGCTTCCTTGACCACCATCACAATAGCAGCGCTGGCAATTGCGAAACCCAACATCCACATCGCAGGTGTAAACAGCTGTAGAGCCATAAGCCAAGCAGCAGCATAGACACACTGCCATAACGCTCCATATCTTCGTATCTTTTCCGCAGCAATGTTGGCTGTTCGAGCTTGTGACATTTTCCATCTCATCATCACAGCGAATCCAGCAACTGCAGCGAGTGGCCATAACAATGAAACCACTTCCATTCCATCTGGCAATAACGAACCATTGCGCCAAAGTGGACCACTAAACAGAATCGCTGACCAAAACATCCACCCGAACAACACACCCATCCATCCTCGGAACGACAGACGTGGACGCTTGTCTTCCAATATATACATTGCGGTTGCACAGATCATCGCATGCGTCATCACCATCCAAACAGGCAGTGTAAATGTCAGTTCTATATTTGCAACCAACATGTGTGACGCATATATCAACCCAACAGTGACAAGCCCGACTGCAGGTACGTGCTTCCCAACAATGTTGTAGAACAAAATTGCAGCAGCAGTTAACAATCCCATCTGAACCGGCCATGTGCCGAGGAATGAAGTCGCGAGCATTGCAAGGAGCAATGAACACACCATCAATACAACCGCTTGAGCGATTGAAATCCATCCACTTGGGATTGGACGACTCGGATGAAACGTGGCATCGTGTCGAGCATCAACAGTGTCATTCAGCGATGCAGCAAAACCACACATTCCGATTGCAACAACAGCAGCTGCAATAAACGCTGGCCACCACGGTAGTGAATAAACACTGGTTGCCACGTATCCAGAGTCATTCTTGGTGATCAATAACACAAGCCAAATATCAGCAATTGCACCAATAGCAACACTGAATCTAGTCAACTTTAAGGCGGCAATCATATGTCGAGCGGGTACTGGCACTCATACATCCTAGCGATGCGACGCATTGATGCCATCACTTACGTACCATACGGAATCTCATGCGTTCAAAACCGCAACATTCTGTCGAAGCAAATGGATCCAAAGTCGCCATTCTTGTCAGTTCGTATCACGATGCTGTGACGAGCAAACTATTGGATGGTGCACAATCAACATTTGTTGAAAGCGGAGGTTCCATCGACGATTGCCAATCAATCACTGTCTCAGGTGCTTGGGAATTGCCTGTTGTGGCATCTGCCATTGCGAGCAAGGGGGGATTTGATGCAATTGTTGCTCTGGGTTGCATCGTTTCGGGAGAAACAACCCATGATCAAGTCATTGCCGACGCCATTGCAGAAGGATTGATGACCATTGCCATTCAATGGAAACTACCCGTGTCAATGGGTGTTTTAACCTGCCAAACTCTTCACCAAGCACACGAACGTGCTGGTGGCGAGGGAGGAAACAAAGGTTCTGAAGCTATGCATGCAGCCCTCTGGACCATCGCAACCATGAAGGAAGTGAATTCATGAAGCAAGATGGACGAAAAATCAGACAGCAGGCATTACAACTCCTTTGCCAATTTGATGCCGGGAATGAAGACGTTCCGTGTATCACTTCAGATTCATTTGATGAAGATACTGGCTCGACATCAGAACCACATGAAGATGCCCTCAAACTGGCAACAGCCGTGTGGAGTGAACGAGTTGAATCCGACTCACAGATTGAACCACTGACTCCAGAATGGCCAATTCACCGCCAACCCCTTGTGGATCGAAATATTCTACGACTTGCAAGGCACGAAATATTGTCCGGTATGACACCACCAATTGTTGCGATCGATGAGGCAATCGAACTTGCTCGATTGTTTTCCACTGAGAAATCCCCCGCTTTCGTCAACGGTGTTTTAGATAAGTTATTCCACGACTCAAAATCAACTGAAGTTGTAACGGATGGAGAATCCTAAGTGGGCCTCGTCAGTGCCACAATGGCCGCCTTCCGAGGTGGGCTTTCAAAAACAAGATCTGCACTTGGAGATCCACTCTCGACACTTCGTGGCAGAACAATAGATGCCAAAACCATCGATGAACTTGAACATCTACTTCTTTCCTCTGACGTTGGAGTGACAACGACGGATGCAATCGTCAATGACCTGAAGGAATCCGTTTCTAAAGGTGCATTAAAAAATACCGACATCGTCGCATTGCTCAGTCAACTTATGATCAAACGACTGGAAGGGAAAGACAGATCTTTACATATTGCTGATACCCCCCCCACCGCAATTATTGTCGCGGGTGTCAATGGCGCAGGCAAGACGACGAGTGTTGCAAAAATAGCGCACGCATTGAAAGAGTCTGGCAAGAGTGTACTCCTTGCAGCAGCGGATACCTACCGTGCTGCTGCTGTTTCACAACTGACCTCTTGGGCAGATCGACTTAAGATCGATGTCATCAAGGGAGATCAAGGTGGTGATCCCGCCGCAGTCACGTTCGATGCAGCGGCATCGGCTATTGCCCGAAATGTCGATGTCCTTCTCATCGATACAGCGGGTCGATTGCACACGCAAGAACCACTCATGAGGCAACTGGAAAAAATTAAATTAGTCACGTCAAAGAAGATAGAAGGAGCACCACACGAAGTGCTTCTTGTTCTCGATGCAACGCAAGGACAAAATGGACTCATTCAAGCAAAACGATTTGCAGAATCCATCGATGTAACAGGTATTTTTCTTGCAAAACTCGATGGGACTGCGAGAGGTGGGATTGTTTTTGCGATTGAAGATGAACTTGGCATACCTGTGAAGTTCATTGGAATCGGAGAGCGGCCTGAAGATGTTGAACCATTTGATCCTGAGACATTTGTGGATGCATTGATCGAAATCGGGCTATAACCAAATCATCCCCCCACGGAGTATCATCCCTCACGTGCTACGCCCCCTTTTTACAATCTTATTGACGATCATGGCTTGTGGATGGGGATATGCAGAACCAGAAACGACTGAAATCCCGATCCAAGGTGATCGTCTTTCTGGCATTGTCATACCGGTTCTACCACGGGCATCTTCCATCAATATTGCAGGATTAGGGGCGCACGCATGGACGGTTAATGACACGAAACGGCTTCTCGTTCAACGTGATGTTGTGATCACCATTGGGTCGTATACGTTTGAGTCAGAAACTGCAGTGGTTTGGATCAACCGAATGCCAACAGATGCAGGGGTTGTGTCTCAAATTGCCGTCTACTTGCCCACATTTGCAAAGTCATCAAACCACGGTGCATTCGGAGCTGCAGGAGAGAATTTGCTTGTCGTTGGGAGCACCTTGGGAATGGTCACCATGGATGTTGCGTTGTTAGAACAATACAAGCCGACAAATGAACTTGGACTTATCTCACATGCTGAATCTAGACTCGCAGGCTACTTCCTAGGGCTTGGTGGTTCTTCCACAGAGATTTCAAGTAATCCTGTTGTCATGACAGCTCCCAAACCAATAGATCCAACGAGCGAAGAAGTCAGTGTCATTCCCATACAAGAAGTAATTCGGCCTTGGCTAAAACCAAAATCAGGTTTCGTTGGCATTTCAGCCGATCACGTCGTGCTGCAACCTGGAGAAACTGAAAACATCATCACTGCGACTGGAAATATTCTGCTGGAATATCGATCCAAAACAGGCATTGATGATATGAACATGACAGCAACTCGGTGCATCTTCTTTTTAGATCCCGGTAGCGTTAGAGACATCGCATCCGGCAAAGTAGATGTCGCTTCAATCCACGGCGTCTATCTTGAAGGTAACGTCGTCATCAACGCAAACCATGGCAAGAATCTCGTACGAGCGCCACAAATCTACTACGATTTTGACAGCAGCAATGCAACAATGCTTGAAGCAACACTTCGAACATATATTGATGTTGGAAATGGACAAGCTCCACTGTACATTCGAGCAGACCGACTAAGACAAGTCGCAGCCAATCAATGGGTTGGAGAAGATGTCCAAGTTTCAACAAGCGCATTTGCAACTCCTGATTTTTCGATCGGAACAAAAAAGATAGCCATCGAACAAACGGAGGAGGGACGCACATTTATAAAAAGTACCCACAACACCATGCGACTGGGCGGGTATCCCGTGATGTATTGGCCCTATTTCCAAGGTGAAGCCCATGACATTCCACTGCATCGAGTGAAATTCGGTTTCAGAGATACGCTAGGTATGATGATTGAAACAAGATGGGATCTATTCTCATTGCTCGGTAAAGAAGAACCGAAAGGCATTTCGACCGACTTGCGGATTGATGGATATGAAGATCGAGGCGCTGGCGTGGGGATCGATTTCAAGTATCAAATTGGAAGTTCCTTGGGCTCACTTGATTTGTATTTGCTTTCAGATTCAGGCACCCAAAAAACAAATTCGGGTCGTAAACTCACCGTCCCAAAGGATCTACGAGGACATGTGCTGTGGTCAGATGAAAATACATTGGATCAATACTGGACAATTCAGACACAATTGAGTTACATCAGTGATCCAACGTACATGTCCGTTTGGAGGCAATCAGAATTCCAAAACCATACTGAATTTGAAACTGGATTCTACGCAAAGAAACAAGTGGACAATTCTGCGTTCACGGCACTTGCGACATACGACTTGAATCAATTCATTTCAACAAGTTGGCTCCTTGCTTCAAGGCAATACAAAGTAGATAAGTTGCCGGAAATTGGATACTACAGATATGGTGACAGTTTATTCAATGGTGCATTGAACTGGTCAAGCGAAACAAGGTTGATACGTGAACGGCTCTCGTTCCAAACGGGAACACCAACAAGTCTTGGTTTGCTGTCAGCAGCGTTCGCTTTTCCCAATGGCACTATTCTTGGCAGTAACGAAAACATTGCAGATCCTTTGATTACCGATGGCTTAACCGAGAATCACCGAAACCGATTCGTAACTCGTCATGAACTTACAGTGCCATTGCAAATTGGCGATGTCAAAATAGTCCCATTTGCAAGTATCCAAGCGCAGTGGGGATTCAGCCCAGATGATGCAACAGATGGCGAAGAAACAACACAGTGGCTCCGCACTCTTGGATTTAGAGCTTCAACACAATTACACCGTATCTTCAACGATGTTGACAATAGTCTGTTTGATCTACACAGACTTCGACATGTCATCGAACCCTATGCGACACTTTGGGATGGCGACAGTAATATCAATCCCGACAATCTGGATCAATACGACGCTCAAGTAGACAACCTCTCGACTGGCACATTGCTGTGGCTCGGCATGAAAAACCGTCTTCAAACATGGCGAGGTGGTCCCGGTAGGTGGTACCAAGTCGATTGGCTGACACTGGATTCATCAATTGTGTTTGCGAGTGATGGTGCAACCCAGCGGTACGACAACCCTCAGTATTTCAACTGGAGACCAGAGTATTCTTCTATCGAGGACTCTGCTGTTTTCAAGGGAACATGGCAACTCAGTGATGCCATTGTCTTTGTTGGAAATGGAACGTGGGAACTCGATGGTGGTGCATTCTCGCGAGGCACACTCGGGGTTGAACTCGATCATGGCAAAGATGTTCGGGTATTCGTGGAGTATCGAGAGATTGGTAATTCCAATGATCGGTATGTGTCCCTAGGCATGTTGTACGATTTAAGTAAAAGGTATTCGATTCACTTCACACCTTCGTGGAACTTTAATACAGATGATTTGCAGTCACTCCGGCTTGCAGTGACAAGGCACTATCCCGATTTCGACTTGATCGGGCAGATCACCTACAACGAAATCCTTGATGAAACTCAATATGGCTTTGGCTTCAATCTGCTGAAGTTTTAACTGTTTCGTACAGTTTCTCCAACTGATCAATTGTTAATGTGGATGGACGTGCATCTGCAAGAATATTTTCTGGGAAGTCGTGATCTCTACCTAGAATTGTTCCAAGTTGTTTCCTTCTGTTTGAAAACAACGAAGTAATAAATTTGCCAAACCCATCGTTACCTTGGTTCTTACTCATTGCATGAGGAATCACCTTCACGCAAGCACTCGTCACTTTCGGTTGAGGCCAAAAGCATGTGTTTGGCACTTTTGTAATCATGGAAACTTCAGCAAGTCGCTGTACAAGGATTGACAACACGCCCCATCCTGAAGTGCCCACTTTTGCCATTAATCTCTGGGCAACCTCGTGTTGTATTGTCACAAACGATCCAAGACATTCGGGATGACTCGTCAACAATGTAACCAACAAGGGACTTGCCATCTGATAAGGCAAATTGGAAACCAACCGCCAAGGGCGATCTGCCAATTGATCAATTACTTCGGGGTGGAGTTGTTTCTTGATAAGACAATCCCCATGTATCAATTTGATGGAATCGCCAAGCCGATCTTGTAGTATTCCAACCAATCCTCGATCAAGTTCACAAGCAACCACTTCACAACCCCGTGCTAAGAGTTCCTCGGTTAATGAACCGGTGCCAGGTCCAATTTCAAGCACGAGGTCGCCTGGTTGTACATCAGAAGCATCTACCAACTTTGAAAGAATATTGTGATCGTGCAAAAAATTTTGCCCAAGACGATGACGAGGCGACAGCCCACGTTCTTGGAGCATAGTTCGAATTTCAGTAAGAGATTGCAGGCTATGCCTTCCCGAGGTACTCCCCCGTCTCGGTATTGATCTTCACAACTTGACCAACTTCAATGAACGGAGGAACGCGAATGCGAGCACCTGTCTCAACAGTTGCTTCTTTCAATTGATTCGTTGCTGTGGCTGCTTTTGGTTGATCTGTTGTATCTGTGATTTCTAGTTCAACAGATGCGGGAAGTTCGATGGCCAGCGGCTTGTTTTCAAACAATATAATCAACACTTCAAGCCCATCTTTGAGCCACTGGCATTGGCTTTCTTCGACAACATCTTCTCCGATCTCCATTTGATCAAACGATTCGTTGTCCATGAACACCCAGGGTCCCTTCCCTTGGCCGCTTGTGTCATACAAAAATTGCATCGGCCTTCGGTCGATATTAACGTCGTCGATTTTGTCAGATGAGTTGATGCGATTCACTTTAATCGTCCCAGTTGCAATATTCTTCATCTTCGCCTGCACGTATGCAGGACCTTTGCCTGGCTTCACGTGATCTGTGGACAATACCACCTGCAACTGACCATCCCAGATCAATGCTTGTCCGCGTCGTAACTCTATTGCTTTAATTGGCATACCAATTCCTTAGATGTAATCCCTATTAGTGAGCAGTTGCTTCAGCTCGAATTTCTCTCAATACAGTGACTTTGATTTCACCTGGGAATGTCATTTCTTCTTCAATTCGCGATGCGATTCTTTTTGACATCGCAAACGCTTCACCATCTGATACGTCCTTTGCGTCAACAATGACGCGCACCTCGCGACCCGCTTGAATCGCATACGCTTCAGTGACACCTTTTTGTTCTAGTGCAAGTGCTTCCAGTTGTTCAAGTCGTTTGACGTACATCTCCATCGACTCTCGCCTTGCTCCTGGTCGGGCACTGCTGATTGCATCCGCTGCCATGACGATGGGTGTGTACGGTGTCGTTGAAGGGATATCACCATGATGACCAGCAATCGAATTCAATACTGCTTCTGCTTTTTCTCCATACTTTCGGCAGTACTCCATGCCAATTTGGGGATGTGTTCCTTCGACCTCGTGATCCATTGCTTTACCAATATCGTGTAAAAAGCCACAACGCCGTGCAAGTTCACCATCAAGACCAAGTTCATCTGCAATGATCTGACACAAAAATGCAACTTCCACAGAGTGCCGAAGTACATTCTGCCCATAACTGGTTCTGAAATGCATCTTCCCAACGGCTTCAATAATTTTTGGATGCAGTCCACGGATGTTCGTTTCCATCACTGCGTCGTTGCCTGCTTCGATGATTCTCTCTTGAATTTCAGTTTTTATCGTTTCAACGACTTCTTCAATTCTTGCTGGGTGCACTCTGCCATCTGATACCAGTTTCTCCAATGCTTTTCCTGCGATTGCTCTTCGAATCGGATCGAAGCAAGAAACAGAAATAATTCCTGGGGTATCGTCGATCAAAATATCAACCCCTGTTGCTTGCTCCAGTGCACGAATGTTCCTACCTTCTCGGCCAATAATTCGACCCTTCATGTCATCAGATGGAATCCGCACAGATCGGACCGTTGTTTCAGCGACATGGTCTGCTGCGTACCGCTGTATCGCTTGAAGTGTGATCTCTCTACTCTTTACTCTTGCTCGTTCAGATGCATCTTCGATAATCTGTTGCATTAATTCGTTTGCATCATGCTCAGCATCTATTTTGACATCTTCTAACAATTCATTCTTCGCTTGATCACGAGTCATGCCAGAGACCTCTTCAAGTTTAGAGCGAAGTGACTCTCGTTCTTGGGATATCTCTTGCCGTGAATTTTCCAATGCTGATGTTTGCTGGTCAATGTCAATTCGAATATCATCAAGTTTGCCCTGACGTTCAGTCAGTTGATCCATGAGTTGATCTACCCCGTCCTCGCGTTTGGTAAGCCGAGCCTGATCGCTTTTGATTTCAGCTCTTGCTCCATGAACTTCAGCGTCGAGTTCTGATCGTCGTTGTTTTGCTGTCCGCTCAGCTTCAAGTTCGATTTTCTGTTTCAGCGCTTCGCCTTCTGAAGTAGCGCTAGAGACAATTTGTTCAGCATCTCGCTTGGCAAGCCGAATTGTCCCTCCTGAGATTGAACGGAGTAACAACCAACCAATCAGGACGCCACCAATCAATCCTCCAACACCAAATCCTAATTGAATCCAAATGTTTGCAATCATGAACTGTCTGCGACGTGAAGTCACATCCTTTACAAGGCGTAAAGTCAACCTTGGGAGTCAATTCAACCAACCGCAGAAACTCCAACGCAAAAGCGGTGAAGCCATAAAAATGATCATGTCGAGCTATGTTGCATTAAACGCAACAACACATTCTGAATGTGATCCACAAATCTAGTCGAATCACGCGCTAGTCTTACGATGAAAGTATAGCCCAATAACCTTTTAATCAATCTATCCAACCCCCCCAGAACACCCATCGTGGTCTATCCGGTACAGGGTTGCCGGCAACTTGCCGGTGCGATCGGTCTTCCATGAAAGTTGACCGAGAATACGATGTTGCCGTACACAATACTCGGCAACGTTTATAAGAAGCTGTAGTATTCCACGGTAGATGCTTGTCGTCAAGCAGATTTTTAGAATCATTCACTATGCCACGAATTCTTCATTGGTTTCTTCGTTTAAGTATCCTCAATCCAATCTGTATTAGATTGGTGGGTGCTGCCTCAAGTAGAAAGCGTGATCTCTACCTGCGGTCGATTTACGTAGCTATCCTTGCAACAGTGCTTTTGATCGGTTTATTGAGTATTGCAACAGTTGGAAGGCTCTCCCTGAGAGATCTTGCAGCGGGTAGTGCTGGTGTATTCGCATTTCTTGCGGCATTTCAACTCATCTTGATTTGCGTCCTGTCACCTGTATTTATGGCTGGCGCGATATCTCGTGAAGCCAATCCAAAAACGTGGGACATCCTCCTTACAACTCCGATGTCACCCCTCCAGATCATTCTAGGGAATCTCTTGGGTCGACTATTTTTCATCGTAGCCCTTTCACTGGGTGCGCTGCCTCTGATGATTGTGACTCAATTCTTCGGGGGCGTTCCGCTCGACACCATTCTTCTAACACAACTTGTGGCGGTTTGTCTTGCTTTGATTATTGCCTCTTCAGCAATTGCAATGAGTGTCACACGAACTGCAGGACGTAAACCCGCTGTCGGATTCTTCCTTGTTACAGTGCTGTACTTATTGATTACATTCATCGCCGATCACTGGCTGCGTGTTCCCATCTCAGCTGGATCAAGTGCAACGTGGACGACCATACTCACACCATTAAATCCATATCTCGTTTTGGAGGTTCTCCTCCACCCCTCTGGATATGTTGTTCCTGAAACCAGTTCCTACCCTTGGTTGATCGGCTGGGCAGTGACACACCCCATTGCA
>Ga0066376_10001606_pt1 | contig 21841 bp, 18 predicted proteins | sample Knorr_S15_td_Bot_FD_77009 | JGI IMG/M metagenome (GOLD analysis project Ga0066376, IMG submission 77009) | Marine microbial communities from Southern Atlantic Ocean transect - Knorr_S15_td_Bottom_ad_5009_LV_A | ecosystem: Environmental > Aquatic > Marine > Oceanic | place: Southern Atlantic...
ACCGGCCCGTTCGCGAGCGTGTCGAGGATCGCATTGGACGGCCCGTCCATGCGGAAGATGCCGGCCGACGGGACCATATAGAGGTACCGCGCGCCTCTCGCCTCGAACGGGTGGAATTCCCGAAGTGCGAGCATCTCGGTGTCTGTCGCTACAGGCGGATTCATCGTCTCGTCTCCTGCCAAGGTTCCCATCGTAGATAGAGCGGAACTGTGACGAGCAGGTGCGCCCGGGCTTTCAGCTCATCTCCACTCGCAGTCGTATGGGTCGCGATGACCCAAACGTCTCCAACATTGTTGCGGCTGCCCACCCGGTCGGGATTAGGGCCGTCGAGAGCGGGCGAAAAGACCCCGTCCTGCCCCAATGACCCTACGTACTCGATGTCGTCGTCCCCGAAGACCGCGGCATACTCCTCCATGCTCCACGACACGTCGACGCGGCCCAACACGAGGTCGTCGTCGGTATCGGCCTCGCCGTCGAGACCGTCGTCATAGGCGATGGCCTCGTACGTCTGATAGCCCTTGGGGAAGTTGCCGCCGCCCACGCGGGACATGCCGGTCTCGGGCGTGACGGCGATCCGGTCGACGCCGTCGTGCACGACGATCGCGCCCTCGAGAGTGGAGCCGAACGCGAAGAGGTCACGCGCACCCACTATGGCGTCGCCGTCGACGCGAAGCTGGGCCCGGAGCGTCCCATCGTTGGACAGTATGAGCGACTCCACCGATACCCCTGTGCCGAGGTCGAACGAAGTGTCGGTGCCGCCCCCGAGCCCACCGCCATAAACCGTGACGTCGGTCGTCGTCCCCCGCTCGATCGCCATCGGGTAGACGCCGGTCAGGATCGGCTCCGAGCCGATGCGACGGAGGGTGACATCGGGGCCCATCTCGTCGTACGCGCCCGAGAACCAACGTCCTGAGATCTCACGCTGATCGCGCTCGACGAACATGACCTCACGAAGCTCGTCGGCCTGGCCGGGGTTCGACCGGCCGCGCCACTGATAGCCCGTGTAGATCAACGCCTGCCCGGTACGATCGACCGACTGACCCGTCTCGGCGTACAGGTACCGCGCGGATGTCGTGAACGCGTCCGGGTCCTGAGCATCTACGGAGATGTCGACGGTGCCGTAGATCGGTCCTTTGCCGGGCTCGTACCCGGACAGTGCCCACGTCCCTGTGAGCTGCGGAGACCGCTTGTTCGCCGCCCACGCGGCCCACTCGGGAGTCTCGAGCGGGAATACGTCGGACAGGTGGTCGATCGCCTTGTCCATCGGGTGTCTGGCGTCGGGCGGGCGGCCATCCTCGTCCGGCTCGGTCGGCGCCGGGCCCCCGCGGCGGAAGGCCTGACCGTCGACGAGCGGATAGAGGCCCCGATGCGTCGCCAGCAGCAGTCCCCACTCTTCCTCCGTCCTGCGCTGCGTGATCACCCGCCCCATCGAATGACACTGGATGCAGGTGAACTCCACGCCGGAGTCGCCCTTGTAGTCATGGTCGATGAGTCGGCGCTCGACCTCGAAGAGTCCCGGCCTGAGTTCCTCGGGCGCGAGGCCGTGCTCGTTCGACAAATAGCGGACAATGTCCCGGGCTTCTTCGGGGCTCACGTTCACATCGTGCAGCGCGACCATTCGACGGATCGAGGTCTGCCAACCCTCTGGAGTCTTCCGCATGAACGAGAGTCGACTCATTCGGCCTTCGTCGTCGACCGTGTGGCAGCGGGAGCAGCGTTGAACCGTGGTTTGGTGGTCGATCGCGTACCCATCGTCGTCCTGGGCCGCGGCGGGACTGCCGGTGAGGAGCAGGCCGAGGCTCGCGAGGCCGATTGCGGTGCGGCCAGTTTTCGCCAAAGACGGCATTTGGGCGCGGGTTGGAGAAATCGGATGGATCATCCTAGGTCGCCCAAGGGCCACTTGGCCAGGGGCGCCCCGGGTGGTCGACGGGCCCCGTTTCCCGCTGTTTACACGTCTTCGTGAACCAAGAGGCCGACGGCGAACGCCGTAGAGAGGCCCGCGATAAAATCCGGCAGATCGGCGGGCGTGCCAACCGCGTTGTACGCGTTCCACAAATCCGGGACCTGGTCGTGCTCAGGGGCGAGCTCGACCACACGCACTAGATCGATGCCGTGCGCGTATCGGAGACCCTGCGGATGGGCTTCTGTGACCAGGTGGCGGTCGAGCACGATGCGATCGGACCGGACCGTGGGACGCTCGATGGTCCGGATCGCATCGTTGGCGACAGCGTCGAGTGATTCCCGGCCGCGCAGGACCTCATGAGCGGCGCGCACCTCCGCCTCTGGGACCGGAGAGCCCGTCGCCTCGTACATGTGCCCCTCGATCTCCGAGGCGGCTCCGGCGCCTGATGCGGCCCGGGCAGCTTCCGCTCGCGAGCTCCAATACATGTGCCCGTACGCATCGGCCGCTTCCTCGAAAAACTCGGCTGAACGTCGCCTGAAGCTTCTGTAGACCTCGCGCTCGCGGGCATCGAAGAAGTCGACCGCCATGTCGGTCATCGGTACGTCGATCAGAGCGGTGTGGGCTGCCACGCCCGCGAGCCATCCCGAAGCCAACGCCTTCTTCACCCCGAATGAGGACAGGGGATCGATGAACGACCCGGCGTCACCCACGAGCAACATGCCCGGCCGACCGTAGCTCGTCGACGCGTATAACGATGCCGGGCAGGCCCAGGCTTCACCCAAGGGCTCGGCGCCCTGGAGCGTCGGCATCATGTGCATCGTCTTGCCGATCTCGGCGTTCAGCATGGCCCCCACGTCCGATCCCTCGAGGTCGGCGTGGCGTTGGTCGATCATGGCAGTGACGCACCGGTCGGTGGTCGAAAGCGGCACCGACCAAGCCCATCCGTCTTCGTAGCTCTCGATGAGCGTGTGGTGCGCGATCGACTCATCAGCGCTGTCCCGTCGGAACCTGCGCACGAGCGCGAGTGTGGTCGTCGAGCGGTCGGGCTCGCGCGTTTCGCGTGCGAGCAGTCCGTGACGGCCCGTGGCGTCGAGGACCCACGGCGCTCGCAGCTCGAGCTCCCCGCCGTCGCTGGCCTCGCACGTCACGGTCCAACCATCAGGGGTCTCGACCGCTTTTCGAGCTGACATGCCGAGCAGCACGCGAACGCCGATCTGTTCCGCAGCGGCGACCAGCACGCGCTCGAGACCGGTTCGGTCCACGTGGAAGCCCGCCTCATCCGCGCCGAAGACCTCGCTGCGCTCGTCGCGGCCGGCCCACCAGACGGTATTGCCCCGGTTGGGGAAGAAACCGGCCGCCTCGACCGAATCGAGCACGCCCAGCTCGGAAAACAGCGGTCGGGCGGACGGCGGTATCGATTCGGCGAGTGCGCCAGCCGGCGTATCCGTGGGCCGCACGAGTGCCACGCGGTGGCTGCGCCTCGCCAGGAGTGTGGCTGCGGCGCATCCGGCGGGTCCACCACCGAGGACGATGACCTCGAACTCAAGCGCGGTCACGATCCGTCTGTCTGGTGGCCTGCGGCTAGATCAGGCCTGCGGAATGCAGGCGCAGGCCGAGCCACACCCTTGGAAGCTGCTCTCGGCGCTGGCTCCGGTCACCGGGATCGGGGCGCTCAGGAGCTTATCGACCGGTGTCCCGGCAGGCGTCGACCCAGCCTCCACGCCAGCCGCGTCGGCGAGCTCGCCCCAGGTCTCGAGGCGCTCACTCATCGAGTGACGGACCTCGATCGTCTGCCCGTTGGTCGTGCAGTGGTATTCGTAGTAAGGCATGCCGTAATGTAATACGATGTTCCGGGGTGACCCCGCCACTCGGAGGTAGTTGTGCCCAGGTATTCCAAGGTCAGATGGACGAATTGGCTGCTCGCGATCCTGTGTGTGGCCTGGGGGCCGATGAAGGCGGCTGCGCAGGCACCGCCCAGGGATGCGGACGCGTACGCGATTGTGGGCGGGCGCCTTTGGGACGGGACCGGCGACCAGGCGATCCCCAATCCGGGCATCTACGTCCGCAACGGCACGATCCTGCAGATCGGGAACATCGATCTGGACCAGGACGGACTGACGCAGCTCCAGCTGGGGGACGAGAGCTTCATCATGCCTGGGCTCTTCGACCTGCACGCGCACTATGCGGTCGACCTGATGGGCGAGGGGCGTGTCGACGAGTACACGGTGAATCCCGTGATCTTCCTCGCGAACGGAGTGACGTCGACGTTCCCGGCCGGTGAAGTCGATCCCGCGGAAGCGAGGCGCGGTCGTGAACGGATCGCGTCAGGTGAGATTCCGGGACCCCGCATCTACAGCTCGGGCCCATACTGGGGCACGGCGCGCCCCGGCTGGAGTCACGAAGCGATGACGCCGGACAGCATCCGGCGCGAAGCGGCCTACTGGGCCCTTAACGGGGCTCGTGGCTTCAAGGCCAAGGGCATCCGGCCGGAGCAGCTCCAGGTCGTGATCGACGTTGCGCACGAGCATGGGCTGACGGTCACGGGCCATCTGGATTCCGGTGCCCGCAACTCGGTGAACCCGCGCGACGCGATTCTCATGGGGATCGACCGGGTCGAGCACTTCCTCGGTGGCGATGCGCTGCCAGGATCTCAGTCCGCCTACGCATCCCTGGAGGCGCTCGACCTGCAGGACCCCGAGACGGCCTTCAAGATCCGGCAACAGACCCAGCTCTTCGTGGACCACGGTGCGTTCTTCGACGCGACGCTGACGGCGTACGGCTACTACGCGGACAGAGAGCCGGCTGTGTACGACTACTGGGAAGACGAGATGGGATTCCTGACGGCCTATGCGCGAGCGCAGGTGGAGTCTCGCCTGCCGCGGGAGCCCTCCGAGCAGTTCCGGAAGATCTACTACGTGAAGCGGCAGACCGTGAAGGCGTTTTACGATGCGGGCGGTGGTGACAACCTCACGCTCGGCACCGATCACCCCAGCTGGGGTGAGTTCTTCAGCGGCTTCGGCTCGCATCGCGAGCTACACGCGATGGTGCTGGCCGGGATTCCCAACGCGGCTGCCCTGAGGGCCGGGACCATAAACGCCGCGAGGGCGCTCGGCGTCGACGCTCGACTCGGAACGATCGAACAGGGGAAGTACGCCGACCTGATCGTCATCGAGGGCGACCCCCTCACCGAGATCACCGACACGCGCGATGTCCGGATCGTTATGAGGGCCGGGAATCTGTACTACCCCTCCGAGCTCTTCGACTCGGTGCGGGGGCGGCTCGGACCCGAGAGCGCCGCGGATGCGGACTGGTGGAAGGGGAACGTCCGGCTCGTGAGGTAGCAGCCAGGTGAGCGAGGTTCACCTCACGGATCGGGACCAGCTGCTGATCCGGGAGGCGCTGGAGGAGATCGAGACGACGCCTCTCCCCAAGGACCCGGGCCCGATCGGTATCCCCATGGCGATCACAGGGCTGATCGGGCTCGTGGGCTTCATGTTCGTCGGGCGCGCCCTGGGGCTCGAGGGCATCTACGCGGTGACCGTCCTGATCGGCTCGAGCGCGATGCTCGTCGTCGGCGTCATTCTGGCGATGATGTCGCGCAGCTTCGTCGGGCGTGCGTACAGAGCAGCGACCGAGGCGGCGTTCCGGCAGCTCGAGTCGGGCGAAGACGACCCGGATGTCATGCTGCGCGCGGCCACGCTCCTGCTCGCGCACGCGTACGTGGAGTCGGGACGCACGATGTCGTTCTCCTTCGACCCGGCCGGGGGTGAGAAACGGGTCGGCGATGCGCTCTCGCTGGTCGTGGCTGTCGAGCGATACTTGCTACGGGACAACCGTATCCACCCGGTCTTCACGCTCCCGCCCGGTGGTCTGAACGACGAAGGGCCCGAGGAGGAGCACTAGCGCTCTCCCCGGGCCCTTTACCTGTCGCGAGGCGCCGAATTAGAAGATTGGCGACCTGATGTATGTGTCGGATCGACCCCAGTGGTCCATGCGCTCAGTGTGAACAGCGTCGGCTTCGGCATCTTTGCCGAGCGACCGCAACGCACGCTCGAGCCCGAACAGCGACCACCCGTTGTGAGGGTGATCCTCGAGTTCCTCGCGGTACACGTCCACGGCCCGCTGATGCTGACCAGCTTCCTCCAGCGCGTCGCCCAGCCACTGCCGGAGCGCGAAGTTCAGCGGCTCTGGCTCGTCGTATCGAAGGCCCCGCTCGATCTCGGCGGCTTCTTCGAGGATCTCGATCGCGCCCCAGACATCGTCATTGGCGCGCATGACCTCACCTTCGAGGATTGCGGCCGCGATGCCAAGGAGGGATGAGGCGGGGTGGCCGCGGAAGCCATTACCGCCCTCCTCGGCACCTGCCTTCACACGGTTCAGGTACCAGCGCGCGGTACCCTCGTCTCCCGTACGCAGCGACGCATATCCCTTGGCGAAGTCCCAGAGTCCTCGGAATGTCGTGCCGTCCGGGACGCCCTGGAGCGCGAGAATCTCATCGAACTTGCCGAAGCGGAAGAGTGTAAGCGCTTCGTAGAAGCTCCCGCCCGTCATCAGCTCCGAGTAATTCTTGCCCGCCTGGATCGCGGCGCCGGCCTGTCCTGCGTTGGAGGCCGCAAAGAGCAGCATATGCAGGTTGTGAGACGGGTAGATCGCGAAGCCGTCGCCGTGCTCGGCCTTCATGTCCGAGTGCCAAGCGTCGGTGTTGGCCTGCACAGCGTCGTCCCACCGCCCGATGCGGTTGAACGTGTGTGACGGCATGTGCTGGATGTGACTCGCGCCGGGGATCGACGCGCCCAGGTAGTTCGCACAGGCCTCGGCCTTGCCCGGCTCGACGGTGGGCTCGGTCGCGTGGATATACAGGTGGCAACTCCCCGGATGCTTGATGTCCTGTGCCAGGACGCTCTCGAGCACACGGTGGATCTCCTGTACCTCAGGGTTGTTCACGTCCCAGGTGCCGCGGCGTGGCTGCAGCAGCATCAGGGACTCGCCCGCGAGAAAGCCGATGTCGAGGTCGGACGAGTGCTCCTCGTACAGCTCGTTGATCAGCACCGCCCAATGCTCGTCGAGCTCGCGCCTGCGATCACTGTCGTGCTCTTCTTCGTACCGCTCAGCCATCGCCTCGATCAGCGCCCGCTCGACGTCGTTGGTGTTGCCGTCGGCGAGGTCGAGCGCCTTCTGGATGGCAGCATGGGCCAGCGGAGCATCGCTCGCGACCATGGGGCCGTTCAAGTAGGGGCCCCAGGCCCAGGCTTCGCCCAGGTAGCACATGGCGCAGTCGGGATCGGCCTTCCAGGCCTCACGGAACGAGCGTGCCGCGAGATTCGGATCGAAGGAATAGAGGAGCTGAACGCCCTGGTCGAAGAACAGCTGCGCCTCGCGTGAGTCGGTTGTGATCTCACGAGAAAACGGCCCCAGTCCCCTGCCGTCGTGGTGACTCGGCATCGGCTCGTCAAAGCCGGATGGGAGCTCGGGGCCGTTGTCTTGTGCCGACAGTGGGACGGCGACGAACAGCGCTGCGAGAGCGGTGAGCAGAATACATCGACGCATGGTGCATACCTCGATCTGACGTGGAACGTGGAGTGCGCGAAATGTGACCCGGGCGTGGCTTTCCGTCCAGCGACGGCACCTGGTCAGGTTCGTCGTCCCGCGGCGCCGACAGGGGCTCGATCCTCTATATTCCCAATTGATCGAACAGGGCCATGGCCCGTAATACGCATGCGCTGTTCCAGAGCCGGGAGGCTGGACCGTGACTAGATCCACAAGCCTGAGGGTTGCCGTCATCATGCTCGCCGTGCTCCTGATCCCGGGGGGCGCCGCCTCGCAGTCGGGGCAGAAGTTCTCATTCCAGGCATCTGCGTTGGTGAGCTCTCCGTTCGGTGGAGGATTGGAGGCCATCACGACCGGTCCCGGATGGGAGGCGCAGCTACGGTGGAATCGTGGGCGAGTTTCATGGGGGCAGGGATCGAACAAACCTTCCACGACATCGAGAATACGGCGGGCCGGACCGTCAAAATGACCGGTGGGTTTGTGGAGCCCCGCTATGTGATCGACGTCGGTAGCGACGCAGCGGCGCCGTATCTAGCAGGTCGCTTCGCGGTCTCGCAGATCTTCGTGGAGGAGGGAACCGAGACGAGTTCTGCCCTTGGCATCACGGTCAACGGGGGTGGAGGCGTGCTCGTCAACCTTGGCTCGGCGCTCAACCTCGACCTGGGCGTTACGATGGGCTGGAAATCGCTCGGTCGGGCGACGATTTCCGAGACGGTGTTCGACTTGGGCACGGGGGCAACTTGATTGCCCGGGCTGGGCTCGCCCTAGGGATCGGTGGCTGAGGGCCGGTTCTAACCACAACTCTCCCGCACTAGCCGCCAACCGGACCGCGCCGCAGGTTGAGGCCGTCGCGCCCGCCTCGCTCGCTGGCGCCGCTTTTCGAGCAGTTTGCCAACGCCGTGGAGGAACGCAGATGGCCAAGAAGGACCGTTCTCGCCTGTCTCGCCGAGCCTGGATCACGACGACCTCCGGCGTCATCGCCGCCGGCCTCCTCAAGACCCAGTCCGATGCGGTGAAGCTCGTCGCTCAGGAAGCCCCTTCCACGGCGCAGGACCCGACGAAGGTGCCCGGGCGGTTCACGTCCCAGTTGGGCAGTCGCGCTCCGGCCGAGCAGCCGGTCCGACTCGTCAGGGCCGAGGCGCTGTCGAGCTCCTCGCGGACGCCGCTCCAGGACCTGATGGGCATCATTACGCCTGCCGACCTGCACTTCGAGCGACATCACGGCGGCATTCCGAACATCATCCATGACGATCACGAGTTGCTCGTCCACGGCATGGTCGACCGCCCGATGGTGTTCAAAATGGCCGATTTGAAGCGCTATCCGCAGACGTCGCGCATCCGCTTCCTAGAGTGTTCGGGCAACGGTGGCGGCGCCTATAACCGCAATCGCATGCCGACCGAAGTCACACCGCAGTCACTCGACGGACTCCTGAGCACGAGCGAGTGGACCGGCGTCATGCTCTCCACGATCCTGCGCGAGGTCGGCGTGCGGCGCGGGGCGAGTTGGATCCTGGCAGAGGGTGGCGACTCCGCGGTCATGTCCCGGAGTGTCCCGCTTGAAAAGGCGATGGACGACTCGATGCTCGCTTACGGCCAGAATGGCGAGGCGATCCGTCCGGAACAGGGCTATCCGGTCCGGCTGTTCCTCCCGGGTTGGGAGGGGAACGCCAACGTGAAGTGGCTCCGGCGCATCGAGGTTACCGATCGCCCGACCATGACGCGCGAAGAGACCTCGAAGTACACCGACCCGCTCTTGGGCGGCACAGCGCGGCAGTTCAGCTTCGTGATGGATGCCAAGTCGATCATCACCTTCCCATCGTATCCGTACACGCTCCCTGACCGCGGTTGGTGGGAGATCAAGGGACTGGCGTGGACGGGCCGTGGCCGGATCACTCAGGTCGACATCAGTACCGACGGAGGTCAGAGCTGGACCCCCGCCGAGCTCCAAGGCCCGGTGTTTTCGAAGTCGACGGTTCGTTTCAGGCACCTGTGGAACTGGGACGGGCGCGAGACGCACATCCTCAGCCGCGCCACCGACGAGACCGGATACGTGCAACCGACGGTGCATCAGCTCTGGGAGGCACGTGGGGAGCGTACGTCGTATCACCAGAACCATCAGCGTGCATGGAAGATCGCTTCGGATGGCGTAGTGACGTTCGGTCTTGGAGACCTCATATGAGACGCGTACTCACTGTGGCCGCCGTCTTGATGCTCGCGGCAGCCTGTACGCAGGCCGACACCGCTGCTTCTTCGGGCGGTGACGGCTTCGTCGATACCGTTGATGGCCTGCCGGCTTCCGCGCCCGACCAGTTCTCATTCGGTACGGACGCCTCAGAGGCCCGCGTCGCGATGTGGGACATCGACGTGAGGCCCGACGGTGAGGGCCTCCCGCCGGGCAGCGGATCGGTCGCCGCCGGCATGACCGTGTATCAGAGCCAGTGCATCGCGTGTCACGGACTGACCGGAACCGAGGGCCCGAACGACCGCCTGGTGGGGACTGAGCCCTGGGAAGATTGGCCGGGCGGTCGCACGGTCGGGTCGTATTGGCCGTACGCGACGACGCTGTTCAGCTACATCACGAAGGCGATGCCTCAACTGAATCCGGGCACGCTCACGGCGGACCAGACCTACGCGGTCATCGCATACGTTCTGAACTTGAACGGCATCGTTCCAGATGATGCCGTCATGGACGCGACCACCTTGCCGGCCGTCATGATGCCCGCGCGGGACCGATTCGTGACGGACGACCGGACGGGGGGCGCCGAGGTCCGCTAACGAAGCGGGTGGGGCGCGGTCAGGCGCCCGGCGGTACCAACCGTATGAGGTCCTCGACCATCGCGCCGGCCATGTAGCGGAGAAGCGCCTGAGTAGCATTGGCTTGGTTCACGGCGGTTAGCTCCACGACGTAGAGCGGCTCGCTGCCGCCGCCCTCGACGGGTCCCATGGCGGTCAGCTGGAGGGGGGCACCCCGCTGGAGCATCATGACGTGCGTGGCCGTCAGGACGATGGACAACTCGATATTCGCCCCGGTTCCCGCCTCTCCAGCCCAAAGGACCTCGGCGGCATCGACGCCTCCGAAGTGGATGACGTACTGGTCTTCGCCGGCCAGGGGCTGCGGGAGCGTCGCACGAATCGCCAGCGACGGCGCATAGATCAAGTCGGGGTGATCGAACGCCAATCCCAGCGAGTCGAGGATCGTCTGAAGGTCCTGTAACTCGTCGGGAAGCATCTCCGACCGCCGCCGGATGAGCGGTGAGAACGCCACGCTGAAGACCACGTTCCCTTGCCGCGTGAAGACGACGGATCGGGCGCCGTCGAGTTGACCCTCGGGCGACACGCCGAGCGGAGTAGGGGCGGTCCACGGGCGCAGCTCGTTGATATCCCACAGGTCGTCGGCGGTCTCGACGAAACGGTACGGCTCGTCTGGCTCATTCGCTTGTGCAGCTGTGCAGATTGCACTGGTCTCGGCCGCGCACGCCTCCAGAACCGCACTGCGGATCAGGATCGCTCCGTCGCACGAATCAGCTTGGTCGCCGAGATCCCCCGCGTCATCGATGAGCGTCTGGGCCGTGGTCTGTATGGAATCGACGACAGCCTGGATGAAGCCCTTGATCCGCTCCCGGTCGATCTGGCGTTGCCGTTGGACAGACGGTTCCTGGCTTGCGAGGAAGCTCTGAGCCAACCGGCCGTCGGCGATGAACCAGTCGCGTACCTCTGCCTCGGTCGAATCGTCCACGTTCAGGGAGTCCGCGAACGAGCGGTCCTCGATCGCAATGGCCGTCGCGATCTCCACCATGCGTTCGGAGCGAGACCCGAGCGGCTCGAGTTGGCTGTTCAGATCCTCGAGCGCCTTGAGGACAGGCACGCACGCCCGTGACCTGCTCGCCTCGATGATTGCGAGACCCTCGGGGGCCGACTCTTGGGCCAGCCCGATCGATGGCGCCACGGCGAGCATGACTGCTGCCGCGGCGAATGCGCTGAAGTTTCTCAAGGGCTTCAGGCCGCTCCTGAACCGTCGTCGTCCGCTGACGGGCCGTACATGGCCGGCACCTTGGCGCCCAGGGGGCGAAGGTAGGTGCTCAGCTGCCCACGATGGTGAATCGAGTCGAAAAGCATTCCCCATGCCACTTCTCCCGCCGAGGCTTCCCAAGCGACGTGGTCGCCGACCAGGAACTGAGAGGTGCAGCCCCAGGTCTCGCCGTCGGCTGATGAGGCTTTCTCCTCGACCTCGGCACAGGCGGCGTCGTAGATCTCGAGCGCCTCGGCGATCGAGCCGAACGGGACGACGTTCCGGTGGTGAATCACGCGGTCATCGAGGAGCTCGATCACGTCCTGCTCGTGTCCGATGATGTGGCCGATGAGCTGTCGCGCGGTACGCGACGTCGGATCGGGCTGCCAATCGAGCCCGTCGTCGGGCACGGCCTGGATGACCTTTCGGGTCAGGCCGTGCTCGTTGCCGCAGCACTGGTTGTAGAAATCGGTGGTGTTCATCCAGTGTCCCCTTTGGATTTCCGTGCCCCGGTGAAGGTGCCATCACCAGGCGTGCTTTCCACAATGTGGTCGCTCATTCTAAAACCGTTGGTGCAGCCACTGTAGTCCTTCCTTCCCAATCTCCATCGCTCATTCCCAATCTCCATCGCTGATGAGCGGGTTGAGCCCCCGCTCCGCGAGGAGCCGATTGAATGCGGCCAGGTCATCCGCCAGGACCTCTTCCAAGTCGGCCCGGGCATCCGTCAGGATCGCTCGCAGCAAACCGTTCACCTCGCCCTGCTGATCCGTAGGAGCGAAGTCTGCCGAGTTCACGCTGTTCGAGAGGTGGCGAAGCCTCCCGAGCACCTGCGAGGGGTACCGCACCCCATCTTGTCCGGTACCCGTATTGCGAAGCTGCATGAGGCCTTCCTCGATCTCGATCAGCGCGGCGTCGAGATCGCCCGCGCCCTCAATGAGGTCTGCGGCGCTCCCCTGGTCTTCCAGTACGTCCACGAGATCATACAGTTGCCGACGGAGCCACTCGATACGGTTCACCGCGTCCGCCGCAGCATCGTAGTCGTTTCGAATCTCCTCCTGCGCCGCGAACTGGGCGCGGATCGTCGCTAACGTCCCTTCGGAGCTCGGGTCCTTCAGGACGGTGAGCTGCTGACTGAACTCCTCACCGCCTGCCTCGAGCGTAATCGTGTACGTGCCGGGCGGGTGCCTCAGCGACATGCCGGTCTGGATCCTCACGCGCTCGGGTCCGTAGTCGACCCAATCTGCGTAGAGCGGAGGCACCCGCTGACGTATCGAGGTGCTCGGTTCGCCCAGGAAATCCCAATAGATGCGGTTTATGCCTTCCGCGCTCGTGCCGCTCAACGTCCGAACCAGTGCGCCGGTCGCGTCGTTGACCCGCACCGTCACTGGGCTCCCCGCGACGTCAGGGCTGAGCCAGTAGTTGATGAAGGCGGCGTTCATGGGGTTCTCACCCACACTCATGTCTATGCGCATCGAAGCCGGTGCCGTGCGGTTGTTGAACCTGTACGCGTTGCGCGGCTCGAAGAGATGCGCGGAAGAAGCCATCACCGCGTCGGTCAGCTGCTGCAGAGGGGTCAGGTCATCCATGATCCAGAAGCCGCGGCCATAGGTCCCGATGACCAGGTCGCCGAAGTGTTCCTGGATCGCGATCCCATACATCGGCGATGGCGGCATGTTGTTGATGAACGGCTGCCAGTCGTCGCCATCGTTGAAGCTGACGTACATCCGGTTCTCGGTCCCGAGGAAGATGAGCCCGGGCCTGACCGGGTCCTCGAGGATGCTGCGCGTGAAGCTCAGGATGTGATCGGAGATGCCGTCCGTGATTTTGGTCCAGCTCTCGCCGTAGTCCTCGGTGCGATACGCGTAAGGCTGGAAGTCACCGACCTGGTGAGCCTCGACAGCCAGGTACGCCTTGCCGGGATCCCACTTCGACGCGTCGATCCCGCGGACCACTCCATCCACCGGCCAGTCCGGGATGTTGGCAGTCACGTCGACCCACGTGGTGCCGTTGTCTCTACTCACGTGGACCTTGCCGTCGTTCGAGCCCGCGTAGAAGACGCCCTGCTGCGCCGGCGATTCATCGAACGCGTAGATCACGCAGCAGTACTCGACGCCGATGTTGTCGGGCGTGAGTCCACCGCTGATTCCCTGGCGGCTCTTGTCGTTGGTCGTGAGGTCTGGACTGATGACGTCCCAACTCTGTCCGCCGTTCTGCGTGCGGTGAACGTGCTGGCTCGTCACGTAGACCGTGTTGTTGTCGTGTGGCGAGATCAGAAGCGGGAACGTCCACTGGAACCGGTATCGAAGGTCCTCCGCAGGCCAGCCGCCTGTGCTCTCGGGCCAGACTTCGATACTGCGGAACTGGCGGGTCTTCTCATCGTAACGCACGACGATGCCACCGCGGGCACCCGACCCTGACGCGCTCGACCAAACGATGTCCGGGTCGGTCGGGTCGGGCGAGGCGAAGCCGCTCTCCCCGCCGCCCACCTGATGCCAGTCGCCGCGCGGGATGGGCCCGGCGCCTCCTCCGCGTGCCCCGTAGAGCGAGTTGCTCGGGCCCCGGTACGACGGGCCGTCCTGACGGTTCCCGAGCACGTTGTACGGGATCGCGTTGTCCACGGTCACGTGGTACATCTGCGAGATCGGGGGCTCGGTGGTCAGGTACGTCTTGCCACGATTCACCGAGACGTGGATGCCCTGGTCGTTGCCGATGATGAGGCGATCGGGGTTGTCCGGATCGATCCACAGGTCGTGATAATCTCCGCCTGGCCTCTCGGCACCCTGGTGCTGGATGTACGTGAGCCCGCCGTCGTAGCTGCGGGCGAGCGCCGAGGTCAGGAAGAAGACCTCGTTTTCATCGTCCGGGAAAACGCGGCAGTTGTTGTAGTACGCGGTCCGTCCGCCCAGGTCGCGGCTGTGATTCACCAGCTGCCAGTCGTATCCGCCGTTGTCTGAACGCCACAACTCCCCGTCCTCGGTCTCCTGACCGTGCCACGGGACGCCGTCGCCGGTTTCGATCAGCGCATACACGCGTCGCGAGTTCGCCTCCGACATGCACACGTCGATCTTGCCTACCGGGAGCGTTGGCAGCCCGTGACCCTCGAGCCTGGCCCAATTGTCGCCGCCGTCGCGCGACATGAAGATGCCCGAGCCGGGCCCGCCACTCTCGCGGCCCCACGCGTTGACGAGCACGGTCCACATGCCCGCGAAGAGTATGCGAGGATTGTTGGGGTCCATGATGATGCTGGAAGCGCCAGTGTCCTCGTCCACGAACAGGACGTGCTCCCAGGTCTCGCCGCCGTCTTCGGTCCTGTAGATCCCACGTTCCGCCTGTGGCGCGTGGGCGTGCCCGAGCGCCGAGACGTACACGATGTCCGGATTGGTGGGGTGAATGACGACCCGGCTGATCCGTCCGGTCGCGTCGAGACCCATGTGCTCCCAGTTCTCGCCTCCGTCGGTCGACCTGTAGACGCCATCACCGACGGTGACGTTCGAGCGGATGTGCGGCTCGCCCGTGCCAGCCCACACGATTTGTGGATCGGACGAGGAAACGGCCAAGGCGCCGACCGAGTGCGTGTCCTGATCGTCGAAGACGGACCGCCAGGTCAGCCCGGCGTCCTCGCTCTTCCATAAACCGCCGGATGCGGCCCCGGCGTAGTAGACGAGCGGATCGCCTCTCACGCCGGTCACCGACGCGATCCGGTTTCCGACCACACCAATGTGGCGGAAGCTCAGTGCCTCCAACTGGTCACTCGGGACCGCCTGGCTCAGAAGGGTCATTGGAGCGGCGAGGACGATCGCCGCGAGGATGACCGAAGACCGTTGGGAAATGGCTTCTAGCATGCTGTGTCTCTTGGGTTAGCCGTCGTCTTGGAGCGGCTCGTCTTGCTCGAATAACTCGGTTGTCAGATAGCGTGACGCGGAGTCCGGGGCAATGCAGACGACCCGATGGCCGGGGCCCATCTCACGCGCGACTTTCATCGCGGCCCAGACGATCGCGCCGCTACTCATCCCGACGAACAAGCCCTCTTCTCGGGCGAGTCGGCGCGCGAGCGGGAAGGCGTCTTCCTCACGCGCCTTGATGATCCGGTCGATGAGCGAAAGGTCGAGGTTGGCGGGGATGAAGCCGGGACCCATCCCCTGGAACTTGTGCTGGCCGCGCTCTTCACCGGAGAGCACGGCGCTTCTCTCTGGCTCAACGACGACAATAGGCACGTCGGGAAGCCGCTCCTTCAAGAAACGCCCGACGCCGCTGATCGTCCCACCCGTGCCGCTCCCGTACACGAACGCATCGATCCGACCGTCCATGCCCTCCCAGATCTCCGGCGCCGTCGAATCGTAGTGGGCCTGCGGGTTCGCCGGGTTGTCGAACTGGTTGGGCATGAAGGCGCCCGTCGCGTCGCGGATCTTCTCCGCCTCGGCGATCGCGGCGATCATGCGCGTCTCGGGGTCGGTGAGCACGAGCTCGGCCCCGTAAGCGGTTAGCGTCCGCTTCCGCTCGAAGCTCATCGTCGACGGCATGCACAGCACGAGCTTATAGCCCCGAGCCGCGGCGACTTGAGCGAGGCCCACACCGGTATTCCCCGATGTTGGCTCTACGATCGTGTCGCCGGGCTTCAGAAGCCCTCGCTTCTCGGCGTCGAGGATCATGCTGAGCGCCGGGCGGTCCTTGATGGAGCCGCCGGGGTTCATGCCCTCGACCTTGACCCACACCTCCGCATGGTCCGGCCCGACTACGCGCTGGAGGCGCACGATCGGTGTCCGCCCGATATGCCGGTCGATCGTCATGGCGCTCGTATCGGGGCGTCAGCGCAAAGCCCCGGCCGGGTCACTCCTGAGAACACCCCAAGCGTCAGTCCCCCCCCGGCCCCGCGGGCTTGCGGTAGTCGAGCGGCGGATCACGATCCCCCAGCAGCGGCTGGTAGACCCAACCGTCGGGAATGCTCGCCGCGTGCTGCACCTTGGCTTCGGTGACCAGCGCCGGACGAGTGAACAGGTCGATGGCGGTCATCGCGAGCGTCTTCGCAGCGACGATCATGCCCTTCTCACCAATCGTCGTGCCGCCGGCCGCGATCGCCTGCCACGAGTGCGCCGATGTACCGGGGACCCAAGTCGCCGTGCGGATGCCACCGGTGGGCACCATCCAGCTCACGTCGGCGACGTCGGTGGATCCAGCACCAGAGCCGCCGGCCTTGAGGGGCTGGACGTCCATGGCCGACTCGAGCGGCGGTGCGTCGTCACCGAGCGTCCTGTGGAGGATGTCGGCGAAGGCGTACTCCTCGTCGTCATAGAGCACGCCGCCCACTTCCGTCAGGTTGGCGTGGAGCGCCTCCTGCAGGGGAAGGTTGGGGAGCATGTTGTACAGACCGTGAATGACCTCGTACTCCACGGTCGTTCCCGTTCCGAGAGCCGCACCTTCGGCGGCTGCTGCGACCCGCTCGAAGATCGACTTGACCTTCTCGGGGTCTGGGTTCCGCACGTAGTAGAACACCTCCGCGAAGTCCGGGACGACGTTGGGCGCCGCGCCACCGTACGTGATCACGTAGTGGATGCGGGTGTCCTGCGGCACATGCTCCCTCATGAGGTTGGTCATGTGGTTCATGGCCTCGACGCCGTCGAGTGCGGAGCGACCCCGCTCGGGCGCTGCCGCGGCGTGCGCGGAAATGCCCGTGAAGCGGAACTTCGCCGACTTGTTCGACAGCGTACTGTTCGCGTCGGCCGAGTTCGAATCGCCGGCGTGCCAGTGCAGAACGATGTCGACGTCCTCGAAGAGCCCTGCACGGACCATGTACACCTTGCCCGCGCCGCCCTCTTCGGCGGGCGTCCCGTACAGACGGATCTCACCCTGCTGGCCCGTAGCCTCCATCCACTTCTTCGTCGCGATGGCGGCCGCGGTCGAACCCGCGGCGAAGAGGTGATGACCACACGCGTGGCCCTGCGGCTTCCCGTTAATCGGTGAACGAGTCGGGGACCGCCCCTGGGTGATGCCCGGTAGGGCGTCGTACTCGGCTAAAATCCCAATGACCGGTCCATCGCCCGTCTTCCAACTCGCTACGAACGCGGTCGGAATGCCCGCAACGCCTGATGTGATCTCGAAGCCCTCGGCGGCGAGCGTCGACATCAAAAGCGCCGAGCTTTCTGTTTCGAGGTACCCGACTTCAGCGAGATCCCAGATCTCCTGGGCGATGTCCCCGTAGGTCGCGGCGTTCTCATCGATATAGGTGGCGACCATCACTTTGCCGTCCTGGGCTTCTGCGCCTGCGGGCAGGGCCAAGATTGCCCCGAGCGCCAGGGCAGAGAGGCTGAATCGAGTCATCGGCTTCGTGCTCCTCTTGGTGTTATCTCGTTCTGAACACATGAGTGGGCTAGCGGGCTCCCGCGGGCCCGCGCGCCGCACCTTCCCAGTCCGGATCGGCAGCCCCAAGCCATGTGCCAGCCAGCGGGTCGAACTGAATACCGTGCACACGACCGAACGCCCCGTCACGCGGCTGGGCCGTGATTTCGATTCCCAGCGCGCGCATCTCGTCCAACTCGGCGGGCGTCCAACCGATGACGGGGCTGGTCTCGGCGTTGAAGCCACCACCACGGCCACCGGCCACACGCGGCTCAGCGAGCGCGGCGTCGAGGTCCATGCCGAAGTCGAGGACCCTGGTGACCGCGTGCACGACCGCTGGCGGGATCATGCCGCCACCGGCCGCCCCCAGGACCAGAATGACCTCGCCGTCCTTCATCACCATGAACGGGCAGATGTTCGAGCGGGCTCGATCGCCACCGTTCATCCGGCCCAAGTAGCCACCGATCGTGGAGGCGTACATGAAGCCCAAACCGGGTGTGACGACTTTGGAGCCCATGTTCGGACCCAGCGTCTGGGTGAGCGACACGAACATTCCGTTCGCATCAGCCGTCGACAGGTGCGTGGTATGGCCTTGCAGGTCCTGTCGGTCCTCGGGCATGGGCATGTCCGCGCCGGCCGCAGCGGCCACTTGCCCGGGGGCCGCGATCTCGGCTGCACGGGCGGCGGCCCATTCCTTGGACGTCGCCCGGGTCGCCGCCGTATCGGTGCCGAGAACGCGAAGCTCCCCAGACGCGACACGAAGCGCCTGCCCGGTGATCGCGAACCACTCGGCCTCGGACATTGAAGTCGGATCGAAGTTCTCCATGATCTGGAGCGCCTGGATGGCCAGGACCCCGGCTGCCGGGACGTCCATTCCGACCAGATCGTATCCTCGGTAGCTCCCCGTAACGATGCGACTGTCCTCGGCCACATAACTATCGAGCGCCTCCATGGTCAGCGCGGCCCCATGTGCCTCCATGTCCGCAGAGATCTTCTCGGCGATCTCACCGCGGTAGAAGGCGTCGTGGCCACCCTCGGCGATGATCCGAAGCGTGTTGGCGTAGTCCGGTTGTATGAGGACATCGCCGGCCTGGTAGGCCGACCCATCCTCTTTGTAGTAGGCCGCCGCCGTACCGGGGAACTCGCGCGCATCGCTTCGCCCCGATTCCTGACGGGCTGCGTCGCCTGGCAAGACCTGGAATCCGTTCTCCGCCAGCTCGATCGCCGGAGCCATGACCGTCGCGAGCGGCAGTGAGCCGTGCTCGCTGTGCAGCTTCAGGAGGCCGGCCGCCGCTCCGGGGATCCCGATCACCGCATAGCCGTACCCAGCCTGCGGGGCCGTATCCGGGTCGTAGTCGTACGGCGCCATGGTGGTGCCGTCGATTCCGTGGAACGAGCCGTCGGCCGAGCGCACCAGAATCTGATTGCGTCCCCCGATGCTGTTCATGGTCGGCTCGACGATCGCGATGGCGAAGCCTGCTGCCACGGCCGCGTCGGCCGCATTTCCGCCCGCCTCGAGAATCCGGACGCCGGCATCCGTGGCCAGCGGATGGGCCGCAGACACCATGCCCGCCGACGAAAGCGACCCGGATGAGGCATCGCCCATGGGCCGGTCGGACGCGCATGACGAAAGTGTGCACGCCGCGATGAGCGGCATAGCGAGTCGGACGGTCAGCAATCTCGAGCGCATGTGTGGCCTCTGACGTGATCTGTGGGGCCGGGAGAATAACCGCGTCGGATCGAACCGCGCACTACCCCGCGTGGGATGTTGATTCTTGCCCTCGCGGTACCATCGGCCGCGACCGTGGAGTCCCGCGCGCGGACGTGGCGCTATTCGAAGTGCTTCCGGTACGCTTGGTACGCGATGGCCGACGTCTCGGGCATGAACTCGAAGATCGCCATGGGATCGCTGGCGAGCTTCTCGAGCAACGCCAGGGTGTGCTCGTAGCCCACGAATTCGGCGGCGAGATCGCGCGTCAGATCGTGGACGTTTCGGTCTTGCCGGACGGTCGGAGGCCCATAGACCAGCGTCGCGCCGTGGGCCTGGATGTAGTACGCCGTCCAGATGTCTATGAACCGGCCCACGAAGGGGAAGAGGAAGTACTCGCCGAGCCAGTCTGGGCTGATGAACGTGTTCTGCGAGTTGAACGGCCCGACCTTGTTGGAGGCCAGTGGGAAGCTGCTCGGGTCGAACGTCACGTCCGGCTTGAACTGCATGCGGCAGAACGCGTCGATGTCCGGATCGCCGTTCCAGAAGTCGGCCTGAACGTCGGGCGTGATGACCTTCCGGACGGGCTCTCCAAAGTCGCGCTGAGCCAGAAGCTGCGGTGGGTAACCTCGATGCCACAGATGGTGGTGCTCCGTGACGGCAACCGGGTCGAACGCCGGCATGTCGGTCTCGTAGAAGTCGACCTCGACCTCTCGCCCGACCATGACTGTTTCGCCCCAGTTCTCAAGCGGGATGTTGTCGTCGTCCACGACGGCCACGACTTCGGCACCCATGTCTCGGGCCCACAGGAAGCCGTAGTTGCGCCGCTCGACCACGTTCCAGCCGAGCGCGGCGGATAGCTCGGGGTCGTACCGCTCCTGCTCCTCCGGCGGCACGTAGATGGCGCCATCGATATGGAAGTCCTCGGGGGTCTTCTTATCGCCGATCACCACGAGCTCCCACTCAGGGAGCGCCGCGAATTTGCGGAGCGCCTCCGTGGGCGGGTTGATCGTGGTGGTCACGATGACCTTACTCATCTTCGGACTCCGGCTTCAGGATTGCCTCCCTGCTCATAAAACGCGTTTTCAGCCCCGGCCGGAAGTATTCGAAATTGCGTATGAACGGGTTCACCGACTCACCCTCGACGCGGGCCGTCCATGAAGTTGGGACTTCCACAGCCTCAATGCCCAGCCTGAGCGGCTTGACGATGGTCTCTAGGACGAAGGGATGGCGGAGCTCCTCCCAGCGGATCGTCTTGGTGAGATACGTGGGGAGAATGCGGTATCCGAAGGTCATGTCGGTCAGAGGCACGCCGTACAGGACTGCGAATGCTTTTTGGAAGAGCCAGTTGGCGATCAGCTTGATGCGGTTGTAGCCCTCGAAGCCGCCGCCCGCCCACCGTGAAGCCGTAATCACCGCCTCGGGGTGCTCCTTCGCAGCCGCGACCAGGACCAGAGCGTCCTCTGGCTTCGTTTCGAGGTCGGGCGCCATGAGAATGGTGTGGCTGCCCGTGGAGACATCGAACGCCTTCATGATCGCACCCCCGAAGAACGGCTTGTCCTGCCAGTGGATGCTGACCAGATCGGGGTATTTCTCGCCCGCCGCCTCGGCGTGGGAGCGCGCGTCCTAGGTGGTCCGGTCGCAGACGATGATGAGAATCTGCACCAGATCCGCCTGTAGATCGCCGACCAGACACTTGATGGTATGCGTCAGCGAGTGGGTCTCCTCCAACGTGGGGAGGACCGCGGTCAGGGACTCGAAGCTGCGTGGCACTCAGTGTCCCAGGAAAACGGGATGCATGCGCCCACTGCGCGACATGTTCACCCGAAGCTCGCCGCTGCTACGCATGAACAGCGTCGTAAGCTCCCCGTTGATCGCGCCGAGGGCCAGATCGTGCCGCTGTTGGCCGGGTGCGTCGAAGTCCCTTTCGATCCACGTCGTTGGATGGAAGGCCTGCACGACCCAGGCCTCCTCGATTGCCGTATCCACAGCGGCGTCCCACCGATCCTTCTCGACGCCGCGCCCGACGACGACGCCTGCCCCTCGGGTATCGAGTCCGCGCTTGAGCACGTAACCGTCGCGCTCGCCCCGCACCGAGGCGAGCTCGACGGGGGGAAGCAACTTTGCGTTTCGCGACCACGGCACGTGGCGCGGCAGGAGCTCCCAGTCTTCGACCCTGAAGAGGTGCTTGAAGGCAGGGTCTGAGATGAGGGCGAGGCAGAGTTTGTCGTCGCCCACCCAGCGTCCCCGCAGGCCGTTCTGGACGAAGAGGGCTCGGTCGCGCACCGCCGCGACGAACGGGTCGAGGTCGGTCCGCATACGTTGGAACGTCTGCATGCCG
>Ga0066376_10001607_pt1 | contig 21835 bp, 19 predicted proteins | sample Knorr_S15_td_Bot_FD_77009 | JGI IMG/M metagenome (GOLD analysis project Ga0066376, IMG submission 77009) | Marine microbial communities from Southern Atlantic Ocean transect - Knorr_S15_td_Bottom_ad_5009_LV_A | ecosystem: Environmental > Aquatic > Marine > Oceanic | place: Southern Atlantic...
CCCCAGTGACCCCCCCGGGGGTTGAACTCAAAACCGCAACGTGACCGAGAACCGCACCCCTATCGTCCCTGCCGACAGCGTTGCCATTGCCACGGCGGCGAAGCAACTTTGCGAAGGTAGTCTGGTCGCCTTTCCTACTGAAACCGTGTATGGCCTGGGCGCAGACGCCACCAACGGTGAATCCGTGGCCCGCGTATTCGCGGCCAAGCAACGACCACAATTCAATCCGCTGATCGTCCACGTCAAGGATACCGCCGCCGCCGAGGCCGCGGCCCGTTTCAATGATACTGCCAGGAAACTGGCCGACGCCTTCTGGCCCGGCCCCCTAACGTTGGTGCTGCCGCGCTTGGACGATCGCATTTCACTACTGGTCAGCGCCGGGTTGGACACCTTAGCAGTCCGGGTTCCTGGTCATCCTGTGGCCCAAGAACTGCTGGCCGAGACCGGAGTGCCGGTGGCGGCCCCCAGCGCAAATATGGCTGGATGCATCAGCCCGACGGCGGCGGGACATGTGGTCTTTTCCCTGCCTGGCGCTGATACCGGCGGGCCCGGGATGATTTTAGATGGGGGTCCATGTACCGTCGGTATCGAATCGACGGTGGTTGACCTGTCTGCCGCCGCCCCTATTTTGCTGCGTCCCGGCGGCATTACAACCGAAGACATTGAGGCGGTAATCGGCCCCCTTGCCCAACCTTCCGCACCCAATAGTGAGGTGCCAAAATCGCCGGGCATGCAGGATCGCCATTATGCACCTGTATTGCCGATCCGCCTGGACGCCACCAATGCCCGGCCCGGCGAAGCGTTTTTAGGGTTCGGCCCAAAAGCGCCTGACGATGCCATCAACCTGAGCCTGACGGCGGATCTAAGCGAAGCAGCGGCCAATTTGTTTTCGATGATCCGGACCCTGGACGGGCTTCCGTTTGAAGCCATCGCAGTGATGACGGTACCGGATCAGGGCCTGGGCCGCGCCATCAATGACCGGTTGCGGCGCGCCGCCCAACCTTTGCCCACAAAGCCGAAGGACGTTTGTTCATGACCGGCTTTAATTTCAGCGATCTCCCGTGGCGAGCCAAGGGGTCCTACATCGCCCACATTTTCAAGGCAGCGTTCAAGCAACACCACAAATGGATGAAACCTATCTTCACGCCGATGCTGGATGATGAAAGCGTAATTTTCGACATCGGCGGTCATTCTGGCCAATACGCAAAATTGCTGGCCCGGCTCACCAAACGCGGCCGGGTCTATTCGTTTGAGCCGAGCGCCTATTCCCGATCGATTCTGAACTTCGCCATCAAGGTTAACGGCTTTGAAAATATCGATGTGATTCCGCAGGGATTGGGGGACGCGCCGGGAACGATGACATTATCGACCCCAATAAAATCATATGGCACCTTCAAGTACGGCCTCGCCCACCTGGGTGAACGAGCAATTAACGAGGCCGGGCACCAAGAAGAAGTGGCGTTGACCACCATCGACGACTTCGCCACCGAGGCAGGGTTGAAACGCCTAGATTTCATCAAGATGGATGTTGAGGGGTGGGAATACCGAATTCTGTTAGGCGGCACCAAGACCATCCAACGATACCGGCCCATCATGATGATCGAACTGGTCGGACAGCAACTGTCCCGCGCCGGCGACAGCCTGGAAGAAGCATGGGCGCTTCTGCAATCTTGGGGCTATCACCAGGAAGTCTTTATTGACGCCCAGACCCTAAGTCCGAGCGAAACGCCGCTGGAAGGGGATAGCTTCTGGCTGCCCGACTAATTCTGACCAGATGGCCTTAAACCGGCAAGGCATATCGCCGTCAACAAAAGATAGCTAATTTGCCACCATGCCGACCAGAAGGAGACGTTGAGCAACCCTATTGACCAGTACCCGACATTGACAAGCAAGGCGGCGAAGAATGCCGTTTCACCGCTTTTTAAATATTCACCTGCCAATTTCAGGCAAAGCACGACAACTAGGGTCACGAGGGCCATGGAGCCGAAGACGCCGGTCTCTGCGAATACCTCGACCAGCCAATTATGTGGGTGGGACGGGATGATGTTGAGGGTGTTTCTCGGCATTGCCACATCGGCACCAGGCAGCAGGTTGATCACGTTGATGCCGTTGCCGAACCAAGGCGAGCGCATCGCCATATCGATGGAATGCGCCCAGATTGTTTGGCGTTGATAATCAATCAGCCAGGGCGGAAGGATAGCCACCGTGCCGGCCGGGGCAACGATATGCACCCGGGTGGTGTACAACCACAACAAAATGGCCACAAACAGGGCGATGAATGCCACGCAAATTATCATGTTTGTTTTAACATTCCGTCGCAGGATCATGATTAGGATGCCGCCGGCGACAACCATCATTAACAACCCTGCCATCGCCGAACGGTTGAAAGTGATCCAGACAATGGCGATGAGTCCGATGGCGTTGGCCGTTGTCAGCATTTGCCAGCGCCCGCCTAGGATGCGCCCGGCCCACATCAACACCGGTACAAGCAGAACCCCCACACTGGCGAATGCCTTGATAAGATCAGGCGGCCTGAACCCCTCATAAGGCATGGCAGACCACCCTGACAATCGGGCAAGGGACAATATCTCGGGCAGGAAGGTCAGCGAACTGAGGGCGAACACAACACTAATAGCGTTGGCAACGATGAGCACCCTTAAGGCTAGCGATAGGGCGGCACGATCCCGAGACAACAGCGCCCAAAAAAGGGTAATCAGGCCGACGAAAACAGGGATCCGTATCCAGGTCTCAAAAGACCGCAAGGGGTGCGGTGAGATAAACATACTGGGCAGCCACAAGACTAGAGTGATCAGAAAAAGTACTCCAATGGGAGTCCCCGCCTTTTCGATCATCGCCCGCCAGTAAGTTCCCCTTTTCGGCAGTAGGAAAAGAATTAATACTGCCGCTAGCAAGGGAAGGGCCAGCACCGCTCTCCCGTAAACAAAACTGGGAACCGCGAGTCCGCACAGAAATCCCACCAGCAAGGGGGTGGGTTTTAGAAAATCAATACGCATCAGTTAATTTTTGGTTCACAAATTCGGCTAGATTTATAGATTTCTGCCTACAGAAAAAACGTCCTGCATCAATCAACGGACATAATCATAATCAAACACAAAAGTGCAAGCCAAACGGCACCAAAGGCTTTATTATGCCGGGCTTGGCGCGGTCACTGGCTCAGAATCGGTATCGGTTTGGGCTGGAAGCAACAGGGCAGACAAGAAAACGAGCACGGCAACGATAGCAAGCACGACCATCAACTGCTCAAAACCGCCGCCGCCTGCCAGGATGGCTCGCGCGGTCAACAACGACATCGCCCCAATCACCAAATTGAGCATGAACTTCACCGACATAACTTTGGTCCGCCAAACATCCGGAACATAACGAGTAATAACGGCGTCGGTGATAGGGATTTGCCCGAAAACAAAGGCCATGGCCAACAACGAAGCCGCCAGCAGTCCGTAATTGCTTTGTGTCGCCATCACCCCGATCATCACCGGTTGTCCCATCGCAACGACTAGCAGCACCGGCTTGATCGGACGCCGGTCGATAATTCGACCGACGATGAGCTGCGCCCATGCGGCAACGGCATAGACAATGGCAGCGAGCGCACCGGTTACGGCAATATCGACGCTAACGTTCGGCATCGAAACTTCGAACATGCGCGGGATGACAAAGGTTAAGGCGCCGAACAGGAATCCGCCGGCGGAAGAAACCAATGCAAGCGCCAACAAAGCCCGTTTCCATCCGGGCATGAAGCCTACCATAGCTTTTTCGCGGGGGCACGGATCCGGCGACTTCATGCGGCCCGCACGGTTGAAATAAACAAATCCGATACCAATTAGGATGGCAATGACACCAGGAATAACGAAGGCCAGCCGCCAGTCATAACCGGCAAGGATGAAACCGGTTATCAGCGGCGCCGCCGCCACGCCCATGTTGCCCCAAACCCCATTAGCCCCAAGCCGCCAGCCGACGTTGCCGCCGCCCTCGACAACCATGGCAATGCCAATCGGGTGATAAATCGCGGCAAACCCGCCAAGTACAGTCAGTCCAACACCGATCTCGAACGGGTTGCTGGCGAAACTAGTGGCGATGGAGGCCCCCCCGATGCCGAAGAAGAACACGGCGATCATTCCCCTGCGATTCCACTTGTCGGCTAGGTGCGCGGCAATAGGCGCGCAGGCCCCGAACATAACAAGCGACGGCACCCCATAAGGAATCATTTCAGCATACGCCCCGTCCTTGGCTAGTCCGAAGGCCAAGCCAGCACTGAAGGCGGCCTTGGCGAAGATCAGCATGAACATATGATCGACAAAATGACCGATATTCAGGAATAGGAAACGGATACGCTGGTCGCTCATTACTGACATGGGGTGGCCTTTTGCTAAGAGCGGTTTTTAAGATACCTGTTTGTTATAACCGATAAAGATGCGACAATATCTAGATATTTTGACAATAATTATCTAGAAACTGACAAATTATGGTCCTTTCACCCGAAATTCACCGAGTTCAGGATATCCCCCGGCCCATCGCCGCCACCGCCACCGACTACGGACCAGATGACGAAATTGACTGGCACGCGCACCCTCGCGGGCAATTGATCTACGGCATCACCGGTGTACTCACCGTTCACACCGAGGCCGGGCGGTGGGTGCTGCCGCCGGCGCGCGCCGTCTGGGTACCGGCGGGCATCGAACACCGCTCCGACATTGCCGGCGAAGTCCGTATGCGGAGCCTATTCGTCGCTACCGAGGCCGCTAAAAACCTGCCAAAGGATTGTTGCGTCGTCACCGTGCCCCCATTGTTGCGTGAATTGATCCTGGAAGCCGTCGAGGTCCCCAAGCTTTACGATATCGACGGCCCCGACGGGCGCCTGATGAAGGTGATCCTGGACCGGTTGAGCCATCTTGTACCGACGCCCCTATATCTACCGCTGCCCGCCGACCAACGACTTCGCAGGATTACCGACAATTTAGTCAGGATCCCAGGAAATCGCACCGATCTTAACGGGTTCGCCAAGAAAGCCGGGGCCTCGGCACGTACCCTGGCAAGGCTGTTCGTCAAGGAAACGGGCCTCACCTTCGGCGCCTGGCGGCAACAAGCGCGCTTACTGAGGGCGCTGGAATGGCTGGCTGAAGACCGTCCCGTCACCTCGATCGCCCTCGACCTCGGCTACGAAAGCCCGAGCGCCTTCATTGCCATGTTCCGCCGAGCTGTTGGTTCCACACCTGGGCGTTACCTAAAGGGCCGTTGATCAGCGGCCTATCGGCGCAATTTGTCTTGGCCAAAAACCACGTTGATTTTGATATTTCTTCGAAAGGAAATGTTGCGGCATCCGAGCTTTCCCGTCACTTTACCGTCGGTGTCGCTGAGACATTCCACCGAATTCACAAGCTTCGCTTTTTTCTTTTTATAGGTAGTCCACTTTGTGTTGTTGTCGCCGGCGTTTGCATTGAATGAATCGGAAACCCGCCATTGCGCCGCTCGTGAGCATTGCGCCTTAAGATGCGCCTTGGAAAGGGCGCTTGGTCCAAAGGCCTTGACGCATTCCTTGTAAAGATTGTCGAGACACCCCCGGACCTTGTCGGCATTACCGCCGACGAACCACGGATCCAACAACCAGAAGGCCTGATGTCCCTTGAAGGTGGTTCCGTCACCCTTGAATACGGCGATTTTAACGTCGAGATCTAGGCGCAACCCGGTAGTTTTTTTGCCTTTATTATCATCAGAATGTTGGATGCGGGCCTCCAACTCAATTCGGGATTTGCCGTCAATTTCATCGTCACCCCTAAATCGGGTACTCAATGGATAGACGTTCAAGTTTGGGATATTAAGAGTAAATTGGCAGGATTTATTCTGCCCGGCTGCCTGGGCCAAGCCCGGTAAAAAAATCCCGCAGCCATTATGACTACGACAATAAGAATTCTGATGGTAGCGTCCACGGGGTAAGCCCTTTAATCTTTTTTGTTCCACACCTAAATTCGGAAACGCTGGCCAGCATCTTCAATTTATAAAGAAATAATATGACCGTCACTGAAAATTTATCAAGGGCCATTAAGGACGTCGTCGGGCCAAAAGGCTGGAGCACCGATGCCGACCGGATCGAGGCCCATGTCACCGAACGGCGCGGCCTTTGGCACGGCCAATGTGACATCGTCGTCAGCCCGGATTCCACCGATGAGGTCGCCCAAATCATGTCGATCTGCCATGACGCCGGCATCGCTGTTGTCCCCCAGGGCGGCAACACCGGGCTTGTCGGCGGCGGCGTCCCCGAAGGCGGCATTGCCCTGTCGTTGGCCAGACTAAATACCGTGCGCAGCATTGATGCTGCCAACAATACGATGACTGTGGACGCCGGCTGCATCCTGGCCGACGTCCAGGCCGCCGCCGAAGCCGTGGACCGGCTTTTCCCCCTGAGCCTGGGCGCTGAGGGCAGTTGTCAGATCGGTGGCAACCTGTCCACTAATGCCGGCGGGGTCCAAGTGCTGCGCTATGGCAACGCCCGCGATCTGGTGTTGGGGTTGGAAGTCGTTTTGCCCGACGGCCGTGTCTGGGAAGGCCTAAAAGCGCTGCGCAAGGACAACACAGGCTATGACCTCAAACACCTATTCATCGGCGCCGAGGGCACGCTGGGCGTCATTACCGGCGCTGTCTTGAAACTGTTTCCCTTGCCGCAAAGCCGAGAAACCGCCATGGCCGCCCTCGGTAACGCCGACAACGCGTTGGCGCTTTTCCAACGCGCCGGGCACGATTCTGGCGACGCCCTGACCGCGTTTGAATACATCAACCGCCAGAGCCTGGACATCGCCGTCACCCATATCCCGGGACTTAAAGATCCGTTCGAGGCTGCGCACGATTGTTATGCGTTGATCGAACTGTCAGGACCGGACGGAATCAAAGATGCCCTGGAACAGACGCTGGCCGGAGCCATGGAAGACGGAATAGTGGATGACGCCGTTATCGCCGCCAGCGGTGCCCAGGGGGCAGAGCTTTGGCGTATACGCGAAACCATTCCCGAGGCCCAGGTCAATGCCGGGGGAAGCATTAAACATGATGTCTCGGTGCCGGTCTCCAAGGTGCCGGAGTTTCTCGTCCGAGGACAACAGATCGTCGAGGCCGAAATCAATGGTGTTCGGGTGGTTGCCTTTGGCCACCTTGGCGACGGCAACATTCATTTCAACCTGAGCCAGCCGGAAGACACCGAAGGCGAAACCTTTTTAGCGAAATGGGAACGCGTCAATCGCCTGGTCCATGACCTAGTCGACGATTTGGGCGGCAGTTTCAGCGCCGAACACGGCATCGGGGTGCTGAAAAAAGACGACCTCAAGCGCTATACCTCGGCGGTGGAATTAGAACTGATGCAAACCCTGAAGCAAACGCTCGATCCAAAGGGAATCATGAACCCTGGTAAGGTTTTGTAGGGATTCAGGACTTAATCAAACGTCCTTGGTTTTCCGACCCAAGGGTCAGCCATTTATTTTTTACCCTTTTTGGACTACAGTTACGGCAATGGCTTTTCTTGGAGAGCGTAATGAAAAGGTACTCTTGCGGCCATAAACATTCATTCTTAGCCGAGGCAAAACACGCTTAGCCGAGGCAAAACACGCTTTCTGCGTTGCCTTTGTGGCACTTGGCCTGACTGTCGGTGCCGTGGCCACCATATCCTTTTTCATCACCGTCCCGGTCTTCTTCAGCCCTGCCCATGCCTGCAGCGACAGTGATGGCAGCGACAGTGATGGGGGGAATGCGGGCGGCCCGACGTCCGCACCCATAGGCTTTGGCCAATCCACCGTCAAGATTACTTCCACGGCAAATTCGTCCTCAGGACCTATCTCCAATGAGATTCAGGATATTATTAAAAAGGTCAATAAGCTCCAGCAGGAATATCAGGCCTTGCTCAAAGACATGAGGCCCGGGGATGTGAAGAGCCAAGCCAGGCATGAAAAGGAGGCTAAACAACACCAATTAAACGCGGATCTCTACACCATTGCTAAGTATGGACTTCACGTCATCCTTTTTTCCCACGGCCTAAAGGGGATGTTCGGTCCTGACCTAACGAAAGCAGCCTCACCAGCTGCCAAATATTTCGCTATAGGGAGTACCGCCCATGGTAATAAAGGGCTTGCCCAAAGTGCCGTGGATTTAGTTAAGGCGGCGGATGCGGCGGTCAAAGCCACCATAAGTATCTACTCAGCCGCCACAGCTCCAGAACGCAAATGACCGGAACGCGCCCCGGATGAAGAAGTTTTTCAGAATCACAACATGGTTGCTGGGTTTCTCCACCTTGGTCGCCGGTTTGGCCGCTTCCTCCATGGGCGCCTATTCCGTTCGGGCGCAAACGGCGGCACCCGAGGCGCTGACCCGCGAGGTGACCCTGAAAGATCTCCCGTTGGATGCAACGATGGCCCTCTCGGCCTCGGCGCTGACCATGCAGGGGCGCGACGAGACGACGGACATGTCGCCGGTTATGCTGTCCCCGGCGGCGAAAACGGCCTTGCGCACAACCGGCCTCCGCAACAAAGGTTTCAAACTCACCGGCTTCACCTTAACGGCCTATGAGAAATCCACGGCGTTCTCCGACGCCGTTATGGCCAGCGCAATTTTGAATTTCATCGATACTGCTGGCCAGTAAGCTCGGATCTCGCTTGTTGTTAACTATTGGCTCGCCGGGCCCAAGATCGAAATCAAGTCGGCGAACGCCGTTACTCTGGCGCCGCCCAATCCCTAGGTGCGGAAATGGGATAGGAAAGGATGAAAGCAGCCATTTAGCCGTCTTCAAGCAGGCGGCGTTGTTCGTCCCTGAAGCCAACGACGACACGGCCGTTCATTGCAAACACCGGGCGCTTGATCAACGCCGGGTGAGCCGCCATCAGGGCCGCGGCGGTGGATTCGTTGGTCGATTCCTTTACCGCGTCACCAAGACCGCGCCAAGTGGTGCCGCGTTTGTTCAACAGGGTTTCCCAACCGACGGCATCGATCCACCGGGTTATATCAGCTTCCTCTACGCCGTCTTTACGGACGTCAATGAATTGGTGCCTTAAGCCCTGTTCATCCAGCCACTTCATTGCCTTGCGGCAGGTATCGCAGTTTTTCAGGCCATAAACCGTTATCACTTGTTTTTATCCCTTCCAGAAGCTTGGCAAAGCCACTATATCAAATTATCAAAATCGAACATTAACCTGAACGACAACGGATTTGCCCCATGCTTGCCGTGATTTCCCCCGCCAAAAAACTCGATTTCGAGTCCGAACCGCATTCCCAAGAGCATACCCAGCCCCAGTTCCTGGACAAGGCCGACATCCTGGTCGGTCGAGCGCGCCGCCTCAGCCGGGCCAAACTGGGACGGACTATGAGACTCAGCGACAAGTTGGCGGACCTGAATTTCCAGCGGTTCCAGGACTTTTCGACGCCGTTTACCCTGGCCAACGCCAAGCAGGCGGCATGGGCATTCAACGGCGATACGTACGTCGGCCTCGATGCCACGAACTTGGACCCCGCCGATTTGGATTTCGCCCAGGGCCATTTAAGGATTCTTTCGGGACTTTATGGGCTGCTCCGCCCACTCGACTTGATTCAACCCTACCGGCTGGAAATGGGTGCCAGATTCAAGCCGCCGCGAGCCGATAACCTTTATGGATTCTGGGACGGTCCGTTGACGGCGGCGATCAACGAAGCCACCGCCAAGCAAGAGGACCGCAGCGTTATTAACTTAGCCTCGGTGGAATATTTCAAAGCCGTCCATGAAGAAAACCTCATTGGACCGGTCATCACCCCGGTATTCAAGGAAGTGAAGTCTGGCGTCGCCAAGGTGTTGGGCATGTTCGCCAAAAGAGCCCGGGGCGCGATGGCCCGCTATATCATCAAAAACCGCCTTGAGAGCCCAGAACAGTTAAAATCCTTCGACGCAGACGGTTATGCCCACCGGCCCGATCTGTCTGAGGGCAACACCTGGGTATTCACCCGCGACAACGGGTAAAGCTGACTGGACACGCCCCGACCGTTGGTGTTCAGTTGCAGTGATGACCATTTATCAAGCCCCATTGGACGAGATGCGGTTCGTGCTCAATGAACTGGCGGACCTCGACGGTATTTCCAAGCTCCCCGGTTATGAGGAAGCGACACCGGACCTGATCGACGCGATCCTGGAAGAAGCCGGCAAGCTGGCGTCCGAGGTGATGGCGCCGCTCAACAAAAGCGGTGATGAAGAAGGCTGCGTCCTGGAAAACGGCGTCGTCCGCACCCCGAAAGGCTTCCCCGAAGCCTATGCCCGTTTTATCGAAGGCGGCTGGAACAGCCTTCCTTTCGATCCCAATTACGGCGGCCAGGGGTTGCCGTTATTGGTTTCGGCGGCGGCGTTTGAAATCTGGCAGGCCGCCAACATGGCCTTCGCCATTTGCCCGACGTTAACGCAAGCCGCGGTCGAACTATTGACCATCCATGGCTCCGATCACTTGAAGGATGTTTTTATGGAAAAACTGGTGTCCGGCGTTTGGGCCGGTACCATGAACCTAACCGAACCTCAGGCCGGTTCCGATCTATCGAAGGTGCGGACCAAAGCGGCCAGAACCGCCGATGGCAAGGGATACCGGATCACCGGCCAGAAAATTTTCATTACGCATGGCGAGCAGGACTTTACTGAAAATATCATTCACATGGTCCTGGCCCGCAGTCCCGACGGCCCTGATGGGATTAAGGGTTTGTCACTATTCGTGGTGCCTAAATTCCTGGTTAAGGATGATGGGGCTTTAGGGGACCGCAATGACCTCAGATGCGTTTCTCTGGAACATAAGCTGGGGATCAATGCCAGCCCCACCTGTGTAATGTCGTTCGGGGACAATGCCGATAACGGCGAAGACGGCGGCGCCGTCGCCTACCTGCTGGGCGAGGAAAATCGGGGCATCGAATATATGTTTACGATGATGAACAATGCCCGCTTGGCCATCGGCGTCCAGGGCGTCGGCGTCGCAGAGCGCGCGTATCAAAACGCCAGGGCCTTTGCCGCCGAAAGGACCCAAGGCGGGGCGACGGACCCGGTCAGCATCGACCGTCACCCTGACGTTCGCCGTATGTTATTGTCCATGCGGGTCCAGACCGAGGCGATCCGGGCGCTGGCCTACTTTGCCGCTGCCACCCTTGACGCCGCGCGGCGCCACCCAGACGAAGCAATCCGCCGGGAAAAACAGGCGCTGGTGGATTTACTGATTCCCGTGGTCAAGGCCTGGAGCACCGACACCGGCATTGATGTCGCCAACACCGGCATCCAGGTATTGGGCGGGGCCGGATTCATCGAGGAATCCGGCGCCCCGCAATTCCTGCGCGATGTTCGCATTTCCGCCATTTATGAAGGCACCAATGGTATTCAGGCCCTGGACCTGGTCGGTCGCAAGGTAGCCCGCGACCAAGGCGCCGCCGCCAAGGCCCTGATTTCCGACATGCAGGCCCTGAATGGAGATTTGGGCGAAAAATCCGGCGAAGACCTTGAGGTCATCCGCACCGCCCTGGCCGACGCCATCGCGGCGCTGAGCGAAGCCACCGACTGGATTGTCGAAACCCACCCTGAAATCCCCGAAGCCGTGGCTGCGGGCGCAGTTCCCTATCTGCGTCTTTTCGGCATCGTCGCCGGTGGGTGGCTGATGGCTCGCGCCGCTTTAGCTGCTGAAAATCACCTGAGCCAAGGTGCCGAGGGCGGTTTTTTCCCTGCTAAAATTGTTTCTGCCCGATTTTTTGCTGATCAATTCCTGATCCAGGCGCCGTCCCTTGCCACCACCGTCATTAGCGGTTGGGCTGCCGTCAGCAGATTCAAACCCGTCGGTAATTAGAGACCCAGATATCCTCCGCATCGGACTAAATATCGTTAGTCCTTGATTTTTTAGCTTTTATCACACATTTTTAGCCTAATTCAACTACAAAAACCGGGCTATGAACGGCTTTACAAAATACATTCTGCGGCAATTGATCGTGGGGATGATTCTGGTGACTTCGGGTCTGACCTGCATCATTTGGCTATCTCAATCGCTGCGATTCATTGAAATGATCGTCAACCGCGGGCTTTCGGGGGGGAAGTTCGTTTACTTGACCGTTCTTTTGTTGCCGAATTTCCTGGTCATCGTACTGCCGATCGCGCTTTTTACGGTGATCGTATTTACTTATTCAAAACTGATCACCGACCGCGAACTGGTGGTCATGCGCGCCGCGGGCTTAAGCCAATTTGCCTTGGCCAAACCGGCACTGATATTGGCGCTGATCGTGATGGTCATCGGATATGCACTGAACCTACAACTGGTGCCACAATCGTATAAAAATTTCCGGGAATTGCAGTGGGACATTCGCTACAACTACAGCCACATCCTGCTTCGCGAAGGCACCTTTAACCCGGTAACCGACGACATCACCGTATACGTGCGCCAACGCACCAAGGAGGGGCAATTACTGGGGCTGATGGTCCACGATCAGCGCGACAAGGCCAGACCCTTTACCCTGATGGCGGAGAAGGGGGCCATGGTTAACACAAAAGAAGGGGCCAGGGTCGTCATGTTCAACGGCAATCGACAATCCGTGGACAAAAAATCCAACAAGCTGTCGATCCTCTATTTTGACCGCTACGTTTTTGACCTCTCGTCCAGTACCAAAAATGTCGGCGAACGGTTTCGTGAACCACGGGAGCGAAGTCTGGACGAATTATTCAATATCCGACAGGCCGAACCAACAATGAACGACAAGGAATTCGGCAAATTTATCGTCGAAGGTCATAAACGGCTGACGTCACCGCTATCGGCCATTGGCTTTACCTTGATCGGATTGGCGTGTCTGGTTTCCAGTTCCTTTAGCCGCCGCACCCAGACCCGACAGGTCATTCTTGCCATTTCCATTATGGTCGCCCTGCAAGGCGGTGCCTTGGGTATGGAAAACCTTATTGCCAAGAATTTGGACCTGGTACCGCTACTCTATGCCCTGGCCATGGTGCCGATCGTATTTGGTTATGCGGTACTGGTTACCAATCAACGCCATCGCCCACCCAGCACCGAAACAATTTCGGCCTAACAGGGAAAGGATTAATACACGTGCGTTTATCGACCACCCTTTCCGTCTATATTGGCCGCAATTTTTTATTGAGTTTTGTGGTTTTGTTCGGCCTGTTCCTGTTGCTGATTCTACTGTTCGACTCGGTGGAGCTAATGCGCCGCGCCGCCGCAAAACCAAACGTTTCCTTCTCTCTGGTCATGGAAATGGCGCTCCTGAAGCTTCCCCATATGGGCCAGCAGGTTTTTCCCTTTGCCGTCCTGTTTGGCGGCATGATGGCGTTTTGGCGGTTGACGCGAACCCATGAGTTGGTCATCACCCGAGCCGCCGGGGTCTCGGTTTGGCAATTCCTGTTGCCGGTGATCGGCATTGCCTTCCTTCTCGGTTTTATCCAAATCGGAATCCTCAACCCGCTGGCCTCTACAACAATCACCCGGTTCGAACGGATTGAGGCAGTTAACCTGAAGGGGCAGAAGAGCTTCCTGGCCCTGTCACGAGCAGGGCTGTGGCTACGCCAAGCCAATACCGAAGGACAATCGGTGGTGCATTCCAATATCGTCCTGCAAACTGGCAAAGAAGTGGAGCTCAGAGACGTCATCGTTTTCAACTATAAGGACGCCGAACAGTTTTCCGGACGCATCGATGCGGAATTTGCTCGTCTGGAAGATGGTTTCTGGCATATCACCAACGCCTGGGTGCATATCCCGAATGAGCAGCCCCGCTTCGAAAAGGATTACTGGTTGGCCACCGACCTGACACTCAACCGGATCCAGGATAGTTTCGCCCCGCCGGAGACCTTGTCTTTTTGGGCTTTGCCTGATTTTATCGAAACCTTAGAGAAAGCAGGTTTTTCCGCAATCCGACACAAACTTTACTGGCACTCACTGCTGGCCTCGCCGTTTCTCATGTGCGCAATGGTCTTGATTGCTGCAACTTTCACGCTGCGCCATGCCCGCCAAGGCGGCGGCATTTACATTATCGCCGGCGGCGTACTGACAGGATTTATACTCTATTTCTTCTCCGACATTGTCTTCGCCTTGGGCTTATCGGATAGCATTCCAGTCATCCTTGCCGCCTGGACGCCATCGGGCGTCGCCACTTTGCTGGGTCTGGCCACCTTGCTTCATCTCGAGGACGGATAGAATAACCATGGGACGTAGCCTGGCATATTGTCTATCCATTTCGGTCATGCTGGCCATTATCGGCACGTGGGGTCTTGTTGTTGGTGGTGGTGGTGGCTTTTCCACCGCCGCAAAAGCCGCAACGCAGCCCGGCACCAATGTAGTCACTCCGGACAAGCCGTTGGGAACGCTATGGTACCCTGGCCCCTACCGCCCTGCCCTACCATCTTCGACTCCTTCGCCTTCACCAATTCCACAGCCTATTCTTTCGCCGGCCGCAAGCCCGACGATTCCATTCCGACCACCAGCCACGCGGGCGCCGCAACCAGGTAAACCGTTGGGCACACTGTGGTATCCGGGCGTTTATAATCCCAATTCCCCCGGACGTACCCCCTTGCCGGCGACCGTTATTGACCCGCAACCGACGCCCTCCGCATCCCAGCCACTGCCGCGGGTGCATGACATAAAACCCTTAGGGACCTTGTGGTATCCAGGCCCCTACAATGCCAAGGCACCATCCCGACCAGCTGTGATTCCCGGACCCGCTACCGTTCCAAGTCCGGTACCGGCTCTCACCCCGGTCGTCGCCGAACCGAAGGCGTCGCCACCTGGTCCTTCTTCCCCGCCCAGGCCCATCGCAGTAACCGAACCTGCCCCCGCCGGATCAACGCAGAACACCGGTGAGGTCGACCTCGACCTGCCCGTTCACTTGAGCGCCGACGACATCAGTTTCGATCAAGAAAATGGACTGGTGACCGCCACCGGGAACGTCGAAATCATCTACGACCAACGAAAGCTATTCGCCAACCGCATCATTTATAATCAGAAATCAGATGTCGTAACGGCGTCCGGTAACATTCAACTAAGCGAGCCGGGAGGCGAAAAGATCTTCGGTGACCAAATGCAGATTTCCGGAGATCTCAAGGATGCCCTTATAGAAAGCCTGGGCATCATCCTGACTGATCGTGCCCGCATCGCTGCCACCGGTGCCAGACGGTCCGACGGAACCGTCACCGAAATGCGCCAAGGCGTTTATTCACCTTGCAACTTGTGTCAGGACGACCCAACACGCCCGCCATTGTGGCAAGTTAAGGCGGTAAAAATAATTCATAACAAGAATTCCAAGACCATCGAATACCGTGATGCCTGGCTTGAGGTCATGGGCCTACCGGTTGCCTATACGCCCTACCTATCCCATCCAGATCCAACCGTTAAACGCCAAAGCGGCCTTCTGGCGCCATCTTTCGGCCAGTCTTCAGACTTAGGTTTCGTCGCACGTGTTCCCTATTACATCAAAATTGGCCCGGCCCGAGACGCCACCATTACAGCGCTCGTCACCGGCGATGGGGGGTCAGGAGCGATTGGGGAATACCGTCATCGCTTCAGCAATGGCACTTTTGATGCAACTGCGAGCCTCATCGGCGGAGACGACGACGAAGATTTCAGAGGCCATATCAAGAGCAAGGGACAGTTGGATGTCGACAACACCTGGCGGGGTGGTTTCGACATCAACCGCGTTACCGATGACACCTACTTGAGACGTTATGGTTTTGGGTCTCCGGCTTCTCTAAACAGCCGGCTTTTTGTCGAAGGATTCCGCGGTCGCAACTATTTTTCTGCCAACGGATATTCCTTCCAGGGCCTTCGGTCGACGGACGACCCTGATCTTGAACCCCTTGTTCTGCCGTTGATCGACTTCAACCACATAGGAAAACCCGATAAATATGGCGGCCAAACGGTGTTGGACGTCAACTTTCTGGCGATAACCCGTCATGAAGGCACCGATACCCGCCGGTTGTCGATCCGCCCGGGTTGGCAATTGCCCTTCATGGGACTTTTCGGCGATGCGTATAAGCTGTCACTTGCGCTAAATGGTGATCTCTATCAAGTCGACCACCAGGAGCGCGAAGGAGAAGCTAATTTTTCTGGCGTTACCGGTCGACTCGTTCCCCAAGCCATGCTCGATTGGCGGCTTCCATTTATCAAAACAGCCGGCACCGTCAGTCAGGTCATCGAACCGGTGGCCGTTGCCGCCTACAGTCCCTACGGCGGCAACTCAAACAAAATACCCAACGAAGACAGCAAGGAGTTGGAATTCGACGATACCAACCTATTCTCCGCCAACAAATTTTCCGGTCTCGACAGGGTTGAGGGCGGACCGCGCCTCTCTTATGGCGTCAAATGGGGCGTCTATGGCCAGAGTGGCGGAAGTTCAACCTTATTCATCGGCCAATCCTGGCGGCCCAAATCTGATGATACCTTTCCCACTAGATCTGGCCTGGAAGAGAATTTTTCTGACATGGTCGGACGGGTCCACATTACACCAGGGCCATATCTGAACCTTATTTACCGGACCCGATTCGCCAGCGATAACTTCTCCCCGAAACGAAACGAAGTGACGTTAAGAGCGGGGGTGCCTGCATTCAAAGCCAGCACCAATTATGTCTTTATCGAATCCCAGGAAGACAGCGAATTTTCAGGCCGAGAAGAAATCAACTTTTCGATGAATTCCAAGCTAAATAGGTTTTGGCAAGCAGGCTTCTCAGGCGTGCATGATTTGGCCGCCGGAGAAGCGCGGCAATATAGCGCCTCGTTGATTTACGAAAATGAATGTGTCGTCTTCACCACCAAGGCATCTCGGACATTTTTCGAAGACCGTGACCTACAACCGACAGACCAAGTTACCGTCAAAGTCACACTGAAAACCCTGGGTGAAATCCGGACGAGCATTTTCCAACAATAAGACCGCTATGAATACCGTTTTCAGAACAATGAAATTGAAAATTACTGGTCAGATCATGAAACGGTTTTCGATGAGCGTACTTGCGTTGGTGTTAATTTTTCTATCGCCGGACTCCCGGGCGCAGGACACATTGGGAATCGCCGCCGTGGTTAACGACAAAGTCATTTCAGTCTATGACCTCGGTATGCGCCTAAGCCTGGTCACGATCTTTACAGGCCTTCCAAACAATTCTGAAACCCGGAATCGGTTGGTTCCCCAAGTTTTACAAACCCTGATTGAGGAACAACTCAAACGCCAAGAAGCTTCACGCCGTAGAATTACCGCCAGTGATAAGGCCGTCAAAGCCACCCTTCGGAATTTGGAAAAGGATAACAAACTGGGCAAGGGGGGGCTGAAAGATTACTTGGCTAAAAGGGGAGTTGAACAAAGGACAATAATCGATCAAATCAAGACCGATCAAGTCTGGAGAAGATTGGTTAATGTCCGATATGGATCGAAGGTCATCATCACCGATGAAGAAATCGATGAGGTGATGGCCGAAATGAAGAAAAACGAAGATCAACCTGAATACCAAGTGGCTGAAATTTTTCTTCCTGTGGAAAACCAGGAAAAAGAAAGCGAAACCGTTGCCCAGATTAACCAATTGCTCCAACAAGCTCGGGCGGGTTCACATTTTCAGGCTTTGGCCCGAAACTTCTCGAAAAACCCTTCCTCAAAAAATGGCGGAGATCTCGGCTGGAACCGGTTTGGACAGCTGGGCGCAGATTATGACAATGCCATGGTCAGGTTGAAACCGGGTCAAATTTCGCCACCATTCCGCACCGCCGACGGGTATGCAATCCTATATCTGATTAAGCAACGGACCGCCAAAGCCTTAGGCAGCACCGAAGCTGTCTCAGCTATTGTAAATTTACAGCAATTGTTCCTTCCCATCCCGAAGGGCTCCAGTCCTTCTATCGTAAATGACGCCATGGAAGGAGCAAAAAATTTTGGTGAAAAGGCAAAGAATTGTACCGATCTAGATAAAGTCGGCAAGGAAACCGGCTCTGCCCTTTCCGGCAATTTGGGTGATATCAAAACTAGCGCCTTGGCGGCCCAACAACGGAGCATGATCAGAGGCCTCCCACCCCTGAAAGCCAGCCGCCCGTTACGGACAGCAGATGGCGTCATTGTGCTGATGGTTTGCCGCCGAGATGAGGCAAATAGTCCAGAATTGACGGTGGAAGACCTAAGAGAAAGCATCGCTAGTCGACTGAGAAATGAACGCCTATCCATCCTGGCGCGTCAATATTTACGCGAAATTCGCCGGACCGCATTCGTTGAGGTTCGGTTGTGACAGCCGCGGAATTACCCCTGGCATTGACCATGGGGGATCCCGCCGGCATTGGTGGCGAGATCGCCCTCAATGCTTGGGCTGGGCGTAGCGACGGCACCGCGCCGTTCTTCGTTATTGACGACCCGGGACGATTGGCTGATCTTGGCCGGCGAATTGGTGTGATGACGGCCATAAAGCTCATTCGGTCACCGAGCGAGGCCAACGCTGTCTTCCCTCAGGCCCTGCCCGTCTTGGGCGCCGCTTTGCCCAACGAGGCCATTCCCGGCCAACCCGATCCAGCAAATGCCCAAGCTGTTCTGTCCTCCATCGAAACGGCGGTCCGCCTGGTCATGTCCGGTGACGCCGGCGCCGTCGTCACTAATCCGATCCACAAGCAATCCCTGTACGAAGCAAACTTCCCCTATCCCGGCCACACCGAATATCTGGCGGCATTGGCGGGCGACGATATCACTCCGGTAATGATGCTGGCGGCGGGCAGCTTCAGGGTCGTCCCGGTCACCGTTCACCAAAGCCTCACCGAAGCCCTAAGCGACCTGAATACTGGAGCCATCACCCAAGCCGGACTGATTACCCATGCAGCATTGAAACAGGACTTTGGTCTGCCCCACCCTCGTATCGCCGTTGCCGGGCTTAACCCCCACGCAGGCGAAGGCGGTGCCATGGGATCCGAGGAAGACCAAATTATTGCGCCTGCTGTGTCCGCGCTGACCGAGGTCGGCATTGATGCCTTCGGCCCAATTGCGCCGGATAGCCTGTTCACGCCTCAGGCCCGGGATACCTATGATGCAGCGCTCTGCATGTACCACGACCAAGCCCTGATCCCGATCAAGACGGTTGCATTCAAGACAGCCGTCAACGTTACCTTGGGGTTACCGTTTGTACGCACATCACCGGACCACGGTACGGCGTTTGATATCGCCGGCACCGGCCAGGCCTCCGAAACCAGCCTGTTGGCGGCATTGGATATGGCGGCGGGCATGGTCCGTTACCGAGCTACCGCCCAGGCGGCATGAACGATCTTCCCCCGCTTCGCGATGTCATCAATCGGTACGACCTTGGGGCGCGGAAGTCCCTAGGCCAGCACTTTCTACTCGACCTCAACCTGTGCGCCCGTATTGCCCGCACGGCAGGAAAACTAAACGATACAAACATCATCGAAATTGGGCCGGGTCCGGGGGGGTTAACTCGGGCGTTGTTGGATGCCGGCGCCGCCAGGGTTGTTGCCGTTGAACATGATCACCGTTGCGTGGCCGCGTTAGCGGAATTGCAGGACGCGTATCCGGATCGCCTGGAAATTATCGAGGCCGATGCCCTTGAAACCGATGTGACCGCTCTGGTTCTTGCGCCGCGTCGGGTTGTCGCCAATTTGCCATACAATATTGCAACGCCATTGCTGTTGGGTTGGCTTCGCCGGATCACCGATTTTGAAGGCCTGACTTTGATGTTCCAAAAAGAAGTCGCCGAACGCCTTGCCGCCAAACCAAGAGGCAAGAGTTATGGCCGGCTTTCGATCATCACCCAGTGGCTGGCGGAGGTCCGCTTTCAGTTCAATATTTCTAAAGAAGCCTTCACGCCACCGCCGAAGATTGCCTCCTCGGTGGTAACCCTGACCCCGCGCCCTACCCCACTGGCGCCAGCCGAATGGGAAAGTCTTGAGAGGGTCACCGCCCAGGCCTTCGGCCAACGCCGCAAAATGCTGCGTTCCAGCTTGAAGTCGCTAAATTTGGATTTTGCCGCCCTGGGGATCGAACCGACGGCAAGGGCCGAGGAATTATCGGTGGAACAATTCTGCTCGATTGCCCGCACTACTGGCTGACACCCATACCGCGGACGAAATCCAACATTCCCGGCTGGCGGATCCGTTTCAAGCGTTCGGCAGCGAGGATCGCTTCGACTCGGGCAACGCTTTCATCCACATTTTCGTTGACGATGATATAGTCATATTCGTTCCAATGGCTCATTTCCGACGTCGCCTTGGCCATGCGTTTCTTAACCACATCGTCGGAATCCTGAGCACGCCCGTGCAGCCTTCTCTCCAACTCTTCCACTGAAGGCGGCAAAATGAAGATACTGACAAGATCGTCACGGGCATTTCGTTCCAACTCTTGGGTGCCTTGCCAATCGACGTCGAACAGGACATCCCGGCCTTCACTCAAGGTTTTTTCGACCGGTGCCTTGGGCGTACCGTAGGAATTCTCGAACACCGTCGCGTGCTCCAGGAATTCATTGGCTTTGACCATGGCGTCGAAGATGCCCTGGTCGGCGAAGACATAATCCTTGCCGTCAACTTCACCCGGACGCATGGGTCGAGTGGTCATCGACACCGACATGATGATCTCGGCATCGCGTTCCAGCAACGCCTTCGAGATCGTCGATTTGCCGGCGCCTGACGGCGATGACAACACCAGCATCAAGCCGCGCCTGGAAATAGTCATGGCGGAGGATTTTTCATCATTACTCAATGTTCTGCACCTGCTCGTTAAATTGACTTTTTTTTATTGCTTATCAAAGAGTTATGAAATGCCGGTTAATAGAACTACGCGTGTAGCTACATAAAACCCTTTGGCGATCTAGCTAAAATAGCCACTTGTCAGACTGTACCAGCCTCTGGCTTAGCCTCACATCATTAATGTGCTTTGGCATCCGCAGGCCTAACCCCTAGCAGACTTTCGGTGACGCTACCTCCCGTGAGATGGTTGATATAATTGCGTCTTACTGCTCCGAACTTAACAGCGATGTAAGGTAAAGCGAGACGGCCCCCCCATGGACTGGAAACTATGACCCTACCCCCTAATGAGGATGGCCTCTTAAACCGAGACCAAAAAAAACAACGTGTAAAGTTAGGTAGGTGTTTTCTAGAAGTTTGATGTCCGCTTTACCCCCAAAAGCGGAAGTTTTTCGGGCAGTCGGAAAGAGTCTGTTAATGACCCAAAGCGGACGTTCGGATTACTCATCCCACAATGTAGCGTTCACTCAGGATTCCAGATCGGAAGTCCATCGCGGTTACCCCACTCCTGCCAGGAACCGACATAATTTCGTATGCGGGGATAATCGAGCAGACGAAGCGCCAAATAGGCATGGGCAGAACGGTATCCGGTGTTGCAGTAAAGCGTGATCTCCTTGTCGGGTGTAGCATCCAAGGCCTCGAAGGCTTCACGCAGCTGATCTGCGGACTTCATGCAGCCGCTATCGTGGTCGTACAGGTCCTCCCAATCCCGGTGTTTGGCTCCGGGTATGGCGCCGCCGTGACGGGCCCGTTTGTCCGTTCCCACAAATTCCTCGCGGCTACGATTGTCGACAATTACGCAGTCAGGATCGTCTATGGCATCAAGAACACTGCTATAGGTCGCTACCGTTTCCGCTACGGGGTTGAAAGCGAACTTGACGGGCTTCGGCGTGTCGCTTTCGCTTTCAACCGTCAGGCCCGCCGCTGACCAAGCGGCTATTCCTCCGTCCAATACATGCACATCGGCATGGCCGAGATATTCCGCGAACCAGAACCCCCGCGCCACGCACATATCGGTGAACTCGCCGTAAAAGACGATGGTATCGGTCTCCCGGACCCCGCGCCAACCCAACAGGTTGGCCCACATACGCGTGAAGGAATCCAGTGGC
>Ga0066376_10001608_pt1 | contig 21832 bp, 18 predicted proteins | sample Knorr_S15_td_Bot_FD_77009 | JGI IMG/M metagenome (GOLD analysis project Ga0066376, IMG submission 77009) | Marine microbial communities from Southern Atlantic Ocean transect - Knorr_S15_td_Bottom_ad_5009_LV_A | ecosystem: Environmental > Aquatic > Marine > Oceanic | place: Southern Atlantic...
ACGTTTCTGTGCAGCCCCGTTTATTGGGCTAAAGCCCTATCGACCCATCACCGTGAAGACGTATCGGCCGCGCGACGGGTGATCATCGGCCGGGGCACCGACCCATGAGAGCGTGTACTCGCCCGCAGCGATCGGCGCGGCCAGCTCGGCGGTGATGATCTCAGGGGCATCCCCCACGACGATCTCGCCCAACTCGACCACACCCTGTGCTCCCCGGACGGAAAAGCTGGTCTGCTCCATATCTGGGATCGCGCTGAAGCGGAGCCAGATCGTGGCGGGCGACTGCTCGAGCTTCTGATCCTCGAACGGCGAGCTGGCGACGAGCTCCAGATGGAGTGAGGTCGACGCGGTCAGGAAAAGCGGCGCGGCCAGCGCGAGGGCGGCGAAAAACGCTCGTTTGTTGTGCATCGGTGCTCCGACATGGCTGAGGTCACGGCGGGGGAAGTTAAACCGGCTTCCACCAGGTCCGCGACCGAACGCCAGGCTGTTTGACAGTGGGAAGCCACATCGGCAGCATCGCGGCGTGCCGTCTCGACTGGGCGGCCCGGTTCTTGTTGGCCTCTATTACTGAGCCCTAAACCCAAATCCCGCGGCGCTCAGCGCCCGGTATCGAGAATTAGAGCATGCGCATTCGATCATTGGTGCAGACCACGGCCATCGCGTCCTTGCTGGTAGCGGTGCCCGTTGCCGCCCAGGAGGTGCCATCGACTGTGACACTCGAGCAGGCCGTCAGCCTGTTTCATGGTGTCAGTCCCGAGCTCCGAAGAGCGAGGAATCGACTCAGGGCCTCGATCGGCACTGCCCAACAATCTCGAGCAATGCTCAACCCGACCGCTTCCCTCACGAACGAGGACCTTGGGGCCTACTCGGAACGCTACTTCACGCTGTCCCAGGGGATGGACTTCGTGTGGAACCGAGGAGGCAAGGGCCGCCGCGCGGAAGCCCGAAACGGTGAGTCGCGCGCGATGTTTTTGGCCGACAGCGCGCAGATCGTCTTCGGCCTGAAACGAGCGTTCGTCGATGCCTGGGAGACGTCGGAGGAGGTCAGCGCACTCAGCGAGACAGACCGGGTCGTCGCGGCAGCCCTCGAAGACGCAGCTCAGCGGTACGCTGCGGGGGACCTCGCAGGCTACGACCTACGCAGGCTGCGCGTGGCCCGGGCGACACTGGGTCGGCGGCTTGCATCAGCCGAGCTCTCGCTCGAAGACGCCGAGCGGCGCTTGGGCTCACTTCTCGCGAGCGACGGCTCGATTCCGCGCGTGCGGCCCCAAGCTCTACAGATCGAGGCCCCCGGCGTAAGCCCGACGCTCGACCCCGTTGATCGAGCCCTGGCAGTGCGGCCTGAGCTGGCAGCCGCCATGTGGATGACGCAAGCTCTCGACGCTGAGGCGGATCTGGTTCGGCGGTCCTTCCTGACGGGCACGGCTCTGACGGGGGGCTACAAGCAACAGTCGGACGGACGGAATGGTCTGTTCCTTGGGATCGAGCTCCCGATTCCGATTCTCGATCGCAGGGCAGGCGCCGTCGATGCCGCGGTGGCGGAGGTCGATAGGGCGGAATCGGAGGTAGCGTTGACCCGACTCGGCATCGCTCGTGACGCGGCGCTAGCCGATGCGCGACTCGCCTCCGCGAGGAGGCAGCAGCAGATAATGGGTGGGGACGGCATGGAAGAGGCCTCGGCGCTGCTCGACATCGCGAGGGTGGCATACGGCGAGGGTGAGGTGGGTATCGTCGAGTTGGTCGACGCGGCTGATGCGTTTTTGGAGGCGCGTCTGCTGGAAAGCACCGCGAGGGCCGAACTTTGGCTCGCGTACTTCGCATTCGAACACGCGGTAGGTGGCTTCCCCGGTGGGGCCACCAACGGAGAGACACGATGAACGCACAACTCGGGCGAGCGCTTCGGACCAAGACCCTACAGACCTTGGTCGCATCAATCGCGCTTGGTTCGTGCACTCCCGATGCGGAGCCGGATGTAGCCATCGAGGAGCTCAGCACTGGCGGTGAGACGATCACGATCTTCACCGATCTGACCGAGCTCTTCTTCGAGCATCCGGCGATGATCGCCGGCGCTCCCGGAGAGCCCTGGGAGATCCATCTCACGTCCCTCTCGGACTTCGCCCCCATCACCGAGGGCCGACTGACGCTCGAGTTCGTGGGGCCCGACGGGAGAGTCCATACCGTCGTCTCCGAGGCGCCGTCCCGACCCGGCCACTACGACCCCGCCCCCTCGCTCCCGACTGCGGGCATGTACGACCTGCTCATAGTCCTGGAGGGACCCCAGCTCAGCGACGAGATCTTCGTCGGGCCGATTCGGGTCTTCGCGTCGGAGAGCGATATCCCTCGGCTCGCTCAACCGGAGGCGGTCGGGATCGCCTTCCTGAAGGAGCAACAGTGGCCGATCGACTTCGCCACGGTTCCGGCGCAATCCCGCGTGGTCTCGCCGGGACTGGACGTGACGGGCGAGGTGATGAGCGCTCCAGGCGCGGTCGTTGAGGTCGCGGCGCCGGTAGGAGGCATCGTCCGGTACGATCTCAACCGAAGCGCGCCCGTCGAGGGAAGTTGGGTGGAGGCGGGTGATGCGCTCGTTCGCCTGTCCCCGGTTGGAGGCGACGACGCGTATGCCTCGTTACGCGCGGAGTCCGAGCGGCTCGAACGAGAGGTCGAACGTTCAGCACGGTTGGTCGCGGTCGAGGCGGCACCCCGGAGACGTCTGGAGGACGCCCAACACGATCTCGACGTCGTGCAGGCTCAACTCGAGGCGCTCGACGCCGGACCAGAGGACGGCTACACGCTCACGCTTCGCGCGCCGATCTCCGGTTCGGTGATCAGTCGGGATTTCGTCACCGGCCAGCGCGTCGAGGCGGGTGCCTCACTGCTGACGGTGCTCGACCCGCTCCGCCTCCTCCTCCGGCTGAACGTACCAGCCATGCACGCGGGCAACCTCGGCGACATCGTCGCCGCGACGTTCGCACCGGAGGGGTCATCCGCGGTCCATCGCACGAACGACCTTCTGAGCGTCGGCGCCGCGCTCGACCCCATCAGGCGCACCATCGCGGTCACGTTCGAAGTCGCCAACCCCGACCAGACGCTCAAGGCGGGCATGCTGGTGAAGGCCCGCCTGCTATCGGGTACGCCCGAACCCGCGTTGGCCGTCCCGGCGACGGCGATCGTCGACGAGGATGGGCTGCTCGTAGCGTACGTCCAGATCGGCGGCGAAACGTTCGAGCGCCGAGCACTGACGGTCGGTGCGACCGATGGGGAATGGACGACGGTGCTGTCCGGGGTCCGGCGCGGTGAGCGCGTCGTGACCCGCGGCCAGTACCAGATCAAGCTCGGTTCGCTCAACACCAGCGAGATATCGGATCATGGACACCCCCACTAAGGACGTGGAACGCCTAGAGGGTGTCGGAGTCATGAACCGGGTCATCGCCTGGTCCTTGAACAACCGCATGGCGACGCTGTTCATGGCGCTCGCCCTCTTGGCAGGCGGCGGCTACGTCGCGTTCACCATACCGGTCGACGTCTTCCCCGATCTCACGGCGCCCACTGTGGCCGTGCTCACCGAGTCCCACGGGATGGCGGCCGAAGAGGTAGAGCGCCTGGTCACGTTCCCGATCGAGACCACCTTGAACGGGTCGGCGGGCGTGCGGCGCGTTCGTTCCTCGTCTACACAGGGCATCAGCATCGTGTGGGTGGAGTTCGATTGGGGCACGGACATCTACCGGGCGCGTCAGGTCGTCGGGGAGAAGCTCCAGCTCGTAGCGGACCAGCTACCGGACGGTGTGCCTGCCCCGATTCTAGCCCCGATCACGTCGATCATGGGCGAGATCATGCTCATCGGGCTCACGAGCTCGACGGTGGACGAGATGGACGTGCGCACCGAGGCCGACTGGTTGGTGCGGAAACGGCTGCTGTCGATCGCGGGCGTCTCCCAGGTCGTGCCGATCGGGGGCCAGGTTCGTCAGTATCAGGTGCTCCTCGACCCTGAGCGCATGGTCGCATTCGGCGTGACGCTCGACGACATGCTGCGCGCCGCGGAAGAGTCCAACGCGGTCGCGTCGGGCGGGGTCTACCTCGCCGGTGGCCAGGAGGTGCTGATTCGCGGACTGGGGCGGGTCAGCTCACCGGAAGACATCGCCGAGACAGTGGTGGTGCTCAGGGACGGCGTCCCCGTGCGTATCGGCGATGTGGCAGACGTCAGAATCGGACCGAGGCCGAGAATCGGGACGGCGTCGGTGAACGCTGCTCCTGCGGTCATTCTGTCGGTCCAGAAGCAGCCCGGCGTGAACACGCTCGAGCTGACCGAACGGATCGAGGAGGAGCTCGACATCCTCCAGGCACAACTCCCGGCTGGCATCACCATCGAGCGAGACATCTTCCGTCAGGCCGACTTCATCACGGTCGCGGTCTCCAACGTCATCGCCGCGCTCCGCGACGGTGCGGTGCTCGTCGTCCTCATTCTCTTCCTGTTCCTGTGGAATCTCCGGACGACCGGTATTTCGATTCTGGCGATACCACTCTCGCTGGCGGTCGCCGTAATCGCGATGCGCGCGCTCGGCTTCACCATCAACACGATGACGCTCGGCGGGATGGCCATCGCGATCGGGGCGCTCGTGGACGACGCGATCATCGACGTGGAGAACACGTTCAGGCGGCTGCGCATCAACCATCATCTCCCCGAGAATGAACGGCGCCCCACGCTGACCGTGGTCTACGATGCGGCCCGCGAGATCCGAGGCCCAATCGTCAGCGCCACGGCGATCATCACCGTCGTGTTCGTGCCGCTCTTCTTCTTGTCGGGCGTTGAGGGACGCATGCTGCGCCCGCTCGGAATGGCGTACATCGTGAGTATTCTTGCGTCGCTCGTGGTCGCGGTGACCGTCACGCCCGTCCTGTGCTCGTTCCTGCTTCCAAAGGCGCGGATCATGGACGACGAGAGGGACAGTTGGCTGGTTCGGGGCCTGAAAAGCCTATATGCACCGACGCTCGAATGGGTGCTCGCGCGCCCGAGGCTGGTCACGGCGGTCGCGGCTCTGGGCGTGGTCGCGACGCTCGCGATGTTGCCGACGATGGGCCGCGGCTTCCTCCCGGAGTTTCAGGAGGGCACGCTCACGGTCTCGGCCGTGACCGTCGCGGGAACCGGCCTCGTCGAATCCGATCAGTTGGGCCGGCGTGTCGAGGAAGTGCTTCTGGCGCACCCAGCGGTGGTGTCCACCGCGAGGCGCACCGGTCGAGCCGAGCTGGACGAGCACGCTCAGGGCGTGAACGCCGCCGAGATCGATGTCCGGCTCGAGCTCGGCGACCAGCATGTCGAAGACGTGATGGCCGAGCTGCGCGAGCGGGTCACGATCATTCCCGGCATGAACGTCACGATCGGCCAACCGATCGGGCACCGCATCGACCACATGCTGTCCGGGACGCGCGCCGCGATCGCGGTGAAGATCTTTGGCCCGGACCTATACCAGCTCCGCACCGTCGCGGAGAACGTGCGCGCGGCGATCGAGCCCATCGAGGGCCTCGTGGACCTCCAGGTCGAGCAGCAGTCCGACGTGCCCCAGCTTCGGATCCACTCCGATCGGGCGGCGATGGCGCGGTTCGGCGTGACACCGAGCAGGCTGGCCAAGGCAGTGGACGTGGCGTTCAACGGCGAGGTCGTCTCGCAGGTACTCGAAGGACAGAGCTCCTTCGATCTCGTGGTCCGTTATCCAGACGAGCTGCGCGACTCGGAGAGCAAGATCGCGATGGCGCGCGTCGACACGCCGCTCGGGGGCACCGTGCCGCTCGCCGAGCTGGCCACGGTTCGCCTCGAGAGAGGGCCGAACACGATCAGCCGCGAGGACGTGCAGCGTAAGATCGTGGTGCAGGCCAACGTCGAAGGGCGTGATGTAGGGAGTGTCGTAGAGGACATACAGGTTCGGCTGGACGCAGACGTCACTATGCCCGAGGGATACTATGTCGAGTACGGTGGCCAGTTCGAGAGCGGCCAAGCTGCAGCCCGGGCGATCAGCCTGCTCTCGATCGCCTCGATCCTAGCGATCTTCATGATCCTCTTCCAGGAATTCCGGAGCGCGCGGCTCGCGCTCCTCGTCATGGTCAACCTGCCCCTGGCGCTGATCGGCGGGGTGTTCGCGACGATGGCCCTCGGCGGCGTGCTCAACGTCGCCACGATGGTGGGCTTCATCACCCTGTTCGGAATCGCCGTTCGGAACGGGATCCTTCTCGTGAGCCACTACACGCACCTGCTCGCCGAAGGCCTAAGTCTGCGCGACGCGGTCGTTCAGGGATCGCTCGAGCGGCTCAACCCGATCTTGATGACGGCGCTCACCGCGGCTTTGGCGCTGATTCCGTTGGCGCTCGGGGGTGGCGAACCCGGCAAGGAAATTCAGGCGCCGCTGGCCGTCGTGGTGCTGGGTGGCCTGCTCACCTCGACGTTCCTGAACATGGTCGTGGTGCCGGCGTTGTTCCACGAGTTCGGGGGGGAGGCGGCCGAAGCCAGGTGAGGCGTCGCCCCACCTGCTCACCTCAGTTCCCTCGGCCGAACGTCTCGCCGAAGAAGTCGCCTTCGTGCCAACGCGGCGGATCGTCGTCCTGGGAGGCGATGTAACCAAGCAGGAAGAAAAACTTCGCGGTCTTGGCGCCGGCGTTGAAATCGAGGGCACGTGAGAGATCGTCACTCGGGAGGTGGTAGCGATTGGCGAAGCGGTCTGCCTGCATCTGTGCCCCGTCGATCGCGGGATCGACCGCCCGCGTACCGGTCATGGGAAAGAGCGCAGGAATGCCCCGGCGCACGAACGAGTAGTGATCACTCCTCACGAAGAAATTCTGCTCGGGCGTGGGGTCTGCCACAGCCTCCACGCCGAGCCTGGCAGCCGCCCGCTCGAAGACATCGCCCAGCGTGGAATGCTCGCCCCCGATGTCGACCACATCGAGGAAGTCGAAAAGCAGGTTGGAGCCGTCCATGTTCAGGTTCGCGACGATCTGCGGCCCCGGCACGGTTGGGTTTGCGGCGTAGTAGTCCGAGCCGAGTAGCCCTCGCTCCTCACCCGTGACCGCCACGAACACGATCGACCGCCGCTGCGCGGGCTCCAGCCGGGTGAACGCTCGCGCCGCCTCGATGAGCATGCCGATGCTGCCTGCGTTGTCTGTGACGCCGTTGTAGATGCTGTCGCCGTCGACGGGCCGACCGATGCCTATGTGGTCGAGATGCGCGGAGTAGACGATGTACTCGTCCCGCAACTCCGGGTCCGAGCCTCTCGCCATCGCCGCGACGTTCGGGCTCGTGACCTCCCCGTGCACCGACGTCGTATGAGCTGAGATCGTCACACTCAGTTCGGCCGGCCCGTCCGGCAGCGGCAAGTCACCCAGCAGCTTCATCGCGCCAGATTCGCTCAGGGTAGCCAGGGTCCGCACGTCGGTCTCGCGTCCAAGAGGAAGGCCGTCCTCATCGAGCCAGGTCATCGACGGACGCGTTCCACCGCCGAGCCCCGATCCGGCACCCGAGAGTTGGATCGCTCCGACGGCACCGTGCGCCAGCGCGTTATCGAGCTTGGTCCTTGTCCGCCCGTGGTGCGCCCGCTCCTCCGATGAGAGCGCCTCAGGTGCCCCGGTCACGAAAGCGATCACCTTCCCCGCCACGTCGACGGTCTCGTAGTCATCCACTCCGACGTCGGGCGCGGTGATGCCCTGCCCGACGAAGACGACAGGCCCCGCTACCGTCGACGTCTCTGCCCGAGCATCCGCCCCCATTACGAAGTCCGACCCCCACGTAAGGCTCTGCTCGTTTCCATCGCGGGTCACGGTGAACGATGACTCCTCCGGCACAACCGTCGCGGTGCGGAACCGGATCCGCTGGAAGAACGTGCCATCGGTACCGGCAGGCTCCAGGCCCATCGACTCGAAGTGCGCGGCGACATAACGAGCGGCGAGTTCGTGGCCCCGACTCGCGGTGCCACGGCCCTCCAACAAGTCGTCGCCGAGGAAGGTCACGTGGGCTCGGACCGCATCGGCCGTGATCCCGTCCAGCGCGGCGTCCTCTCGGAGCTCGCCCCCCCCGCAGCCGAGGCAGAACCCAGCGAGGAGGGTCGCCACCCGTGCTCTGGTCATCGAGGCTCCTTGTCGTGAGGCCGCTCCCCGCTCAGCCGCGCGAAAGCGCGGCCTCCCCTGACTCTTCGCTGCGGCTCCCATGCGCGCAACCTCTCGGCCAAGCGACGCCATTGCCCGCCGGGACCTCGCACCGCAGGCTTAGCGCCACCCGACACGGCTTAAGGAGCATGCAATGAGATCCGATACCCGATCGACCACGTGGCCTCGTGCAATTCTTCCGTGCGCCTTGGCGCTCGTGGCCGCCGGGTGCGTCGCGTCTGGGGAAGCCGCGGAACAGGACGAGGCCGTCGTGGCCGATCACTTCGTGCCTTCGCGGCCCGAAACGGTCAACTGGGGCTGGTTCCCCATCGACAAGGAGCCGGTGCTGACCGTCCAGTCGGGAGAGACGGTGCGCATCAACACGATCACGCATGCCGGCGCGACGCAGCGCGCCGAGCCGGTCGAATACCTGATGGGCCAAGGGATCGCTCGTGAGGACATCCATCAGGACGTGATGGACTTCTGGGCGTCCCGAGAGGGTCGCCCGCGCGAGGGGCGCAGCGGGCACGTGATCACGGGTCCGATCTACGTGGAGGGCGCCGAACCGGGCGACGTTCTCGAGATCCAGATCCTCGATGTCGAGACGAGGATGCCCTGGGGCATCAACAACACCAGCTCGAGAGGCGGGGTGTTTTCGACGAGGTATCCCGGCTTCAACGAGGAGGACCCTGAGCTCACCATCGACCAGCCTCGCCACGTGATCAAGACGGGCATGGCGAACGGGAGGGAGGTCGCCTTCTTCACGGACGACATCCAGGTGCCACTCGCACCCTTCTTCGGGATCATGGCAGTAGCGCCCAATCCGGTCGTCGGGCAGCCTGGTGTGACGGTTCCGGGCGTCCAGAGCTCGCGGCCTCCGGGCCCCTTCGGCGGCAACATGGATGTGAAGGACCTGAAGGCGGGGACGAACCTGTTCCTCCCGGTCTTCCAGTCGGGCGCACAGTTCTACGTCGGTGACGGGCACGGAGCGCAGGGCGACGGCGAGGTCAGCGGCACAGCGATCGAGCAGTCGCTCGTCGGGACCTTCCGCTTCATCGTCCACAAGGGCCAGAGCATCGCCGCCCCGCGGGCCGAAACCGATACCCACTACCTGATCATGGGCATCGACCTCGATCTTGATCGCGCGACGCGGCACGCGACGTACGAGGTGGTGAACTTCCTGGTCGAAGAGAAGAGGCTGACCCCGGCTCAGGCGCTCTCGTTGGCCAGCATCGCCGTCGACTTCCGCGTGAGCGAGGTCGTCGACCTCACGCAGGTCGTAACCGGCTTCATCCCGAAGGAGATCTTCCTCCGGTAGCGCCGACAAGGCAGCCGGCGTCCCACCTCGGCGAGCGGCCCGCCACCTGTCCTCAGGTGGCGGGCCGCTCGCTTAGTCCCTCAGCGCGAACGTCACCATCGTGTGGCCCGAGATCACGGCCACGTATTGGGTGCCGTCGACCATATATGTGATCGGCGCCATGACGATCTGAGCGCCGAGACTCGCCTTCCACAGTAGCTCACCGTTCCGTGCATCGAGCGCATGGAAGTGGCCTTCTCGACCCCCGGTGAACAACAGGTCTGACTCGGTCGTGAGCATGCCGCTGTCGCTGACGTCGAACTGATCGAACTTCCACGCGGCCTCACCGGTCAGCGGATCCATGGCGATCACGGTTCCGTGCCCGACGACGTCGGTCCAATCGTTGATCGGGTCGCTTCGCCCGATGCTGATCGTCGGTGCACCAGGCGTCGGGGTCAGCACGCTGAATCCGCCACCCAGGAACATGCGGCCCGGCAGGTACACGGACTCCTGTGGACCGTACACTGTCGCGTAGTCCTCCCACGCGGCGAAGTAGAAGAGGCCGGTGCGCGGGCTGTAGGACGGCGGATACCAGTTCGTGCCACCCTGGTTGCCCGGGTAGGTAGGCTCGCCCTCCGGCTGCGGCGTCGGAATCGGCCGCCCGTTCTCGTCGAGGCCACTCGACCAGTTGACCTTCACGAACGGCTCACCCAGCAGGAACTCGCCTGTGGCCCTGTCGAGCACGTAGAAGTAGCCGTTGCGGTTGGCCCACATCATCACCTGCCGATCCTCTCCCTCCCATTCGATGTCGGCGAGCACCGGGACCTGGACTGAGTCGTAGTCGTATCCGTCGTTGGGCGTGAACTGGAAGTACCACCGCAGCTCACCGGTATCCGGGTCGAGCGCGATCACGGCATCCGAGTACAGGTTGTCACCGGGCCGCTGGGCGGCGTTCCAGTCCGGGCCGGGGTTGCCGACCCCCCAGTAGGTCAGGTCGAGCTCGGCATCGTACGATCCGGTAATCCAGATCGGCGCTCCGCCGTGCTCCCAGTCGTCGTCATCCCACGTCTCGTGCCCGGGCTCACCGGGGGCAGGGATCGTGTAGGTCTTCCAGACCTCCTCACCGGTGTCGGCGTCGTACGCGGCCACAAAACCGCGGATCCCGTACTCACCACCGCCAACCCCCACCAGGACTTTGTCCTTCACGACGAGCGGAGCCATCGTGACCGAGTAGCCGAGGCTTGGGTCACCGATCTCGATGTCCCAGAGCGGCTGGCCGTTCGTCGCATCGATCGCGACGACATGAGCGTCCAACGTGCCCATGAAGAGCTTGTCACCCAGGATCGCGACGCCCCGGTTGTTGGCGCCGCAGCACACGCGGGCCGCCTCGTCGTTCTCGTGCTCGTAAACCCAGAAGACGCGCCCCGTGACGGCGTCGACGGCCATCACGTCGTTGGGGCGCTGGGTGATGTACATGATGCCGTCGACGACGATCGGGTTCGACTGCCATGCGCCGAACACCTGGTTTTGGAGCATCCACCTCATCTCCAACTCGTCGACGTTGCCGCGATCGATCTGGTCGAGCTGGCTGTACCGCTGGCTCGAATAAGTGCCGTTGTAGGTCAGCCAGTTCTCCGGCTCGTCGGCCGAGGCCAGGATGCGATCGTACGTCACCTGTGCCTCGGTGCGCACTGGCATCAGCATCAGGCCGAGGACGAGCAGCGAAGCAGCGTTGCGGATCTTCATCGGACCCCCTGTAGGCTGAGGAGATACCCGATGACGTCCGCTACTTCTTCCGCCGTGAGCGTCGTCGGTTGCATCGTGGGTGTGGTGCTGACCTCGAACTCCCTCAAGTCGGCCTTCAAGAGCGAGCGTAACCGCTGGTTCGAGTCGATGAGCTGCACAGAGTAGGTATCCTCGTTCAGGCGACGCCCGGTGATGGTCTCCCCGTCGCGGGTGACGATCCGGACCGGCCGGTCGATGGGCCGCAGAGAGCTCGCCGGGTCGAGGAGTGTGCGCTGGAGCGTGGCGGGCGTCCGGATGGCACCGATCTCGCTGAGGTCGGGAGCCCCGTGTGGACCCTGCCCAAAAACGCGGTGACACGACGCGCAATCCCCCTTGCCCTGGAATACAGCCCGTCCGCGAGCGGCATCACCGACCTTCACCGCTACCCCGCTCGGGTCGAAGCCCGCACGGATATACGCGACGATGCCGTTGAGCTCGGCTTCGCTCAGCGTGAACGCCGGCATACGCCCCCCGGCAAAGCCAGTGGTGACGACGTCACGCAGGTCCTCGTCCGACAGCGGGCGGCTGAATCGTCCCAGCCGGAGGTTCACGCCATCGACGCCCGCGCCGCCCCTCTCATGGCAGAGCGCACAGTCCGCCACATAGACGCGTGAGCCGGCTTCGATGGCGTCACTCGTGTAGGTATGGTCTCCGAGCGATTGGGCCGACGCCTGCTCACCACTGCCGAGCGCCAGCACAGAGGCACAGAGGCCAAGGAGGCAAAACCGCATGGATGTGCGCATATCGTCTCTCATATGGGTCGTAACCGAGCACGGCGGCCAACATCCGATGGGCGTGTGGCGTGGCGCAAGGGACGGCGACCGAGAGAGCACCACACTACATTGACCGCTCACTCGACAGGATCCACAACCGACATGACTCAGGCACGACGACTGCTGGCCATCGGCCTTTCGCTTGCCCTGCTCGGCGAGGCCGCCTCGGCCCAGGCGATCGGAGGAATCGCTGCGCCACCACCTCCGACGGAGCCGGTCGTGTTCGACACCGACAAGGGCCAGATACGCGTGGTGCCTGTCGCCAACGGCCTCTCGCACCCCTGGGGGATGGCGTTCCGGGACAACGGCGACATCCTCATCACCGAGCGCAACGCCGGCACCCTGCGGGTGATCCGCGACGGCGAGCTGCTCGCGCAGGATATCCCAGGCGTTCCCGAAGTGTTCGAGCGCCGCCCCCGCGCCGGCCTCATGGACATCGCCCTCCACCCCAACGATGACCGGATCGTCTTTCTGACCTACTCCAAGGCCATTGAGCTGGACGGTGTAGAAGGGATGACTGTGGCACTCGCCCGGGGTCTACTCGACGGCGACGCGCTGACCGACGTCCGCGATATCTTCGTCGCGGACGGACTGGATACCGGCGTCGCGGCCTCTGCGCTCCTCTTCATGCCCGACGGGACGCTGCTGATGAGCGTGGGTGGCGCCTACGTCTTCGGAGGGACAGGCGAGTTGGCTCAGGACCCGAGCTCCCACTTCGGCAAGCTCCTTCGGTTCAATACCGACGGCACACCCGCCGCCGACAACCCGTTCCTCGACGATGCCGACTATCGCCCGGAGATCTATACGCTGGGGCATCGGAACCAGATGGGTCTGGCCTTTCACCCGGATACGGGAGAGCTGTGGGCGACCGAAAACGGGCCGCAGGGCGGCGACGAGGTCAATATCATCCGTGCCGGCGCCAACTACGGCTGGCCGCTCGCCTCCTACAGCCGCGGATACAACGGAAGCTGGATCACCGAGACACCGTGGCGAGGGGACTTCGAGTCGGCCATGACTCTTTGGTGGCCGTCCGTGGCACCCACCGGATTGGCCTTCTATACAGGCGATCACTTTCCCGACTGGCAGGGCAACCTATTCGTCGGATCGTTGATGGTCGGTCGGATGTTGGGCACGGGCCACCTCGAACGCATCGTCTTCAACGCTCGCGGCGAGGAGTTGGGACGGGAGATGCTGCTCACCGAGCTCCACCAGCGCATCCGTGACGTTCAACAGGGCCCCGACGGCTATCTGTACGTCCTTACCGATGCGGAGGATGCGGTGCTCCTCCGCATCGAGCCTGTGTCCTAGCCGCGAGGAGATCCCGGACTACGAGTGATCGCTTCAGCTTGCCCCGATTTGGCGAATCCCCATGATTGAGGGTTCGTCGAACCCTCGGAGGTAAACAGATCGTGCGAAAATCCAACGTTGGTGCTGCCCTCCTCTGTTCGTTGGCCCTTATAGGAGCGCAGGCCGCTGCCCAGGACACGGGTCCGACCGGACCAGTCCCTTACGAGATTCTCGATGACTGGCCGATCGCCTTCCAGAGTGCGGGTTTCGCGTACGGCGGTAATTCGGGTGTCTATGCGGCCACTCCGGACCGCATCATCGTCCTCCAACGGGGCGAAACGCTTCTGCCCGACCCGCTTCCGGAGGGCTTCACGGACTTCGCGGGATCGATCGACATCAACGTGCTCGGCGGCTACGGCCGGACGTGGCAGAACGTCATCTATGTGGTCGACCGGAACGGTGACGTGGTCGAGGTTTGGGACCAATGGGACCACTTGTTCGAAGGCACGGATGGACCGGGACCGCACCGGATCCGCGTTAGCCCGTACGACCCCGAGGGCCGTATCTGGATCATCCACGAAACCGGCGAGCAGATCTTCGTTCTTTCGAATGACGGCGAACGCTTGCTGAAGACCTTCGGCGAGAAGAACGTGGCCGGTCAGGACCAGAATCATTTCGGTAAGCCGCAGGATGTCGCGTTCTTGCCAGACGGCCGAGTCCTGATCGCCGACGGCTACGACAACGGCCGTGTCATGGTGCTCGACTCGGACTGGGAGTACCTGGGCGAGTTCGGCGACGGCCGAGGGGAGGCGCTGGGTCAGTTCAACCGGGTCCACGGTATCGCCATAGGCCCAGACGAGAGGGTTTACATCGTCGACCGCGACAACCGCCGCGTGCAGATCTTCGAAGAGACGGGAAGCGGAGGAGCGGCGTTTGAGGCGGTCGACGAGTGGACAGACTTCGGACTACCGCTCGACATCATCGTCGGGCAGGACCGCGTCTGGGTCACCGATCTACGACCCGTCAAGATCGTCCAGCTCGACTTCGACGGAAATCGGCTATACACGTTCAACCTGCCGACCGAAGGGCCGGGGCGTTACATCGAAATGCACTCGTTCACGGTCGACGCAGAGGGCCATCTCTACGGTGCCGACAACCAGCACGGACGCATCCAGAAGTTCGTGCCGAAGCCCGGCGTGGACCGCAGTCAGCTGGTGGGTCGTCCGTTTGCACGGCGGTGACACGTCCTTGTCCGTACTCCTGGGGCCGACTCGATAGCACCGGCGTCGAAGAGATGCTCGGGAAGTGAGCAAGCGAGGGGAACGCAAGCATTGGACGGTCCTCCTCGCGGAGGACGATGATCAGGCGGCACTATTGGTCGAGATCGCGCTCGGGAAGGTGAGCTCGATCCCTGTCGAGGTACATCGCGCGAGGAACGGCTTCGAGGCGTTGGTCATGGTCGAGGACCTCCTCCCGGACCTGATCCTGCTCGACCTTCAGATGCCTGGGCCGTCGGGCCAGGAGATCCTGGAGACCATCAAGGGAGCCGACGAACTCCGCAGCATCCCCGTCGCGGTGCTCACCGGTTCCGATCCGGATAAGGTCATGGCCGAAACCTACGGCTTGGGGAGCAACCACTTCATATCCAAGCCAGACGACCCGGCTGTCCTCGAGAAGCGCCTATGGGAGCTCATGAAGAACCTCGACGAGCTGGCGTCAGTCCGCCGCGGCCACGGCGTGATCCAGGCCACCGCCACGAGCGCGATCACCGCGAGCAGCGAGACCACGCGTGTGTTTCTGACCTGGTTCGGGCTCGGACTGGTCGCCGTCGTTCTGATCGTGTTCGCGTACATCAGGGGCATTCTTTAGCCCCTGCGGGTTCAGTTGCCGCCCTGAACCACCGTATTTCTGAGGACGCCCACACCCTCGACTTCGACCTCGTAGGTATCACCCGGCTGCAACGCCCGAGTGGATCCCATGGTCCCGGTCCAGATCAAGTCGCCAGGATACAGCGTGAAGTACTGGGAGATGTACGACAGCATATAGTCGATGCTGAAGATCAGATCGGACGTGTTCTCGCCCTGAACGCGCTCCCCGTTGTGACGCCCTTCGATGTCGAGATTCGCGTAGTCGAGGCCGGTCACCAGATGTGGACCGACAGGGTTGAAAGTCCGGCTTCCCTTCGCGCGGCTCCACTGGATGTCCCGGAACTGCCACGTGCGCTCGCTCACGTCGTTGCCCGCCGACACGCCGAACACGTAGTCGCCCGCATCTTCGGGCGAGACGTTACTGGCTTCCCGCCCCACAACCACGACCATCTCGGCCTCGTAGTGCAGATTCTGCGACCCCGCCGGCCGAACGATGTCGTGCTCCGGACCTGTAATCGACGACGGTGGCACCAGGAAGAGGCCCGGATACTCCGCCGGATCACCCGAAATGTGGCTGCGGAAGTTGAACGCCGTCATGAAGATCTGCGTGGGATCGACTGGGGCTTCCAAACGGACCGACGAAATGGCGACAGTCTGACCGGTGCGGCTCCCACCCGAGTACGGTGCGTCGGAAAGAGCGTGGATCGTTTCCCCGACGAGCTCGCCCCAGGACACGCTGCCGCCCTGCTCGTATCGAACGAAGCGCTGCGTCTGCTGAGCCAGGCTGGCGGTCGCCAGAATGGCGAGGGCAACCAGGATCATGGCCGATGAAATCGCGGCACGCTTCACGGCATTCCTCCTAGGCAGATCGTCCGCGACGGCTGTGAGACCGTGCGCGGATATCGTGGGGCGACGAGAATAGCGTGGGGCGCGTTGTTTACGCGAGATCAGCCTTTGCAGGCTGACAACTCCGGATGCGCGGTCCATCTCTCGAATGACTCGCCCGCAGCCGAGAGCGTCACGCTGGTGCTTCCACCGGCCGGAACATCAGTCCGCGCCGTGGGGCCGAGCTCTGGGCCGTCACCGAGGTGGACCTCGACCCGAACCGCGCAGAGCGTGCCGTTGGTGGTGTTGTGGACCGTTCCCTCGAAGGCACCCGAAGCGGCATTGAACGCTAGAACCAGGCGGGCGCCGCGACGCACTGCGTCCCACGTGTCACCACGCGCCACGTAGATGCCCGACTCCTCGCCCTCTCCGCCCTCCTCGTCGTGGCCGCCCTCTTCGCCGTGTTCGCCCTCTCCGCCCTCGCCGCGCTCCCGGTCACCGTGCTCACCCTCACCTTCACCGGACTCACGCGCTTCCTCACCACCCTCCGTGTGCTCGCCCTCGTCTCCGCCTTCCCGAGCCACGGTGCCTTCGGCATGCTCACCGGCACCCTCACTGCTCTCGGCGGCGAGGGTCGCATCGTCCGCTACGGTGGAATCCCCACTCGTTTCGCCGCTGCAGGCAGCGAGGCCCAGCGCCAAGACGAAAGCGATCATGATCGGAAGCCAACTGCGCTCTGAGTCATTCATGGTCTCAATTTCCGTGCGTTGTAGGCGACGATCCGCGCGATCCAAAGGTGGTGAGGGCACCGAAGCGGTAACGGTCCTCGAGATAATCGACAACCCCGCAACAGAGCCCCGCCCACGTCCGGTCGACGATCGCGTTTGGCTTGACTCGTCGGCCGCAGCCAGCGCTATGCGGCCCGCGGTGCTGCCGACGTCCCGCCTGCCCCGAGATGCCCTCAGCCGGGTCCACGAGCGTTCCGCCGGTGTCGGGTTGGCTGGTTCATTCTGACTCCCATGCGGCCCGGCTGATGGCACGGACGACACGACACTGTGAACGGTGCTGCCGGCAGATCGCCATGGCCCGGTGGTCGTCTCAACCTTGCTGAGCTACCGTGTATCCCCTGTTCAGGCGTCACGTATTACGACCGCAGGGGACGAGACATGAGGGAGCGCAAGCGAGCAACGGCGTATTCGAAGGAGGTTCTGGCCCTTTTCGACGGGTACGTGCACGGATTCATCGATCGGCGCGCTTTCGTAGAAGGAGCCGCGAAGGTCGTGGGTGGTGCCGCCGCGGCGGTGGCCGTGCTGGACACCCTCAAGCCGAATTACGCGTGGGCCGCCCAGGTCCCAGAAGCAGACGAACGGATTCGGGCCGAGTACGTCGAGTACGACTCGCCTGACGGATCGGGAACGATGCGCGGTTACATGGCCGTTCCTGACGGCGCGACGGCATCGAAGCCCGCGATACTCGTCATCCATGAGAATCGCGGCCTGAACCCTTACGTCGAAGACGTTGTGCGTCGCTTCGCGGCAGCCGACTTCGTGGCGCTGGGACCCGATGCGCTCACGCCTCTAGGCGGCTATCCCGATAACGACGAGGAGGGCCGCGAGATGCAAGGCCAGCTCGACCGCGACGTGATGATGGAGGACTGGGTCGCCGCGTTCAATTTCATTCGAACCCACTCCACGTCGACCGGTCGCGTCGGGGCGGTCGGGTTCTGCTACGGCGGAGGTGTCGTGAACCAGTTGGCGATCCGCCTGCCCAACCTGGGAGCCGGTTGTCCCTTCTACGGCTCAGCACCCGCCAGCGAAGACGTCACGAGCATCCAGGCACCGATCCAGGCCCATCTCGGCGGGCTCGACGAGCGCATCAACTCTCGGTACCCCGAGTACGAACAGGCGATGGAAGCGGCGGGCAAAGCCTTCGAGGTTCACGTCTACGAGGGGGCGAACCACGGCTTCCACAACGACACCACCCCGCGATTCGACGAGGAAGCCGCTGGCCTCGCGCAACGACGCGTAGAGGCGTTCTTCAACGAGCACCTTCGCGGCTGAGCCAGATAGCTCGAAAACTTTGGATGGAGCGGAAACACAGATGCGGCGACTGAGTGTGCTCGAAGCGGTGGCCTTGGCCGTCGCAGGAACGTGGTCGGCCCCGGCGGGCGCCCAGGATTCCCCGCGATTGAATCCGCTCATCGCCCTCCATGAGGCCGGTCTGCCGGTGCTGGGGTTGTACGCACCCAGCCCGGGCGGTGGGCGAGGCCGGGGTGGCTCGCCTCCTCCTCTGGCCAAGACGCCTGAAGAGCGCGCAGCCGAAACCATGGGATTCGCATCGAGCGACTTCGTCTTCGACGGAAGCATGGAAGGCGGCATCGCGCGCGGGCTCCCGAGGTTCACCGAGTTCGCTGGTGCGATGCAAGCCGCCGGGGCGACTGCGGGGACGTACCCATTCGTTGTGAAGACCGCTGAGATCGCGGCAGACCCGGAGTTGGCCAAGCGCGAGATCGCCCGTCAGCTCGACGCAGGGGTGAGCGGCATCATGTTCGTCGGAGTGGAGAGCGCCGACGAGGTGCGCACGGGACTCGATGCCATGCGCTTCCGCTCGAACGGCGGGACGCGACCAGAGACGGTCGGCTCGGCGCCTGCCTATTGGGGCGTGAGTGAGGCCGAGTATCGGACCAAGGCAGACCTCTGGCCGCTCAACCCGGACGGCGAGCTCATCAACTGGACCATCGTCGAGAGCCGTGAAGGTCTCGCGCACGTCCGCGAGATCGCCGCCGTGCCCGGCATTGGTGTGCTGTGGCCCGGCGCGGGCACGTTGCGGCGCGTTTTCAGCTCCACCAACGCCGCAGGTGAGCGCGTATACGACGCAGAGGCGTGGGAGGCGGCGATCCAGCAAGTGCTGGCTGCATGCAAGGAGTTCGACGTGCAGTGCGGATACCCTGCCAACGCGAGCGATCTCGAGATGCGCATGGAGCAGGGCTTCAACGTCTTCGTCATGGGCTGGGGCGAAAGCGGCTTCGAGACCGTCGAGATGGGCCGGAAGTTGTCGGGACGTTGAGTGAGATGCGGAGCATCGGCACCAACTCCCCGTCACGACGCTTCTTGCGGCTGCGGTCGGGGCTGACGACCGCACTTCTCGTGTCGCTGGGGGCCGCTCCCGCGTCCGTTGCCGCCCAAACGACGCATCGACTCCCGCTCACGCCCCAGAATATCCACTGGGGCTACTACGACGCGTCCATTGAACCCGTGCTCACGATTCGATCCGGCGATCGGGTCGCGTTCGAAAACCTGCTCGCCCGCGGGCTCGGGCGGCTGAGCCTAGCCGGCTTCGACGAGAGCCGGTTCTCACCCTCGATGGTGGCGGTCGAGGAGGCGGTCACCGAGCGCATGGGTTCGCATCCGCTCACCGGTCCCATCTACGTCACGGACGCGGAGCCTGGGGATGCGCTGGAGGTGCGCTTCCTCGACATCGGCTTTCTGACGCCCTACGGGGTCAGCGGATTCATGCCGGGAGGAGGGACGCTTCCGGAAGACTTTCCCTACGCAGGGCTCGCCCGTTTCGAAATCGACACAGTCGCCGGGACCGCGACCATGGGCGTCGACGGCGTCGTGATCCCCGTGCGCCCGTTCTTCGGATCGATCGGCGTGGCTCCGCCGGTGCTGCGCGGCCGGATCAACTCGACAGCGCCCGGCTACCACGTCGGCAATCTGGACAACCGGGAGCTCGTGGCAGGCACCACCCTCTTCCTTCCCGTGCATGTCGCGGGCGCCCTGCTCTCGATCGGTGACGGGCATGCCGCCCAGGGCGACGGCGAGGTGAGCGGCACGGCAATCGAGACGTCGCTGTACGGAACGATCCAGGTGGTGCTTCACAAGGACATGGGGCTCCGGTGGCCCCGCGCCGAGACGCCCACGCACTACATCTCGATGGGGCTCGATCCGGACCTGGATGAGGCCGCGCGCATCGCCACGAGAGAGATGGTCGAGTTCATCGTCGAAGAACACGGCCTGGACGCCGGGGATGCGTATATCCTGTGCTCTGTCGCACTCGACCTGCGGGTCACACAGCTCGTCGATGGGACGAAGGGCGTCCACGGAATGCTGGCCAAGGATCTGTTCAACAACTAGTTAGGGCGTAGCACAGGCTTGTCGGTAGAGAAAGCGGTGGAAAATCTGATCAGGAAGTTGAAAGCTGCCCTAGGGATCGGGTCCATTTGGGGTATCGCCTTCGGCGCCGTTGGCACGGCACTCGGCGTTTTGCTTTCCACGACCTCGTTGTTCAGTTCGCCTCTGGGTCTCGGGGTCGTGTTTGGGGTCACTGGGCTTATCCTGGGTGCGGGTTTCGGCGGTCTTCTGTCAGTGATGGAAAGACGGCGAACCCTCGATGACTTGACGACCCGTCGGGCCGCATTGTGGGGCTTCGTCGTTGGGGCTGGTGTGACCCTAGTGGGTATGGTCTTGGTGTGGGGCCTGACGGACGTGGTCGGGATTGCCGAGAGCATATTGGGTTTCCCTATCCCTATCGGCCTGCAGCTGACCGCCTTGGCTGCGAATGCTGCCTCCTACGGCGCCATAACGGCGGGGTTGGCCGCGGGGACCGTTTCGCTTGCGAAGCGGAGCCCTTCGGAGCTGCAATCGGGATCAGAAGGGTCGGCGCAGGACCCCCTGGTCAGTATCGAACCCTGAACTAGGGCGACTGCGGACTCGCCGATGACCCAGCGCAGCCACTCTACGTGAGACTTCTGTGTTCAGATCAAGCGTGTTCCTTGCCTCCGGCATGAGGAGAACCGCCTGGCGGCTCGTTTTCTTGGCGATGGCGTTGGGCGCGGCGTGCACCGCACCAGATGCCGAGCTCAAGGTGATGATCTCGGGTGGGCTGCACGCAGCCTACACCGAGCTCTTGCCCGAGCTGGAGCAAGCGACAGGACGTAGGCTCGTCACGTTCCGCGGGGCCTCGATGGGCACGGATCCGAATGCGATTCCCATGCGGCTGGCGCGGGGAGAAGCTACGGACGTCCTGATCATGGTGGGCTATGCCCTGGACAGCCTGATCCAGTCTGGCCAAGTGGTGCCGGACAGCCGGGTGGATTTGGCCCACTCGGGAATTGGGATGGTTGTGCGTGCCGGCGGCGCGAAGCCGGACATCAGCACCCTGGAGGCACTTGAACGCACGCTCCTCGATGCGGCATCCATTGCCTACTCGGCCAGCGCAAGCGGCCGCTACCTCTCCACCGAGCTGTTCCCGCAGTTGGGCATCGCCGAGCAGTTGGAAGCAAAGTCCAGAGAGGTGGTCGGAGAACGAGTCGGCGAAGTTGTTGCCAGGGGCGAGGCAGAGATCGGCTTTCAGCAGATTAGTGAACTTCTCCCGATCCTCGGTGTGGATTTCGTTGGCCCCCTACCCCCTGAAGTACAGAAGATCACGGTCTACGCGGCAGGCGTCGCGGCTGGGGCCGAGCAACCGGAAGCGGCACGAAGGCTGATCCGGTTTCTGGCCGACTCGGGTGGCTCGGCTATCAGTAGGAGTGGCATGGAGCCCGTTGGGTGACCACGAAGGGTCCCGGAGAAGTGCGATGATGGAGCTGAGGCACATGGGACTTCACTAGGCTCGGAACCCGTGGCGGCGTCGGCCCCGTACGGTACCCTGACGCTCGGCGTCGTTTGATGCTCTCGTGGTTCGGCGCTTAGCTTCGTCGGAGCGCTCGGTCACGACTCACTTGAAAATCGCGCTCGCATGATCTTGCCCCACACGGCTCAGCCGCGCTTCTTCTCGCTCGTCCTCATGAGCTTCGCCGTCCTCTCGCTGATACTGGCGAGCTTCGGCGTGTACGGCGTCGTGTCACACTCGGTCAGCACCCGCGTTTCCGAGAT
>Ga0066376_10001610_pt1 | contig 21819 bp, 19 predicted proteins | sample Knorr_S15_td_Bot_FD_77009 | JGI IMG/M metagenome (GOLD analysis project Ga0066376, IMG submission 77009) | Marine microbial communities from Southern Atlantic Ocean transect - Knorr_S15_td_Bottom_ad_5009_LV_A | ecosystem: Environmental > Aquatic > Marine > Oceanic | place: Southern Atlantic...
GCACACTGGTGTTCACCGGCGGCGTGTACGAGATCCAGTCGTTGAAGGCGGAGCACGAAACACAGGTCTACTTCGAGGCCGCCACAACGCTGTTGGTGGCCGGTACGGTAGAGATCGGGGAGAAGTCGTACTTCGGCCCCGCGCCAGAGGCGACTATCGACGCGTCCGACATTATAGTGTACGTGGAAGGACTCGCCAGAGACGATGGCAGGAGCGGGGACGGAAAGAGCAAAGACGGAAACAGCAAAGACGGCGACAGTAAGGACGGGGACAGCCGCGATAGGGCTCCACGCAATCGCACGGTGGTAGACGTCGGAGGGAAAGTCATCTTCAAGGGTAACGTCTACGCGAACGGGACAGTGGACCTGCACCACAAGACCACGTTTACCGGTTCGGTCATCGGGCAGAATGTCGATGTCGAACACGATGTCGATCTCTTCTTGCAAAGCGGCTGGAAGACACCTGGCGTCGTCTACGATCCGCCGCCCGTGGTCGTGGCGGCCAAGCGGCTTGCGGCGGGCAAAGTGGGCGGCGTACCGGAAGAGGCCAGGGACAGCGTGCTGAACTACCCCAACCCCTTCAATGCCACCACCCAGATCGCCTACCACCTGGCGCAGTCAGGCGAGGTGTCGCTGGTGGTTTACAACATGATGGGTCAGGTCGTGCGCGTGCTGGTGCGCGAGCATCAGTTGGCCGGATTCCATCAAATGGAGTGGAACGGCCGCGACGACGGCGGCCGGTCTGTGGCGAGTGGGCTGTATCTGTACCGGTTTGCAAGTGGAGAAGTGGTGCGCACGAACCGCATGATCATGCTGAAGTAGGCAGGTAGGCAGGTAGTCCACTGGCCGATCCCGGCGCGTCCCTCATCTGCTGGTTCAACCTCAGGGCGACGGCTCAGATCAGCATGCGAGCGCTCAGGGCCGTCTCGATAACCTCGCGGTCTGCCCCGGGCTCGACGCGATAGGCGGTGGCGCCTTCCCGCGCACTGACGATTTCGCTGATTTCCCTCCCGACATAGTGTACGGCGGCATCGTCGTCGATGGCTATGCCAGCCGGGAAGCCGTCGCCGATAAGCCGGTGGTACAACGGCCGGCGCTGCTCTTCGCCGTCATAGTGCGGGCAATGCGATCCGGGCAGGAATCCGAGCCCGTCGTAAAGGGGTTCGAGTTGGTCGAGATTATAGGAGTCGGAGGTGCCACACTCGTACCACGCCAGAGATCCCGCGCTTCCCCCGGTGAGCACAACGCCATGTTCCCAGGCAGCACGCAAGGCGACGTCCACGCCGTGAGCACGCCAGACTGCCAGCATGCTGAGCGTGTTGCCACCGCCGACGAAGATCAGATCCTGGTTGCGGAGGAACCCGGAGAGGTCGGTTACCGTGCGGTCGAAGAGGCGGAGGTGAGTAACCCATGTCCGCTCCGGCGGGAACCAATCGCTGTAGCCCCCAGGGGGTGAGTCTCCGGTTGCCGTGGCGATGACGCAGACGCGAACACTCGGCTTGCCGGTGGCGTTGAGCACGTAATCGATAATCGGATGGACGCGATGTCCCGCCCGTCTTATGCCCCCGAAGGGGATGATGTGGCGTTCGGTCGTCAAGTTCAGCCTCTGTTGGGTCTATCTACTCTATCGATCCCTGGTCACGCTCACCTGCGCCGTCGCCTTTTTCGCGCCAGAGCCCACAGCGCCAGAAGGGGTCCCGTGAGCGCTGCCCCGGCGGAGAATCCGATGTCGCGGTTGCCGATGATGGCCGAGGCCACGCGGTTCTCGAACAGCGAATCGTCGATCAGATAGGTCCAGGTCGATGACGGGCCGCGCAGGCTGCGGTCGTCGATGGTGAGGTCGTGGTTTTCCGCCAAGGCTGAGAGTCGCTCAGAAAACAGTTCATCCACTCGTTCATGGAAGTGAGCGAACGCGGCGATCACCTCCTTGGCGAACTCCTCTAGCGGTGACATGCCGCCTACGCCGACCAGGTGTATGCCCTCGCGGATCTCGGCCACCAGCGCCAGGTGATCGGACCAGACGTCGTCGATTGCCAGCAGATAGAGGCGATGTGTCAGGTCCGCGGTCGTCTCCGCGCCCAGTCGATGCACCAAGCGCTGGAACCGAGGTTGCCAACTCGGGGAGTCGCGAGACCCGTCAGGCGGTCTAGCGCCCGCCAACACCTGCCGGCGATGCTCGAAAGCGATTCGTCTTTGCTCTTCCACGATTTGCGAGTATTGCAGTAGCGCGTGACGCAGATCGTAACTGGACCCCTCCGCGATCCGCTGTACGCGGGCGACTTCGCGCAGCACGAACGGATCGGTGATCGGTGCGAATGTCGGCGCGGGCCAGTGACGTTGCGGAATCAGCTCGCCGATACCGTAGGTATCCATCAGTTCGTCCTCGAGGCTGACGAAAAACCGGGACGATCCGGGATCTCCCTGTCGGCCGGCGCGACCCCTGAGCTGATCGTCGACGCGCCGGCTCTCGTGATGATGCGTGCAGATGACATACAAGCCGCCGAGAGCGACGACGGCGTCTCGGGTGGACGCATCGCTGCCTCCGAGACAGATGTCGGTTCCCCGACCGGCCATGTTGGTGGAGACCGTCACCGCGCCGGGGCGGCCAGCTTCGGCGATCAGGTCCGCTTCTTCTGCGTCGCACTTCGCATTGAGCACGGCGCACGCTATGCCAGCCTGCCGCAGCCGGGCCGCCAGAGACTCCGACTCCGCCACGGATGGCGTGCCTACTAGAAGCGGACGTGACCTAGCGTGGACGGAGCGGATCTCTTCGATCAGGGCGGCATTCCAGGTCTCCGCGTCGGCGAATACGGCGTCCGCTTGGTCGACACGCAGGCAGGGCCGGTTCGGCGGCACTACCTTCACCTCGAGGCCGTACACCTGGATAAATTCCCGCGCGGAGACCGCCGCTGTGGCGGTCATGCCACAGCGATGCTGGTATTGGCTCAGGAAGTGATGCAGGGTAATCTGCCCAAGAATCCGTCCCTCGGCGGACGAGCGCACCCCCTCTTTCGCCTCGATGGCCGCTTGCAGTCGATCGGGCCAGTGCCGGTCCTCGGCGACTCGTCCAGTGAACTCGTCAACCACTTCGACGCGGCCGTCACGCACGATGTAGTCGACGTCCTTCTCCAGGATGACGGCAGCGTACAGGGCAGCGTGCAGATCGTTGAGTAAAGGCAGGTTGGCCTCGTCGTGGAGCACGATCTCGCCGAGCAGATTCTCGGCGAGGTCCAGGCCGTCATCGGTGAGGTGGGTGGTACTGTGCTCGCGATCCGCCTCGTAGTGGTGGCCGGCGTCAAGGCGGGCGACCAGCTGCGCCAGTCGCTCCGGTGTCCGCTGCTCGGTCTCGACACTTCCGGCGATGACCAGCGGAATCCGGGCCTCATCAATGAGAATCGAGTCCGCCTCGTCCACGATGGCTACGTCAAGCCGTCGGTGGACAATCTCCGCCGGGTCGAGGACCAGTCCGTCGCGCAGGAAATCGAACCCCGCTTCCTTTGCCGTTGCGTAGGTGATGTCGGCGCCGTAGGCCGCCCGCCGCTCGGACGAACTCATGCCTTCCTGGACAAAAGCTACGCGAAGACCAAAGTAGCGATAGATGTCGCCCATCCACTCGGCGTCCCGACGAGCGAGGTAGTCGTTGAACGTCAATATGTGCACCGATCGCTTCAGTAGCGCGTGAACCACCGCCGGAGCTACCGCGGCCAGGGTTTTGCCTTCCCCGGTTTGCATCTCGACAACGAAGCCGTCGAAAAGTGCAAGGCCCCCCAGAATCTGGACGTCGAAGGGTCGTTGACCCAGCACCCGGCGGGCGACCTCACGGACTTGCGCGAACCCGGCTACGGTCACCACATCCACCGGCTCTCCGCCCTCCGCGCGAGTGCGCAGGGACGTCGCTTCCCGGCGCAGGGCGGCATCCGTCATCGCGGCCAGGTGAGCTTCAGCCCTGGCCACGGCCTGCAGTCGGAGGCTGAACGGGGTGAGGTTACTGCGGTGACGGTTGGGTCCCAGGCGCTCTCGCAGACGCTTGGTCAGACCGCTTGTCACGGGCCGGTCAATCAGATCGCTAATGTGGTTACCCCATCGAAGGCACGAAATCAGCTCGGCAACAGCGGTGAAAGTTTAAAAGTTTATGCCGTGCGCGCCGCAGCCTTGTGGGCAGGATACGCGCGCTGCTGGCTATGGTCCCCTGTATTATACACTATACCCACTGGCTGGGTGGAAGTCCTTTCCGCCCGATGTGCCCGAGACCGGCCTCTGGGGAGGCTTCACGGTCCGTGCCCGCGCGCACGGGAAACCTTGACCACACGGATCATGACTAGTAAGCTGCCGAGCGTTCACTCTGACCAGCGCAGGCCGAGTAAATCACCGGTCGGTTGACAGGGAGAGCGCCAGAGACGTTCGATCTGACCAGAAGGAGAGACGCATGGCCAAATACAGAGTAGCCGTCGTGGGCGGCGCCGGCACGTGGGGACGCTACTACATGCGGGCCTATGCCGAGCATCCGGACTGCGAGATCATCGCCCTCGTGGACCAGGCCAAGGATCGACGCCAGGCCTTCGCCGACCGCTATGGGGCGCAGGCGGTGTACGATTCGATCGAGGAGTCGCTGGATCGCGAGGTGCCGGACATCGTTTCCGCCATCGTGCCTGTCGGTCAGAACCGGCCGGTAGTGCTCGCCTGTGCCGAGGCCGGAGTGCGGGTCGTTTCCTGTGAGAAGCCGCTAGCTGTGCAACTGTCGGACGCTGATGAGATGGTGCGTGTCTGCCGAGAGCGCGGCACCTTGTTCGCCTGCGGCCAGTCACGCTGGATCACGCCGTACATGTCCGAGGCCATCGATTGGGTGCATGCCGGCCACATCGGCCGGTTGACGGCGGCCACCATCCCGGGAGGGCTTCCCGAGGAAGTTTCCGGCGGCGGCTGCGTACAGCTATCCGCCCTGCGCATCCTCTCAGGGATGGACGTGGCCTGGGTGGAGGGGTACACGCTGCCGCCGCTCCCGCGCTACGTCGCCTACCCGGACGGGCCGGAGGTGGAGAGGGACTGTCCCGCCTACGGCCGCCTCGGTCTGACGGGCGATATCATCTGTGATATTCCAGCACCCTCTCGGGACAAGGAGGACCGTCCCAGCGCTTTTATCGCCATTGAGGGGGAGGAGGGACAGGTATTCCTGTCGTCGCCACAACCGGTCCTGCTGCAGGGCACGGGCGCGCTCAGGAGCCCGGTTTTTCCCGAATTCCTTCAGCAACCACCAGCGGTCAACGCCATGTTCAACGGTCGCATCGAATCGCTGATGCACGCCTTCGACACCGGCGAGGAGCCTCCCTCCAGCGGCGCCGACTATCGTCACTGTCTGGAGGTCGCCATGGCTCTGGTGCGCTCCGCTGCCGACGGCAACAGACGCATCGAGCTGCCCTTCGCCGACCGCTCGCTGCGCCTTTTTCCCGCGCTCTACCGAGAGAAGGGCGGCGACGTCGCCGGCTGGGAGAGTATCGGCTACGCCGGACCGCCGAATCTGCCCCAGTAATGCCTCACGCCTGGCCTGATCACTGCTGAAGTAGGCGAGGAATTGGGCTACACCTATCCAGGCGAGACGTCACCCCCTACCAGGCTGAAGTGAGAGGGGCGTCCAATCGTCGGTGAGGATCCCATAGACGAAATGGTCACGCCACTCGCCGCGCAGCAGGATGTTGTGCCGCAGACGGCCCTCTCGCTGCATGCCGATCTTTTCCAGGACGCGCGCCGAGGCGACGTTGTCGACATCGCAGGTGGTGGCGATGCGGTGCAAGTCGAGCTGCTGGAAGCCGAGGCGCAGCAACGCCAGCGACGCCTCGGTCGCATAACCGCGGCCCCAGACATCCGCATGCAGACAGTAGCCGAGGAAGCCCACACGGTTATTCGGGCTGACCACGTCCAGGCCAACCCCGCCCACGACATCGCCGACGGAGCGGTCAACCAGCGCCAGTTCAAAATTCCGGCGGGGCCGCTGGCGGGCGGCGGCGAGCGCGCGGTTGACGAAGTCGCGGGTATCCTGCTCGCTGTTGGGCCCCCACGGCATGAAACGGCAAACGTCGTCGCGGCTGGCGTAGGCGTGCACGGACCGCCAATCGGCCTCCTCGAAGTCTCGAAGCAGGAGGCGATCGGTCCCAATGGGCAAGAGTGGGTCCGGCTCATTCACGAAATCCGATGACAGGGCGCCGCGCGAGGCTTTTCCCGACGCGGGGTCGCGGTACTGCTTGAGTTCGTGATGACCTATGACGAAGCCTTGCGCCTCCCAGAAGGAGAGGGCGTCGGGGCTATCCCGACGGACGGTGAGGGTGATTTCTTTAACCCCGTGCTCGTCGAGCAGCGCCAGGGCAGCGGCCACGAGTTGTCTTCCGTAGCCCTGCCGGCGACAGTCGGCTCGGATGTAGAAATCGGTGATCGTCGCTTTGCCCGTTTCGGGCAGGCAGAGGCGGACGAAGCCGACCTCGCGCCCAGTTGGCGAAGCACTGCCGCTGCCGACGACGCCCAAGTGGGTGGCGGTGAGGCTATCGTCCAGGGCTCCGAAGCGGGCGGCGAAGTAGGCGTCGCGTTTCTCAGGTGAGCTGACGCTTTCGGCAGTGGGCATGAGCTCGTCCCAGTAGGCGTCGGCCAGGAGCCGCAGCCGGGAGAGGTCAGCGGCCGTCGTCTTGTGCAGATTCATCTGATCTCCTTGGTGAGGCTTGCCGTCGTAGGTTGCCACCCGCAGCTACCTTGTTCACTATAATGACGCGACCGGCATGTCCGCAAATTACGCATGCGCCCTCGATCGAGTCCTTGAGCCAGGTAAGGCAAGGAGGTTGGACCCATGTACAATCAGGTCAAAGCAGCGGCCATTTCACTCAAACCGGCTAAGTGGGACAAGGCCGCCAATGCCGACAAGCTGGAGGCGTTCTTTGTCGAGGCGGCCAGAGAAAAGCCGCAGGTGATCCTGGCCACCGAAGGGGTGCTGGAAGGCTATGTGGTCATGGACGTGATCGAAAACCCGGACCAGGCCGCAGCCATGTTCGATATTGCCGAGCCCGTCGACGGGCCCTGTATCCGGCGGTTTCAGCGTCTGGCGCGGGCGCTGAAGATCTGCCTGGCCTTCGGCTTTGCCGAGCGCGTTGGGCGCGGCGTCTACAACGCCGCAGTGTTCATCGACCACAAGGGGGAGGTCCGCGGAAAATATCACAAGACACAGCTGGCCGAGGGGGCCCATTCCTCCTGGAAGTTCAACAAGATCGGTAGACAGTTGCGGGCTTTCGACACGCCGCTGGGCCGCGCCGGTTTTGTGATCTGCAACGACCGCTGGAATCCGTTGATCGTGCGCACGCTGGTGCTGGACGGGGCGCAGGTGATCTTCATCCCCTCCTATGGATCCAGGGGCAAACACCAGAACCAGGCGGTCTTGGCGCGGGCACGCGAAAACGGCGTGCCCATCGTCGAGGCCAATGTGGGCATGAATCTGATCGTCAACAAGGGGGAGATCGCCGCCTACAAATGGGGGGTCGATCAGATCTCAACCGCGATCATCGACATGCCGGAATGGCCCTCGGAAGCCGCCGCGCGGGGCTCTGAGCGGGAGTACCTGCGGCAGCAGGGCCCAGAGATGAAGAAGCGCTATGAGAAGACTGTGAGCGATCTGAAAAAGAGACGGGCGAGGAAGAAACCATAGCTCACTGCCGTCGCCGTGAGTCGGCCTGGGATAACGTGCGACATCATTGGACGGGTCCCGCGCCGGCGATCAGAAGTTGTCTACAGAGGAGAGCGAAATGGAGCGCAAGAACATATCGACCGGGAGTCCCTTTGGAGATGAGTTCGGCTATTCGCGCGCCGTGCGCCTGAAGGACCAGGTCCACGTCGCCGGCACTTGTGCCCAGCCGCCCCACGACCAGGGCGATGGCTACGAGCAGGCCAAAGGCGCCCTGCAGATCATCGCCAGAGCGCTCGACGAGGTGGGCGCGAGTCTCGGCAATGTGGTCCGCACCGTCGTCTACATCACCGACACGGTCCACGCAGACGGCGTCACTCGCGCCCACGGCGAGACCTTTGGCAACATCATGCCGGCCTCGACCATGGTCGTTGTAGCCGCCCTGCTCAAGCCGCATCTCGTCGTCGAAATAGAGGCTTACGCGATTCTGACCTGAGCCAGGTGGTCGGGAATTCAAGTGCGCACTTCGACGCAGTACGGCACGTCACTACGGCAGCGCGAGCTGAACGAGGAATGCGAACAGACAAACGCTGTCACCTGAGTTGAGCCACTCAGACGAAAAGACACTTCCTACCATTCGATGGAGCTACATCTGTGAAAGCGGCAATCGGAGAATGGCTGGCAACCAGCCGGCAAAAGCTGCAGGCCGACACGCTGACGATCGATGACCTGGACCGTCTGGCGGACCTCGTGGAGGAACACTCATGTCAGATGATCCTCTACCTGTACTCGAAATCGACCAATATGCGCTCACCCCTTGCCTCCTGGATGCTGTATGATGCAACGCAGCCGCAAGAGCCTCAGCTGCCTTCCCAGGAAGTTCCGTACGCATCGGTGCTGGCCGCGGTGGCTGACGGGTGGCGGATTGTCCAGTTTCCCAACGCCAAGCTGTTCGCCTACCAGGGAGTCGACAACGACTATCTGGGTTTTGAATTCATTCTCGAGAAGATGGTCTAGGGAGAAAGTGATGGCGCAGATCAAACCGACATTGGACGACGACGGCGTGATGGACTTCGTCGCTTCCGGGTACGTGCTGCTCGAAGGAGTCATCGATGAATCCTTCAATCGACGCTGCGACAAACTGGACAGAGGCGCGGTGAACGCCTTCGTCGGTTCCGACGACTTTACCCATGCCGTGTTGTTGCACCCGCAGGTAGCCGGAGTCGCCCGTTCGCTGCTGGGGGAGGACTTCCTCGTACCCGCCGGTGGCCACCACCATTTATTCGAGGCCCCCCACCTGGGACAGACGTGGCACTCCGACGGACTGTCAGGATCGGGTTTCGATGTGACCGAGCTTCAGTGCTACTACTATCCCCACGCGGTGGAAATCGAGGACGGTCCCACCATGATCCTGCCCGGTTCACACTGCCGGGCAGTGGACCGCGAAGCCATCGCTCACTACGGCGATATTCTGGGACAGCTCTCGTTGACGGTCGCGGCCGGTACGGTGGCGATGACGCGCTACGGAATCTGGCACAAGGCGGGGCCAAAAACGAACGATCGACGACGCGCCATGATCAAGTTTTCGTATCATCGGCAGGCCGAACCCCGGCGCGACTGGCGCATCGACACGGTCGAGATCCCCGAATACGTGGACCGCCCGCGTTTTGCCTATGTGACCGAGGTAGAGTCCTACCGCGACCGAGTGCGGCGCATGTGCACGTGGAACTGGCTTTGTGGTCAGGACACCGAAATGGCTCTGCGCTGGGAGACGAGTCGGCCCGTGAGTGAGTTGGGCGGGTGACGCGACCCACTGGGCACTTCACGCACGGGCGTGACAGGACTCGGGGCCTACCGAATAGCGAATGTCGAGCTCGGGTGTTTCAAGGCGGACGCTGCCCTGGGCCAGCGAGTCGAAAGCGCGATCGAGGATGCCGCTGACCAGAAGCGTCCTCTGTACCGGGTATGAGGGTCGGCCGGTCTCGAACATCTGCTGGATATTCGAGGCCAGGCAGGCCGAGTAGTGGACATTCGGGCCCGGGCTGCGCAGCATCTGGGTGGAGACGATCCCCTCCTGTCCCTTTAGTTTCGCGGCGAACAGAAAGTCGCCGGCGGCGCCGTTCACAAGCAGCAGCGTGGTCTGGAGCCCGTCGTTGCGTTCGATGATCCAGGCCCACGGATCGTCGACGATGTCCGGCAACACGCCGCTGCCCAGCAGATCCTGGGTCCGAGCATCTTCGAGTGAGATTCCCTGCATCTCATCGCTGCGGGCGAAGGCGGCTTCCAGCAGTCGGTTCGACCAACGCCCGGCCTCGAGCGCCCGCCAGACGTCGTCCCCCCGCAACAGCTGCACCGCCTTGACGCCGGTCTCGCCACCGCGACGGCGTTCGATCATCGCCTGCATCCCTTCGAGGGCGTGAAAGCAGTGCGCGTCCGGGCCGCCCGCGGCTGACATCACCACTTCCTCGATCTCGCAATCCAGCGGCAGTTCGAGCTCGGGCAACCGCCAGGTGAAGGGCAGCGACGACCCGGCGACCATTGGAAACCCGATGCGCTCGGACGTGTCCACCATCCGGCGCGCCTTGTCGAAGTCGTACGAGAGGTGTTTGTCGTTGTAGACGGGCACCGAGCGCCCATCCTGCTCGAAGACCGCGACGATCTCCATGAACCACTCGTAGCGCGGATAGAGCTTCTGATCCTTGCTGTTGCCCGGATAGTCGCCGTGTTCGGCGATCATCAGCACGGCATCGACGGCGAGCTCATCGCCGCCGCAGCGCAGTGTCTGGGCAATGGTCGAGTACGTCTCGAAACCGAACTGGCGGGCGCGTACCTCGCTCAGGTCTCCCTCGGGATGCTGGTCCAGCCACAGTGAGACCACGTCCATATTCGGAATGTGCCACTCCCCGTTCAGCGGGTAACCGACCTGAAAGCGGTCGGTAATGTGGTGGACGTGGCTGTTGAACGTCCAGATGGTGCCGATGACGGCAATCCGCTTCCGCGGGGCTTCTTTCTCGCTGGTGACCGGCGTGGAGAGCGCTGTGGAAGCCGCTGTGGAAACCGCGAGGCTGTCCTTCATCGGTCCCTGCCAGAACGTGGATTCTTCTGAGACCTGGTAGCGGACGTCGAGATGTGGCGTCTCTATACGCTCCTGTCCACGGTGGAGAGATTCCACTCCGGCAGCGGTAAGTCCCGTTGTCAGAAGGGTGCGCTCGATGGGAAGCGGAGACCGGCCGGTCGCGATCAGCGTCTCCATATGGTTGACCAGGGGGCTGAAAAAGTTGCAGATCTCCCGCGGGTGCGCGTAGAAGAGAGTGGAGAACGGCTTGGCCGCATCTTTGAGACGGGTGGCGAAGGTCATGTCGCCGACGATGCCGTTGACGAGCATGATCGTAGCCTTGAGGCCATCGGCGTATTCGTAGCGGTAGGCGATTGGGTTTTGGACGAGGGTGGCGAGTTCATCCATCGTGGGCAGGTGATGATTGAAATTAAGCCGAGCCTGTCCCAAGCGCAGACTGCGGCACAGACAGGCCTTGAACAGCTCCAGGTCCCAGCCGCCGCCCTCCCAGGATCCGGCGCGCATCGCCTCCCAGAAGGCCTCCTTCCGGATCGCCTGAATCGCGACGACGCCGGTCTCGCCGCCCTTGCGGCGCTCGACCATGGACTGAAGGGCTTCGAGCATATGGAAATCGTAGCTGTCGGGTCCGCCGACGCCGACGCACATCGCTTCCTCGATTTCGGCACCGTGGGGGAGATCGACCGCGGGGAGACGGGAGGTGACCGGGATCGACGATCCAGCCATCAGCCCAAAACCCATCTGCCGCGAGGTCTCGACCATCTGGGTGGCCCAGTCCCAGTTCCACGACAGGTGCTTGTCGACGAAGACCGGAGCGCTGCGACCGCTGGCTTCGAAGACCTCGACGATCTCGCGGAAGAACTCGTACCGCGGGTAAAGCGTCTGGCCGCGCTCGTTCTTGGGGTACTGACCGTGCTCGCCAATCAGCAACACGCCGTCCACGGCGAGTTGGTCACCGCCCTGGGTGAGCGCCGCCTCAATGGTGGGATAGATCCGCATCCGCGGGAATGCATCCGCCCGCGCCCGGCTCAGATCGCTCTCCGGCTGTTGATCCACGTAGAGCGAGACCAGGTCCATCAGGGGACGATGGTGCCGCGTACCCCAACCGTATCCGTAGAGGAACCGGTCGAGGATATGCTGCGCGTGAGAGTAGCGGCGATATTCCGTGATGACCGCCGCGATCCGCGGGCGGTTGCTTTGGGGCTTTGGCTGAGTCATGGGGGTACGCTAAACATGTCCGACGGTAACTGCAAGAAGGTCTGAGGGCAGGGATCAGGAAAGGAATCTGCTGGAGTGCTACAATCCCGTGGCGAGAAACTCCCGGATCCTTGCCGCCATCCGAAGGGTCACCACCTCGTCATTGGCTTCGAGCGCCCGGGCACGCGAAGAGACCTTGGCCAGGACAAACTCGTCGGCCGGATGGACGATCAGATACTGGCCATGGATGCCGAGGCAGAAGAATACGGGACCGGGCTTGTCAAGCATGTACCACTTGCTGCGGTAACGGATCGGCAGGCGCGGGAAATACTCGGCGAAATCGCCCTTGATCCAGGCGTCCGATGGCGCACGGTGGCGCCGGCATAGGCCGTCTCGGAGAGCTCGGGCAAGTAGTCGGTGACGAGGGCTTCCTCCGTGAGCTCACCCCGCTCGATCTGGATACCGGCCAACAGACCCAGCAGCGATTTTGATACCGACATCAGGATGTGCGGCGTTTCACTCGGCATGTCGTCCGGGTAGCGCTCGATGACGATGCGCCCGTGGTGCAGCACCACCAGTCCGTCCGTGGCCGTGTTGGTGAGAAAATCGTCGAGCCCGAGCGCGCCCTGGTCGTTTTCAATCAGCAGCCCGCCAGTATCGACCGGTTCTTCTGCCAGCCGCCAGACGTCATGCGGATCGTTCGGGATGTCGGCCGAGGGCACAACCTCGCGGACGTGATGGAAGGCCCACCGATTGAAGGGCGAGGTGCGCCAATTGGCCAGCGTCACCTGGTCTGCCGATTTGGGTGGAAATTCATGCATTTGGAAACTCCTGAACGCAGGTTACCTGAAACCACTCGGGCACTCGTACGTCTATCTCGGCGACACCGCCATCGAGCGCGGGAGGGCCAGTCACTCGATTTGCCATATAGTGCCCCGCGGCGCAAGTCCTTCGGCATGAAGCCGCCGATGCATCCCGGCTCGCCGCGTTACGCTCCCTCGGCGGGTCCAACAACCCGCCTCGGTCGCGCGCCTTGCGAGCCGGGCGCATAGACGCCTTCATTTCGCCGACTTACTTACGCCGCGGAACACTAGCTGGTTCAAGGGGCGCAGTGGCAGGATGACGCGGAATCGAGGGCCGCCATTCCGGTCGAGACGGAAGCGGCCACCGAGACTGGGCCCCTGGTTCTGGCCGCCCAGGAATTTCATCGATTCAGCGTGCACCACTCCGGAATCGGGGCGCGCACCCTCGATACGCCAGTGTCCTGCACGTAGGACCACTTGGGGGTTGTAGGCGACTTCGAGCTCGAGCCGCAGTCGCCCGCCACTCGCCAGCGTGAAGGTTGCGACGGCTCGTGTCGCGGCACCATCGCGCTGGCCATCGACTTCGTAGGCAGTGACTTCAAGAGGCCGATAGGCGCCGTCCGTCCACTCCTCGACCCCTGGCTCGGACTCGCCGAAGCAGCCGGCCAACAGAAAGAGTATCGCGACGGGCATGACGCCCAGTGTCCCGTCGCACAAATACGTCACGACCCGCCCGGCCACTACTGGCTATTGCTCTTGAGATAGCGGTCGAACCAGCGCAGGATGTGCTTCAGGCGTTCGATGCGCCGGTCCGTGCGCCCTCCTCGGGAAAGGCCGTGAGACTCCTCGGGGAAGCGGATCATCTCCGTGTCGACGCCCAGGCGCTTGAGTGCCACGTACACCTGCTCGCCCTGTTCGATCGGGCACCGGAGATCGCCTTCGCTGTGAATGACCAGCGTCGGCGTGCGGACATTGCCGATGTATTTCATCGGTGACTGGCGCCAGTAATTGTCGAGATCCTCCCAGGGGGGCGTGCCGCCGAACGCGTACTCCCACCGCCAGTTGAAATCGGTGGAGCCGTAGAAGTCCACCAGGTTGCTGACGCAGCGCTGGGTGACCGCGGCGTTGAAACGCGTCGTATGCCCGATGATCCAGTTGGTCATGTAACCCCCATAGCTGCCCCCCGTAACACCCATGCGCTTGGCGTCGATGTAGCGTTTCCTCTGCACGATGTCCGCCCACGCCATGAGGTCGGCGTAATCGGCGCTGCCCCAGTCGTTCCAGATGGCGCGAGCGTGCTCTTCACCATAGCCGCGTCCGCCTCTCGGATTACAGTAGTAGACGACGTATCCCTGGGCGGCGAGGTAGTGGAACTCGTGCATGAAGAGGTTGCCGTACTGAGCGAGAGGGCCACCGTGAATCTGCAGGATGGACGGGTATTTCCGTTTTGGATCGAAGCCCGGTGGCTTGAGGATCCATCCCTGCAGTTGGTTGCCAGCGGCTCCCTTGAACCACACCTGTTCGAGCGCCGAGGATTGACTGGCGTCGACCATCGAGCGATTGAGACGCGTGATCTGGCGGTCTTCGCCACCGGCCAGCTGTCGCACGCGTATCTGAGCGATATCGCTCGAGGTAGAGTAGCAGTAAGCGAGTCGTTCGCCGGCGGCATCGAGGCTGAAGCGCCCGACGACACCATCGTCCTCGATGACGGAACGAATTTTTCCGCTTGCCAGGCTCACCGACCTGAGCTCCGTGTTTCCGTGGCGGGTCACCTGGAACAGGAGAGCTTGACTGTCGGAGGACCAGGCTGGAACGCCGGCCGACATTTCGACCATGTCGTTGATGGAGACGTTGCCGACGCTGAAATCGCCGTCACTGGTGAGATTTCGCGGTGCGCCTCCGCCCCTGAAGGGCACAACCCAGAGATGCTCGTTCTGCCAGCTGATGCCGCGGTCTCTGCGACCCACGTAAGCCACCCACTTGCCATCCGGCGAGATGCTGAGCAGTCCTTTGCCCCGCGTCTGACCGTCTATCGCCGTGGAGATCTTCCTCGATCTGCCACCAGACGCGGGCATCGCGAACAGATCGTCGTCCTCGGGACTGAAATCGGGATCGGTGCCGCGATTTGACAAGTAGACGATATGTCTGCCGTCGGGCGTCCAGCGCGGCTCGACTTCGTCATGAGTATCACTGTCGGTCAGCTGCCGCGTCCGACCCGAGCCGACCTGTATCGTCCAGATGTGCCATCGCTGTGCCGGTAGGAATCCGGCCCCGTCCAGCTTGTAAAGCACACGCGTTATGTGCCGCGAGACGATGCCCAGCTTCTTCTTGTCTTCGTCCTGATCGCGGCGTACCTCGTCGGCGTCACGCTTGCGGAACCCGCACACCAGGCTTCGGCCATCTGGCGACCATTCGATATTTCCGAAGGTTCCCTTCAGGTCCGTCAGCGGGCGGGCCTCACCGCCGTCGAGTGGAATGAGGTAGATCTGCGGCTGCTGCTCGACTTTTCGATTCGAGAAGAAAGCGATCTGGCGTCCGTCGGGCGACCAGCGCGGACGTAGATCGGTCTGGTCGCCGAAGGTGAACTGGCGGCGGTGTGATCCGTCTGATCCGGCTAGCCACAGACTGGAGTACTTTTTCTGCGTGCGGCGTTCGATGCGCTGCTCGCAGAACACGACGTGCCTGCCGTCGGGTGAAATCTCGCAGTCACTTGCGAGCTTGATGCGATACAGATCCTCTGCGCTGATGCGGGGGTGCTTTCTTGCGGGCATTTTCCAGGACCTCGAAGAAGGGTTGGAGGCGGCGGCTGCAGAAACCTCGGACGAAAACCATGTTCTCGCCACTGGCGTCTCATCCGCACTTCCAGGGGAGCGTATGCGAGCGGCTCTGCGAGCGGCTCAGAGAACGGTGTGATCCGCCATGCAGATGGGCGCCATTCTCTCTCCACCTGACACTGTCACCCACTCGGTGTTCCCTTGTGCACGAGAAGCACAGGAGCAAGCCGGCATGGCCGAAGTCGCCCGCGGTGGCCATGGCGATCATCCGGGCATGTGATCGGGCTGTTGGTGCTGTTGGCCCTCCGACCAGGGCTGCGTCTCAGTTCTAACCTCTGCTCGGTTCGCCAGGGCTTCCTCGCACTTCAGGCTCAGATAGTGATCCTGGCACGCTTCGGCGAGTGGGTAGGGGGGCTCGCCACCCTCCGCGTAGCGCGCCATACCCAGCAGCAGATCGCCGATGGCGATCTCATCGTCGCTCAAGCGCGCCGGCGCCATCGGGTTCTCGTACACCATCTCTTCGCCCAGTTGAATGCCCTTCAGGTAGTTGCCCTCGAGATTTCCCGCACCCCCGGTCTGCTGACGTCTGAACTCCAGATACACTGGCGAGCGGAAGTCCTTCAGATAGGCGACGCGATGGTCGACGATTTCGCCGCGCTCGCCGCGGATCAGCACCCGATTTCCGCGGACCCAGTTGAAATACTGATCGCCGCTGAAATCCATGAAAGCCAGTCGGCCGTCGAAATCCAGCCAGAAGAAGGTCTGCCTGGACTCGCCGATGATCTCAGCTTCGGGCGGGCTTGTCCTCCCGGGCCCCACGACCAGGGGTGCCGCGAAGGACCTGGAGAAAATGGTCGCGTTCTCAAAGTCGATTCCCAGCGCTTTGCGCATCAGGCTCATGCCGTGATAGCCGTGCGCCGCCGAGATCTGCGCCTGGCTGACCACCCCGAGGCGTCCACTGTCGATCACCCGGCGCACGGCACTGAAATACGGCTGCAGGAAGTACTGCTCGGCGACGCAGACCCGACCATCGTGCTGCTTGACGTAATTCCACAGTTCGATCAAAGCCCTCACATCCGGGGCCGGCGGCGTTTCGGACAACACGGGAACGCCGTGGCGCACGAGATCCTTGACGATGTCGGGATTCGGCGCCCAGGGCACGGAGGTCACGGCGAAATCCAGCTTGCGACGACTGAGCATGTCCTCGACTGCGCCGCAGACGTCACAGCCCCACTGCTGGCCAAACAGTGCGGCCTTGGCGGAATTGCGGACGACGACGATCGGTGTCTCGAAGACATCGGGCGCCGCTGCGGCAATGCGCATATAGAACTCCGTGCGCCAGCCCGCACCGACAACACCGAAGCTGATTCGACTCATAGCTCATCTCCAGTCTTCAATCCAATGAAATCCAAAGCTTACCTGAGGCATCCAGCATGTGTATCTTGTCACTCAACAATATGGAAGACGGCCGTCGGTGACCATCCAAACCGAAAGGACTCGAGGGCCGTGACGATCTTTCGCCAACACCAGAACCTGGAGGCATCGCCCACATGATCTACGAGTTGCGCACCTACGTCATTCCCGCCGGCCGCATGCCGGACATCCTCGAGCGCTTCGAAAATGTCACCATGGACCTCTTCGCCCGGCACGGCTTCGACGTCGTCGGCTTCTGGACGGTGACCGATTCCGATCCGGTCAGGGAGCTGGTTTATCTGCTGCGCTGGGCGAGCGACGAGGCCATGGCGACCACCTGGCAGTCGTTTCGGGATGATCCCGATTGGGTGGCGACTCGCAAACGCACCGAAGCCAACGGCCCGATCGTCGAGGAGATTGTCGAGAAAACCATGGTGGCCACTTCGTTCTCGCCGATGCGATGAACAGGAATGCTGGGCTGTAGGGTCGGCAGGCTGAGGCGTGATGCTGGACTATCGGCGCAGGCCTGCCGCTGCCAGTCAGAGACCATCGGACCAGCGGGTATGGCGCATATCGAACGTCCCTGCTCGCCGAAGAGCGGAGCGGGTGGGCCACCACAGCCATCATTGACCACCACTAATTGAAACGACCGAGGAACTCCAATGTCAGACGAACAGGAACTGCTGCAGCTGTCTCAGCGACTGATCGACTGTATCGCCGACCGTGATTGGGAGACTTACGAGGAGTTGTGTGCGCCCGAACTCACCGCCTTCGAACCGGAGGCCCTCGGCCATCGCGTCGAAGGGCTCGCGTTCCACCGCTACTACTTCGATCTCGGGGCATCTCCGGGTGCGAAGAACGGCACGATGATCGCACCCCGCGTGCAGATGCTGGGCGACGACGCGGCGGTGGTGACCTACGTCCGGCTCATCCAGAGTCAGACAGATGCCGGGGCGGTGAGCACGGCGTCGGAGGAGACCCGTGTCTGGCAGCGCCTCGACGGTCGCTGGTGGCACGTGCACTTCCATCGCTCGGTCAACGGCTGACAAGAAATATAAGTGGACGGACTCGGATTTATAGATTGGGCGATGGTCTTGCTGTACGCCAGCGCGACGTGCGCGGCGCGGTCCGTGGTATTGGCCCGGCTGTCCTCATCGCGTTCTCGGGTGCCATTTTCGGGACCGATCCGCAGACGGGCGCCGATCCGGTCAGCTTCATGTGGATTGGACCAGCGGCACTTCTAGTCAACTTGTCGAGCGGGACTCTGGCCAGTCTGGTACTGCGGTGGGTTGGCAGGACCGCGCGGTGAGTAACACGGTTGGCCTGCATGTATCTGAAGACAGCCTGATGAATACGTTAACGTCCGATCAGACGGAGGATGGCTATGCTGCCTATTGTCGACACGCATCTGCACCTGTGGGACCTGACCCGGTTTTCGCTGCCGTGGCTGGCATGGGACGGGATGGAGCTGCTGCGCAAGAGTTATCTGATGAGCCACTACCTCGAAACCACGGCTGAATCCAATGTTGCCAGGGCGGTCTATATGGAGGTGGATGTCGACCCCGCGCAGCGCGAGGCGGAGACCGCGTTGGTGATCGAGATGTGTCAGTGGGACGACAATCCGATGGCCGGGGCGGTGATCGGGGGGAGTCTGGGAGAGGTGGGTTTCCGCGCGTATGTCAGCCAGTACCGGGACAACGATTACATAAAGGGGGTGCGGCAGGTGCTGCACGTGCCCCAGGTCGAACGGGGACGCTGTCTGGGCGCGGATTTTGTCAGGGACGTGCAGCTCCTGGGCGAGCTCGGTATGAGCTTCGACCTGTGCGTGCGGCCGAGCGAACTGGGAGATGCGGTCGATCTGGTAGGGCAGTGCCCGGATACGCTTTTCATCGTCGATCACTGCGGCATTGCCAACGTGCAAATCGTCAACGGTTCCGCCGAGCACGACCCGGCCAATGCTTTCAGCCATACAAGGGAACAGTGGCAGCGCGACATCGCCGTGTTGGGCCAACAGGAGCACGTGGTGTGCAAGATCTCGGGGGTGGTGGAGTCTGCGCCCGAGGGATGGGGGGCGGAGACGTTGGCACCCGTGGTCAACCACTGCCTCGACAGTTTCGGGCCCGATCGCGTCGTCTTTGCGGGCAACTGGCCGGTATGCACGCTGGGGGGGGCCAGCTTTGGCGCGTGGGCGTCGGCGCTGCGGGAGATCATCTCCGGACGTCCCGAGGAGGAGCAGGCACAATTGCTCGCCGGCAACGCCGAGCGACTGTACGGACTGGTGTGAACGAGCGGGGCCCGGACCTGGAGCAGCTATTTCGCCGCGTCGATGGAACGCACCTCGGCCGACCAGTCGCGCCACAGGTCGCCATTCGGGTCGCGCTTCACGACCTCATCCGGGACGGACTTGGCTGTCTTGGCAAACGCGTAGATCGTGGCTTGGCGAATCACGTCGCTGAGTTCGTTCTGACCGGCCATATGGAGAAGATTGGCGTGCCACAGTACCACCGAGCCAACGGGCCCCTCGGTCACGGCCGGCTCGGTGTCGGACCTGATGTCGTCGAGAGGCGGCGCGGTGTAGCCGTTCCACTCGGGCGCCCCCTCCGGCGTCTCGGGTGGCGGCACGTCGCGGTGCACTGCCTCCCAGTAGTCCCAAATCCGCTGGTGGCTGCCTGGCCAAAGCGTCAGGCCACCCCCTCGGGGCGGAAGGTCATCGATGTAGGCGGCGATCTGAATCCGCCAGTGCGTGTCGTACATAGCCTCGGAGTGGGCGCCGCGGAAGTTGTCGGCGGGTGGCGGGCTGTTGGGGAGCGTGCAGTAGAGGCCGCGCGTGCCCTGACCCGTCATCCACGTGGGACCGGTCTTGGGCAGCCGCAGTTGCCCGGTCCGGCCTGTGGGCGCGCCCGTCCATCCTTGCGACCCCGGTCCCAGATGGGTCTCCATACCTTTCACATTCCCTTCGGTCAGCAGGCATGGTCCGGTGGTGGCACCTGATTCGTCGGCGCCGGCCGGCCACACCACCTCCCCCTCGCCCAGCAGCTGCTCGGCGATGCCCCACAGCGCGCGCGGAGCCGTGTTGAGCAGCAGCTCCTCCGCCCCGTTGCGGATATAGAGCCGGTGACCGCTGCCGAAGAAATACGGATCGCCCCCACCTTCGGGGCGCTCGTAGCTGTCGGCCTCCTCCTTGGAAAACGAAACCCACGTGGCCGGGTCGTCGCGCTGCATGCTGGGCCGGGACCGGGCGACCACCTCCCACATCTGATCCCGTGCCTGGCGGCAGAGGTCGGGGTCGAGCACCCCCGGAAGCACCAGCATGCCGTCTCGCTTGAATTGTGCGATCTGGCTTTCGGTGAGGGTGTCGACCTGATGCAGATCGGGCGAGGGCATGGCCATCGAATGGCTCCTGATGAAGAGGGGCTACCTGGATCGAGGTCTCGAAATGTCTGGCATTGCCCGGGGGAGTTCAAGAGGCGACCCGATCCATCGCGCTGTGCGTTCTGCGCGACAGCCACCCACATCCGGATCAAGAGCGCACCTTGGTGCGCTTTATCCCCTGGGGTTCGCAGCTGACGCCACCGGTATCGATCCTGGTCCTAGCCCTCCTCCGTCCGGTCAGGGAGAGGCTGAGGTTCCCGGCTCGGAAGGTAGATGCCGCTGAGCAGGTCGTAGCGGAGCTGGGCATCGTTGGGTCCGCTGATCTGGGCAATTTGGGAACGGCAGGCGGTGGGGTTGAGGTCGTGGCTTGTGAAGAAATCCGCGTAGGCCTTGAGATCGTCACAGAGAAAGAGGCAGTACACCGGTTGGTGGTGGATCACCTCCCCTGCCTCGAGCACTTCAACGGGCCGCAGCGGCTCCTCCCCGCGGTGCATGTAATCTACGAAGTAGTCGAAGAGATCTCGGGACATATCCGGCTCGAACCACGTCAGCACGAGAATCTGATCCCGCTGGCCAAAATTCTCGAGGATGCTGTCGTAGCGCGGGGTCACCCTGAAGCGACCGGCAACTGTGGACCGGACCTCGACGGAGTTCACACCAAAGCGCTCGTGGCGGATTGCCTGAAAGAACTTGCGCAGCGACTCGTCATCGACGCACGACACGCGAAAGAAGAAATCGAAGTCGCCGTAGATCTTCGCCGCGGCGAAGAGCGTAATTTCGCTCTCGAGGTCGCTACCCCGGCTCGAGTTTTCCAACATGTGGATTACGTGCTCGATGTAGTTGTCGTTGCGATGCTGCTCGAGAGAGACCCGCGCCAGAATCACCGCGTGGTGATCCTGTCGAATTTTGATGGTAAGCCGCTCGCGCTGGTCGCGCCGAAGCAGACTCAGGGGGCTGTCGAAGCTGATGAGGAAGACCTTCTAGTCGTCGGGGAGTCCCTTGAGTCGAGTGATTTTGCGGGCGTCCGTGATCCAACACTCGAGGTAGGAGCTCTGCCCCAACAGTTCGAGCTGGATCGCGATGCCCAGCATCGGCTTCGACGACCGGGCCGCTTGACGGCGCGCGGCGCGAGCCGCCTGCAGGATCTGTTGAGGGTCGAGGCGGTCCGAGTCCTGGGAGTCCGGCGTGCTCCCACCATCCGCATTGGAAGAGTGGAGCAGCTCGGCGATGAAGCGCTCGGTGGCGAGCACTTGAAGTCTCCACGAAATGGCCGAGACCCGGAATGCGGAATCGATGTCCGCACCCACCAACTCCTCGGACGACTCGCCGCCGTGGCCGTAGCGGTAGGCATCGTAGTACTGGAGCGTCACCTTGGTGCGCAGCCAGAATTCTTCCGGTGTCCCACCGCGGACCGGTGGAAGCTTTTCAAAGGCGGCGACGATTCCCCGGGCGGCTGTCAGGCAACTCGTCAGGGCGTGGCGCCGCTGGGTCCCACGTGGTGGGGAGCGGTGAGATTCCAGTCGGGATCCCAGAC
>Ga0066376_10001612_pt1 | contig 21808 bp, 20 predicted proteins | sample Knorr_S15_td_Bot_FD_77009 | JGI IMG/M metagenome (GOLD analysis project Ga0066376, IMG submission 77009) | Marine microbial communities from Southern Atlantic Ocean transect - Knorr_S15_td_Bottom_ad_5009_LV_A | ecosystem: Environmental > Aquatic > Marine > Oceanic | place: Southern Atlantic...
CCGGTCTCTTATTTGGCCAGCCTTTTATTCGGTTGAAAGCGATATCCTAGCAAAAAAGTTGGGGCCAATCATAGACCGGCCCCAAAGGTTCATCCGATGAGTCTGTAAGCGGAGGCCAACTCAAGCTTGAGACTAGGCCCCGTCCACAAAGACAACGCCGCCTTTTGTGGTGTTCAAGCGCTTGGGAAGTATCGCTTGGTACTCCGGCGAGTTGTACCACTCCTTGGCCTTGGCGATGCTCTCGAACTCAATCGCCACAACGGCCTTAGGAGACCAATCACCGTCCATAACTTCGATGTTGCCCCCTTCCACCCAGAAACTTGCCGCCGAATTTTTCCAGGCTGTCGCCTGCCAGGTGCTGGTATTCTCCAAAACCAGCTGGGTCGCTAATGCTATCTACTGACGCAAAAAGCCAAGCTGCCATAAGTTTTCTCCTCGTCTTGAATATTTTTTACACCTCTAAGGGTGTGTCCTCGCGGTTTGCCCACTCACCCATGGAGCCATCGAAGTTTTTGGTATTGGCATAGCCCACCAATTTCATGACGAACACACTGTTCGCCGCTCGGATGCCGCCCTGTCAATACGTGTAGACGTTCTTCTCCGGGGTGATGTCGTTCTCGGTCAAGATACGGCGAATCTCGTCGGCTGGCTTGAACTGGTGAGTCTGATGGTCCATCAGGTTAAACCATTCCAGGTGAACCGCACCGGGCACGTGACCAACCCTCTTGTTGCCTCGGGCGGCGCTGCCATCCCATTCGCCGTCACTGCGCACGTCCCAGACCACTGAATTGTCCAAGGTGCAGGCGGTCTTAAGATCGTCAGCCGAGATGAACAGTGTGTCATCCCGCTTGGCGGTGAACTTTACTCCTGAAGGCGCCTGGGTACGGTCGAAGCTGACGACCCGCCCTTCGGTTAACCAACGCCTCCAGCCGCCGTTAAGCACCTTTACGTTGGAATGGCCGTAGGTGTTCAGCGCCCACCACAGCCGCGCGGAGGTCAGGCTTTGGGAATTGTCGTAGGCGATTACCAAAGAGTCATCGCCGATCCCCAAACCCTGGCACATAGCGGTGAATTGCTCAGCATTCATAAGATGCACTCGGCCGGTGTCCGGGTTCTTCTCGAAATTGTCCGGCACCAAGGCTGCGCCAGGGATGTGGCCCCGGTTGTAACCGGCCTCCACATCGCAGTCAATAATCACCACATTGGCATCGTCTTTATGGGCATCGACCCATGCTGCGTCCACCAGATATTCGGGGTGGGTGTAACCCCCTGAAGTACTCATATTGCCTCCCAAAGTTTCACTACTAAAATGCGTTTCTGAAATGCCAGTGTAAATTGTATGTCCCGTTGGTAGCGCGGTCAATCGTAGCCGTGGGTTTAGGTTGCCCATGCCTGGTCGTGGGGTTAGAATGAGGCGAAATTAGAATAGGCATCAGCTACTAGCAGTCAGGGAGACGAAATCCCCCCAACCCCCCTTTACGAAAGTGGGGCTTTTCGTTGGCTTTCTCATGGGAAACGCTGGGCCGCTGACCACTCTGAACGTGTGAGGAAAAGCCATGGTAAACCAAGGACAAATAGACCATCTGTTGCAAGAAAGCGGCGAGATTATCCCTCCCGCCAGTCTGGTGGAACAGGTCTACCTGAAAGACCACAAAGAAGCCCACCGCCAGTCCATCGAAGACCCCGAAGGGTTTTGGAGCAGAGTGGCGAAGGAACTGGACTGGATTGCACCCTGGGATAAAGTTTTCCAGTGGGACTACCCCACCTTCCAGTGGTTCTTGGGTGGAAAGTGCAATATCACCGCCAACTGCTTGGACCGGCACCTGACGTCGGGTAAGCGGAACAAGGCAGCACTCGTCTGGCTGGGAGAGGACGGCTCGGAGCGAGTCTATACCTACGGCAGGCTGGCCCAACTGGTCAACCGTTTTGCCAACGGGCTCAAGTCCTTGGGCGTGGGCAAGGGAGACCGTGTTGTGATTTACATGCCCTTGACGCCGGAGGGGGCCATCGCAATGCTGGCCTGCGCCAGGATTGGGGCGATTCATAGCGTGGTCTATGCCGGGTTCAGCGTCGGCGCCCTGAGGGAAAGAATCCTGGATGCCCAAGCCAAGGTGTTAATCACCGCCGATGCCGGGTACCGCCGTGGCAACAAGGTAGACCTGAAAGGCATCACCGACGGGGCAGTTGAGGGCTTGGACGTCTTGCAGCACATCGTGGTCTGGCGCCGGGAAGACGAGAAGCCGGAACTGCTTCCTAAAGAGGTCGATTTCGACGACCTAATGGCCAAAAGCAGCATCTACTGCGAGGCTGAGGTCATGGACTCGGAGGATCCTCTGTACATCCTCTACACCAGCGGCACCACCGGCAAACCCAAGGGCGTGCTCCACGTACACGGTGGCTACATGGTGGGAACCTACTACCATTTCAAGACATTTTGGGACGTTAAAGATGATGATGTTTACTGGTGCACTTCCGACATAGGCTGGGTGGTGGGACACAGCTACATCGTCTATGCGCCGTTGATCGCTGGGGCCACAACCGTGTTCCGGGAGGGGGCCATCGACTATCCCCATCCGGGCGTTTTCTATGAGGTGGTGGAGAAGTACGGTGTCAATGTGGTGTTCACCGCTCCCACGGCCCTGCGCATGCTGATGCGCTACGGCGAGTCCTACCCGCAGCAGTACGACCTTCGATCTATGCGATTGTTGACCTGCGCCGGCGAGCCGCTGAACCCCGAGGCGCTGCGCTGGACCTACGAGTTTCTCTGCGGCAATGGGGAATGGGGCCACATCGTGGACAACTGGTGGCAGACGGAAACTGGCGCTCCTTGCCTGGGCACCCCCGCAACCATCCCCGTAAAACCGGGAAAAGTCGGCATCGCATTGCCGGGAGCAGTGATGGACATAGTGGACCGTGAAGGTGAGCCCATCACCGAGCCGGACAAGGGCGGATTCCTGGTAATCAAGAAGCCCTTCCCACACTTCTACCGCACCGTTTACGGAGAACCTGAAAGGCAAGCCCAGGACTGGAACACCATTTCAGGTTGCTATTTGACCGGAGACGTGGCCCTCAGGGACGCCGATGGCTACTTCACGGTGGTAGGCCGGGCCGACGACGTGCTAAACGTTGCGGGACACCGAATTGGCTCAGCAGAGGTAGAAAGCGCCTTGGTGTCTCATCCTGCGGTGGCGGAGGCGGCGGTAATCGGCAAGCCCGACGAGCTCCGGGGTGAGACCATCAAGGGATTCGTGACCCTGCGCATGGGCTACGAACCATCGGAAGAAATGGTGGCGGCCCTGAAAGCCCACGTCCGCCAGGAAATAGGCCCCATCGCCGTGCCCGCCGAGCTGGAATTCACCCCCACCCTGCCCAAAACTCGTTCCGGCAAAATCATGCGCCGCCTGCTCAAAGCTCAAGAGCTGGGCTTGGACCCGGGTGATATTACAACGCTGGAGGAGTAATGCTTAGGATGCCCACAAACCGGGAACCCACCCATCCGGGCCAAATGCTCCTTGAAGAGTTTTTGACCCCCATGGGGCTAACCCAGCGTGACTTGGCCGATGGAATCCGTGTGCCATACCAGAGAGTGAACGAGATTGTTAATGGTCGAAGGTGAATCACGCCCAGCACCACATTACGCCTGGCCAAGTACTTCGGTAACTCCGAAGGCTTCTGGATGAACCTACAACTGCGTTGGGATCTCTATCAAGCAAAAAGTACTGAGGCACGTGAACTGAGAGAAATACGTCCAATTAAAGCCTAGCCCGGGTTATTCCCTGAAATTAGAAACCCTCGACTCATACGTAGAAGAGTCGAGGGTTTCGTTTTTGATTATTGCGCTTTAGTCTTAGCTTCTGCTTTTCACGAAGGTCTTTTCAACCGTGGCGCGGGCTTCTTCCAGGCTGATGCCAGAGGCCACAGCGCAGGGGGTGACCTCTTCCATGATGGCTATGGCGTCGCCGCTGAGCATGTGCTTCTTGTATTGGTCCTCGTACTCGATGCCCAAGGCCCGGCCCATAACCGTCAAGTAATGTTCAACCTTCAGGGGGTACTCGGCCTCAAAGCCGCAGAGGGAACGCTGACAACCGTGGTAGAGGGTGGCGTATACGTCGGCCTTCACGTCGGTTGCGCTCTGTATGGATTTTCTGGCCAAGATGTCCCAACCGCTCTCGCCCAAATTGGTCTGGAGCGCTGGGGTGCAGCGCCTTTCCCATCTTTCATCCGTGCCGATGTCCACCAACTCGATGCCCGGCAAGGCCGACAATAACGTCCATGCCGCTTGTGCTTCCGAGTCCGTCTGTTCTCCGCCGGTGTGGTAATGGAGAGCAACTTTCTGCGGGGGCTGGGGCTTCAGGTCCAGCTTGCCAATTTGCTCCACCAAAAATTGGGTGACGTGTTGGAAGGTAAAGTCCTTCCGCATATCCATGATTTCGTCGTAGAAGGAGATGCAGGAGGGGCACCACATCACCACCTGCTCCGGCTGGAATTTCTCGAAGTTATCAACAGTGGTCCGAGCCACGGATTTGGAGGCGTCCGTGTCCCCCTGATTGTAGTGCTGGATTCCGCAGCAATAAGCTGCTCCGCCAACCGACACAAAATCCACGCCCAACAGCTTGAAAACGTCGGTGACGGTGCGCATCAAGTGGGTGGTCCTCATGACGTTGCAGCCCATATAGAGCACGACCTTGGCTTGACGCACCTCGCCCTTGGGGGAGGTTAACAGCCATTCCCGGTCTTCGGGAGTGGACTGCATCCCGTGAAGAACATCTATTTCCCGGAAAAATTTACTGTAGTAATTACGGTCCTTGTTGCCCGACCCGGTTTGCTCAGAAGGCATGTATTATCTCTCAACCAAAGTTGTAAATACCCGCGTATATATCCGCGGCAGCGTCTTATCCGTGTTGGGTTGAGTGTAGTTAGGGCCGCAATGAATGTCAACGAATGGTGATTGGAGGATAGGCGGAAAGATGCTGCCTCACCAGGGTAGCCCGGTGTCCAGAAGATGGCTGTGGTAAGAGATTTCCTGGATTCCGGCCTTCGCCGGAATGACAATGGAGCGATTCATAGTATTCCCACCGGCAATGTCAGGCATGTTATTGGTGCTCTCGTTTGGTGGCGTTATTAAGAGATTCCTTAAACTGGCGCAGACGGGTTTTCGCTTCGGAAACGGTGCCTTCCGGGAGGTCTTCGGGATCATAGGCTGCCCGCCAAACGATACGGGTGAACCAGGCCAGCTCCGACTTTGCCCGAGTATTCACCGGTCCGTTCTGACCGGCGTATCCACCTACGGTTTGCCACGCCTCCCGCCGCTGCCCAGCGGCCTTTTGTAGCATTTTTTCCAGCTTGCGATATATGGCCAGCATTTCCCGCCGTCCGTCTCCGGTGAGCCGGCTTTGGTAGAGACCGAAAATCTTGGTTCTCCGCCGCTCTGAGGGCTGCCGGAAATATAGCCATCTAAGTACCAACGCTACCAAGAATAAGGACGGCACAATAATCGCCAACGCCGGATTGTTCAGCAAAGATAGAACAACTCCAATCAACTGGGAGGGCGTTGATTTCACCGCATCGAAGGCGGCGTCACCCATGCCGGCGTTAAACAGAGATCCGACGCCGGAGGCGGCTGTGCCGCCGGCAGCGAGGTCGCCTCTGGGTGAACTGTCGAAGGGAATCCAACCGCCATTGGAGAAATAAATCTCTCCCCAAGTGTGGGCGTCTCTTCTGCGCACCTGATAAGCCCCGGAGAGGGGATCACGTGTACCGGGCAGGTAACCCACCGCCAGACGGGAGGGCAAGCCCGATGCTCTGGCCAGCATTATCGTAGCGGTGGCGTAATCCATGGCATCGCCGGGCTTTCCCTCGATTAGAAACTCTTGTAACTGGGCGGTGCCCGTAGCCTCCTGATACCAATCAGGTAGGAAGGTTCCGCCGTCACGGCGAAGAAAGCCGACGATGCGCTCGACCTTTTCAAAGTCGTTGACGGCTCCATCGGTAATCTGTTCAGCCAGCGGGAATAACCATTCTGCGAATCCAGGAGGTGTCTCCAGGAAACGGCGGTCGGCTGCCCAAGTCGAGTCCCGGCGCAAGCGCTGGGGATTATGCGACGGATAGGCGGACAAGACTCGGTAGGTCGCTCCGCTTTCCACGCCCACGCCGTCCAAAGAACCGCTCAGATCTTCAACGCTCAGGGAATTGTATCCAGTAAAAGTGGCATCGGGGTCGCCCTCGCGGATGTAGAAGGTCTGCTGATAAAGGGCCCGATTGGAACGGTTTAGATTCGCCCGGTTGATCCAGATGCCGTCCCGGATGCGAGAGGGGGCCAGATTCGTGGGAGCCGAGTCCGCGTCCCAACTTTGACCGTCGAATCTGTGGAGTGTCCGTCCCCGCCAGTAGCTGGCAATCTTGGTTCTAACGTAGAAAACCGGTTCGAACTCCGTCCCCGGTTGGAAATTGGATATGCTGGCCGCTCCGGAACCGTCGACGTCAACGCTGTTTCCAAGAATCGGCCGAGGTAGAGGACTGTCAGTCTCATCCCGGGACTGGGCGCTTAGGCCAACACCCGACCTATCCGTCTCCGAGTTCCTAGATGGGTTCGATTCAGCCGAATCAATTCCGGATTGATTGGCTCGGGATTGGTTGGCTCGTGAAAGATTGGCCCCGTCTGAATTATCGAGCCTGTCCGTCAGGTCGGTGGCTTGGGTATCAGTCAGTTGAATCAATTGAGATGGATCAATAAGCGGCGCTTGATTGCTGGATTCCAAGGAATCCCCCGAGTAGGGGAGTACGGTCAACTGGTCAGGACCTACCAGACTCAGCTCATCCTTGGGCATCAGCCAGAACGCCACTCCGGACAGCATGAATACAGCGCAGGAAACCCCGATCCAGTAGGGCAACATGGCGGGACGGCCCAGCTTGTGACTGGGCCAATGCACCTTGGCGCCCCGAATGCTGTCTTCCAGAAAGCTCAGTGTTAGGAAAGCCAGTAGCACCACGATGAATCCCACGATAAATACGCCGAAGCTTTGGTCGAATGCCTGTTGGCTGGCGAAGAACAGCACGGTCCCGCTGAGAACGATGCCGGAGTAGATGCCTCCTCGGGACCGGGCGTCGAAGCTGGCGAAGGCCTGTACCAGAATCAGAAAATGACCCAATGGCAGCCAGTTGCCGGTCATGGCCTCTAGCATCTGAGAGCGCATGAAAAATGACAAGCCGATGACCAGAGAAGCGATAGTTAGGGATTTAGCCAAGGATTTCTTGTTGCGCCACCGCCATCCCACCCAATATCCTACGGAGCCGATAACTGCTCCCAAGATGGGTAGTGTCAGACCTCCGCCAACCCAAGCCAAGCTCATGGCAGACAGCCAAAGGGCGGCCAAAGCCAGAGTTCGCAGCCTCAAAGAATCCTCGATTCGGGGCGAGAAGAAACGTCTCGCCGAGAAAAAACGAAGCAATCCTCGTTTCTGGCCTTGGCTGCTCTTATCCGCCATAATGGGCATTCCCGTTTTGACCGTCCACGGCCACGGCCTGGTTCACCAGGGGCATAGAATCGGTGATAGATTTGCTCTTGGCTTCGCCTTTGCCCCTTTCCAGAGCCTCCAAAGCCTGTTTTAGCTGACCGGGCCGGCATGGAATAACCAGTATCTTGGCCGATACGAGAGACCTTAGATCGTCGGCATGCATCTCCTCTTTTGTCCCACGTTCCGGCTCATGCTCAATAAAACCCTCGAGGGATATCAGCACAACGGATTGGAGCATGGTAGACGCCTTGGCCAAGGCCTGTAATCCTCCACGATCCGAGGCTGAAATCACGGCCACAAGGCTGGCCCCCGGCGGTACCTTGGCAAGATTCTCGCCTATCTCATACCCATCACCAGGTTGCACCATTGCCAACTCTTTCATCAGTGTGGACCAAAGCAAAGGCCGCGATGCGGGGCCTTTGATCTCAGATTGCATTACAGCCTTTGGAACGGGGTTCGCCCTTTTGCTCAGGCCTCCGCCCAGCACCTGTATCGGCAGGTGATTGCATTGGGCGAAACTTCCCACGCTGGCAACTACCTTGATGCCGTACTCCAGAGTCGTTTCCCGGTCCTCACCCCAAACCTGCGTTGCGTCGAATAGCAGATAGTAGTCCGGTCGAGGGGGTCTTCCAGTTCCTTGACCATTAGCTGCCCGGTTTTCGCCGAGTTCCGCCAATGGATGCTCCGGCGAGGGTCACCGAGAGCATAGTTACGAGTGCCAGCCAAATCCGTGCCCGTGCGTCCCCTTCTCCCCTGGGACTCCATGCCGGAGAATCCTTGGGCCATAGCCAGATGGCGCATTGGGAGTACCTGTGGATAAACCAGATCCGGTTGTTCTCCCGTTACGTTGCGTCTGCGACGGAAAAGTCCGAACGGCGCCGATGACTCGACTACCACGGGCCCCAGCTGATGCAACCCCCGTTGGAAGGCCTCAACGGTGGTCTCTATGTCAACTTGGCCGCTTCTGAAAACGTTGGACACGAAAAAGCGGAGCAGCCTATTTTCAGGGGATGCCAGGGAGCAGTCATAGAAGACGTTTAGCAAGTAGCTGGGCCACAGGGCACGGCTTTCCCAGGCTCACGGAAATCCGCACTGTGTCCCCTTCTGCCGGAACGGGCTGCGCTTTGCCGGATTCGGTGGAGTCGACTCTCCGGTGGGCCGTGATAAATGCTACGCTCAGCCAGGGGAATATTGCGGAGAGCATAATGATTCCCCACAGCACGGCATCTACCAAGTAGAGCCATCCCACCTGGGTCAACCGTCCCAGGAGAAATAGGGCAATAGCCGCGATCAAGAACCCAATTCCTTTGCTGGTAATCACGCGGTGGGGAGACCCTGCACCGGAGGATTTTTGAGCCTGTCATCCGCAATTACGGCGTGGGCAGTTGAGAGAGACCTGGGAATCACAGGGGCACCGGGACGGAGCGGATGAGGTCTTTTATGGCCTGGCGGCCTGACGCCGTGTCCTGGTTAACGCCCACAATGATGCGGTGAGACCAAACATAGGAGGCCAAGTCCTGGATGTCCTCGGGGATAACAAAGGAGCGACCGTCGAACGCCGCCCAGGCTTGGCAGGCCCTTTGCAACACTGTGGACCCCCGCGGGCTCACACCCACGGAAATGTCTTCGCTCTGCCTAGTGGCGGTGGCCAAGTTGGCTATGTACTCTCGCACCGAGCCAGCCAACTGGACGTTGGCGGCCGTCTCTTGCATCTCAATGATCTCGCCTTGACTGAGCAGCGGCTTTACCTTTCTTGTGCCTTGCTCGGCTCTGCGCAGTATCTCAATCTCTTCCTCCTGCGTGGGCAAGCCCAACTGCATGGATATCATAAACCGGTCCAACTGGGAGTTTGGCAGGGGGAAAGTTCCGTAGGTTTCAATCAGGTTCTGGGTGGCAATGATGAGAAATGGCTTGGGCAACTGCCAGACCTCTCCGTCGGAACTGACAGCGCCCTCGGCCATCGCTTCCAAGAGGGCCGACTGGGTTCGCGGACCGGTGCGGTTCAACTCGTCGGCAATCACGATGTTGGCGAAGAGTGGGCCTTGCAAAAAACTGAATGTTTGCTTGCTGGAGTCGAAAACCGAGGAACCTGTGATGTCGCCGGGAAGCAGGTCCGGCGTGAATTGGATGCGGGAGAACTTCCCGTCAATGGAACCGGCGATGGTCTTGGCCAGAAGGGTTTTTCCCACCCCAGGCAGGTCTTCCAAGAGCACATGCCCTTGGGCGAACAACCCCAACAGCGCCAACTTTACCTTCTCGGGAGAGATGACCACAACGCCCCTGATTTGTTTGAGCAAGCCGTCGAAGTTCTGCTGGAACTTGGCGCGTACGTCGGAGATTGGGGAGATTGGATCATAGGTCTGGGAGATATCCGCTAGCTTCATCTTTAACGTCCTTGCAAACCGGCCATATTTTCCGGCCCGGTCGCGGGGTATTTCTTTACCAGTTGATTGGCATAGCTAGGCACAACAGTGCCAGTTCCTGGAAATAACTATTGTGTGCGGCGGTCTTGATTCTGGCCTGCAGCAAGGGACCGCACTGGCGCGATTAGCGCTTCAGTGGGCAATCGCCTATGCATAAATGCTAGTTCAAGAGGACAGTGGTATGGAGGGTGTTGGCCCCGAGGTGAAGTGGGGGTGACACCCAATAGGCAGAGAAAGCAGCCAAACAGGCTAGACGCACAAGCCCGATGCGGGAGATTTACTCTACCGGAGAATTACTCCACTAGGGAATTACTTTGTTGTCGCTCCGGGAGATTGGATATCGGGCTTCTAAAGCGAGGCACCTACCATCCAACAGCACAACCGTCTTTGCGGGGCTCCGATGCTCCGCGCAATACGCCCGTTGCCGGGTCGCGCTGAATCATCTGCGCTCCGCCCACCCCACCGGTGATGCCCCGGTAGTAGCTGCTGATGATAGCGGTGCGGTGGCCCCGTCGCTCCAGTTCAGTAACCAATTCCGGCGGAACACCCTCCTCCAAGGAGACAACGTCACTGGAGATCATGAATCTCAGGGCGTTTAGGGCCTGTTGCGGGTCCATGCCGAAGTCTACGACGTTGCTTATCACCTGAAGGTGTCCTTGAGGCTGCATGAATGCTCCCATCACGCCGTAGCAGAGTTGCAACTCGCCGTCCACCGTGGTCATGCCTGGGATTATCGTGTGATAGGGCCTCTTGCTGGGGGCCAGTGCGTTGGGATGGTCTTTGTCCAGCGAGAACAAAGAACCCCGGTTGTGCATTACGATCCCGGTGCCTGGAACTACCATGCCGGTGCCAAAATTGGAGTAAACGCTGTAGATGAAGGAGCAAGCGTTGCCTTTGCCGTCCACTACGCTGATGTACACCGTGTCGCCGGCCGTTTGGACTTGGCCGTAGGGCACCGTCGTCATGGCCTGGGTGGGGTCAATCAGTGACCGGCGCTGGGCAGCGAACACCTTTGACAGCAACTCCTCAGTGGGTACCGCAACCTTGGAGGGGTCGGCTATATAACGAAAGGCATCGGCAAAGGCCAAGCGCATGGACTCCACCAAGTGATGGTAAGCGTCGGCGCTCTGAGCGCCCATGGACGGGATGTCAAATCCCTCGGCGATGTTCAGCGCCTCCAGGGCGGCCAGACCATGGTCGCTGGGCGGTAACTCCCAACAGGTCACGCCCCGGTAGTCGGTGCTGATTGGTTCTTCCCAGTCCGATGTATGGGCCGCCATGTCCTCAGCCGAAAGCCAACCCCCCTGCTGCTGGACGAAAGCGGCAATCTTGGGGCCAATCTCCCCTTGGTAAAATGCCTCTGCGCCACCCTCGGCGATGGCCCTGAGGGTGCGTCCCAGAGTCGGGATGCGCATCACCTCGCCTTGCTTTGGTGGCCTGCCGTTAAGGAGCATTTCTTCGCCGGAAGGGACCTGCATCAGCTTTGTTTGTTCCGTTGACCACTGGAAGGAAATCACGTCGGAAACGGGATATCCTTCTTCGGCGTAATGAATGGCTGGCTTCAGCACCTCCGACAGGGGCATGGTGCCGTGGGCGTTAATCAGTGTTTCCCAGCCGTGGACTGCGCCTGGTACGGTGATGGAATGGGCACCGAAATCGGGCATCCGGTCGAGACCCTTTGAGGTCAGCTCCTCCATCGATGAAGCAGCCGCCGACCGACCGCTGCCGTTGATGGCGCGAACTTTCTTCTCATCGTTGTTCCAGACCAAGGCGAACATGTCGCCGCCCACACCCGTGGACATGGGCTCGACCACGTTTAACACAGCTGCGGTCGCGATTGCGGCATCGACGGCATTGCCGCCGTCAATCAGGGTTCTCAGACCGGCCATGGCCGCCAAGGGTTGGCTGGTAGCCACCATGCCGTTCTTTGCTAGGACAGTGGAACGCCGCGAATCGAAGAACATGCGCAATTTTCTCTCTTAGTGATTTTGGTGGTTCCTGCTGGGTAGTGTGCCGAGGCTGGGCAATTCTAACATAGGCCTATTTTAGGCGCACCGGTTTTAGCGGAGGCTATGATGTCCAACCGCTATGATAAGATATGTTCGGCTCGTGACTGCGAGCGGTAAATTCGTATTTCGGCAATTGGCATCGCGCTGAGAGCCGTTAATTTTCGGAGGTCTTGCAATGGCTGTTGAAGTTGGTCAGGCGGCGCCCGGTTTCTCTCTTTACGACACCGATCGCAATCAGAGGTCTTTAAGCGATTTTAAAGGTAAAAATGTAGTTTTAGCTTTCGTCCCAGGAGCGTTTACCGGGGCGTGCACCACAGAGGTGTGCGACCTGCGTGACCAGGCGGATCAGTTCAACTCTCTGAACGCCGAAGTTCTAGGAATCAGCGTGGACTCTCCTTTCTCACAGAAGGCTTGGGCCGACGCAAATAACTTGAATTTCACAATGCTCAGCGACTTTGGCCGCGAAGCTACCCAGGCTTATGGCATTGCCTGGAACAATATGGCCGGACTGGAGGGCTACGTTGCCGCCAATCGGGCTGTTTTCGTCGTGGATAAAGAAGGGGTAATCTGTTACAAGTGGCTCGCCCCGACTCCCGCCGATTTGCCCAATTACGACGAGATTAGGCAGGCCATCAGCAACCTGGGTTAATCCTTTCTCAAGCGCCGAACTCGCTTCAGAGACGCAGACAGAAAATTTAGGATTCTGCGGTCTCCGATGCTCTGCGTTGGAAAGTCCGGTTTGGGGGTCATAAGTGGATGTCTTCGTTCTGGTCCACGGCGCTTGGCACGGCGGATGGTGTTGGCGGAAGGTAGCGCCACTGCTTCGCAACGCCGGAGTCGACGTTTTTGCCCCTACTCTGTCGGGTTTGGGCGAGCGGGCCCATCTTGCCGACGATTTAGACCCATCAGCAATCAATCTAGACCTTCATATACGGGACATTACCGGTCTCTTGGAATACGAGGACCTCTCCGACGTGATTCTGGTGGGACATGCCTATGCCGGAATGGTCATCTCTGGGGTGGCTGAAGCTAGCCCGGAGCGGTTAAAGCACATGGTCTACGTGAATGGCGTGGTGCCAGCCGACGGTGAGTCCATGGCCGATCAGTTGGCAGCGGTGAGAGGCTCCCAGTTTTCGGCCTGGGTAAGAGAACAAATCGAGACGGGCAACGGGTTTCTGCCACCCCCTGACTCAGCAGAAGAAGTGGGACGCCGTTGGGGAATAACTGACCCCTCAGACCTGGCATGGGTCGGTTCCAAAGTGACGCCCCAACCCGCGGCAGCCATGGACCAAGCCGTGCGCCTGGGACGGCCCGAAGCGAAGACAATCCCTCGCAGTTTCGTAGGTAGCAGCGAGGCAGGGTTTGACTCCGTGGCTCAAAGAGTGAAAGCCGCCGGTTGGCCAATCCATCACATCAACTCCGGCCACGACCCTTTTGTCACTCATCCCCATGAACTGGCTGAAATCCTGCTGGAAATCAGCCAGGCGAAGTAACCCATTTTCGCCGCAGAGGGCGCAGAGAAGAAATAGATACACTCTGCGCTCGCCCCGTCTCTGCGGTGAATCATTTCGGATATAAAACAGTCATCTACAAAACCAAGGAGATTTAGTCATGGCTATTCCTCAAGTAGATGCCCTGGTTTTCGACGTTTTCGGCACGGTGGTCGACTGGCGCACCAGTGTCGCCGATGAGGGCCGGAAGCTGGGCAAGTCTAAGGGGATCACTGCCGATTGGGAGGCCTTTGCCGACGCTTGGCGCGGCAAGTACCAGCCATTTATGAGCAAAGTACGCGGCGGTGAGTTGCCATGGACCAAGCTTGATGTGCTTCATCGCATGGGGTTGGACGAAGTGCTGACCGAGCTTGGCATCACCAGCCTTACCGAAGATGAGAAAATCGACTTGAACCGGGCTTGGCATAGGCTACATCCCTGGTCTGACTCGGTGCCCGGTCTATATCGCCTCAAAGCTAAGTTTATATTGGGTACCATGTCCAACGGAAACATTGCTTTGATGACCAACATGGCCAAATTCGCCGGGCTGCCCTGGGACTGTATCCTGGGAGCGGAGGTGGCCAAAGCCTATAAGCCGGACCCAAAGACCTACCTGACCGGCGCGGAATTGCTGGACCTGCCGCCGGAGCGGGTGATGATGGTGGCGGCCCACCAAAACGACCTGCTGGCGGCCCAAAAAGTGGGTCTAAAAACCGCCTTCGTCCCACGTCCTCTGGAGCGGGGAGCCGGTAATTCCCCTGACCTTACCCCTGATCCGTCCTTCGATGTGGTGGCCACTGACTTCGTGGACTTGGCCAGTCAGATGGGCGCTTGAGAAACCAACCTTACCGCAGAGACGCAGAGGCCGCAGAGCTATTAATTCGTTCTCTGCGGCTTCTGCGTCTCTGCGGTAAAAAAACTTAGTTGCTGATACCGCAGGCTTCCGCCACCAACTCGTAAGACCGCACCCGGTCAGCGAATCCGTGGCAAATGGTCACAACGCTCAGGTCGGAAGTCTGGTATAACTCGGCGATTTCCTCCAGTTTCTCCTTTACCTGTTGCGGAGTGCCATCGGCGCAGAGTCGCTCGTACTGCCGCATGAAAGCCTTTTCGTTCAGTTGATATTGGTAGGACTGGGCTTCTTCCGGGCTTGGCACACCCTCCGCTCGTCCGGTCATGGAAAACAGACGGGCCAAGTTACGGCTAGTAGCCAGACGAGCCGCTTCTTCTTCGGTTTCGGCGCACAACACCTGGACTCCAACGTTGATTTTAGGCTCCGATAGATACTCGGATGGTTTGAAATTCGTCTTGTATTGGTCCACTATGGCCGGACCTTCCTCCACGCCCAAACCAAAGAAGTGGGCATAGGCAAAGGGCAATCCCATCTGGGCGGCCATCATACAGCTTTCGTATCTGGAACCCAGCAGCCAAACCTCCGGCACACCTTCAGGCCGGGGAGCGCTTGGTCCTGCCTGAATACCTGAGAACGGGTGCTCCGGTTCGAGGTCGCCCCGCAGATGCCCCAATAGGTCCGAAACCTGCCTAGGATAGTGGGTAATATCGTGGGGGCGGTTTGGATAACTGAGGGCTGCCATGGTTATTTGGTCGCTGCCCGGAGCCCGGCCCACGCCCAGGTCTATTCGACCAGGATAAAGCGAGGCCAGCATTCGGAAGTTCTCGGCAACCTTAAAGGAACTGTAGTGGGAGAGCATTATCCCGCCCGATCCAACGTGAATGGTCTTGGTTCGAGCGGCCACCAAGGCTATGAGCACCTCCGGGCTGGTACCAGCGAAGTTGGGCAAGCTGTGGTGCTCGGCCAGCCAATAGCGGTGGTAACCCAACGATTCGGTGGCTGCGGCCAGTTCGATGGTGTCCCGCAGAGCGTCGGCAGCGGATTCACCCTTGCGCATGGGCGATTGGTCTACCACGCTCAGCAACAGTTTTCCGTCCATGTTTTTGGCCTCGATGTTTATGGGGCGATGAGACTTATCTGCTATGCGATGGGGTTTAGTTCTGGTCTTCGGCGCCGGTCAAATGGGAGTTCGACTAGAATCGGACATTCGGCTTGGAGTGACGTTATCAGCCCAGACCAAAATGTCGGCGATTTGCTATTCCCAAATGGTGTCCCAAGGCTGATAATATAAATGGCAAAATTTCGGTTTAGACTGATTTTTGTATTCTCTAGGTGAATCCCTTGGTTGTTGCGAAAGCCAACAAATTGGTTTTTTCGCAGTTTTGATTGAGTGTTGAAAGTCTTCTCAAGTCGCGTAAGTATACAGGCTGTAAGTATACAGGCTGCGTTACTTGAAAGGCACACGAGGCCATCGAGCACTTCATGCCCTATGGCTATTGCTAAGGGCGGGTAATTGGTCCTCATGGAGGTGTTGGGAACGGGAACGGGAGGGAAACCCAGCGCAGGCATCCGCAAACCGGCATTCTTGTGCTTGGTGATTTTCTCCGTAGCCATCGCCCTGACCGCTTGCGGATTTAGCCTAGGTGGCTCGGACACCTTGGATATTGACGGCTCCTCCACCGTTTTCCCCATAACCGAGGCGATTGTGGAGGAATTCGGCCACTCCCTTGGCGGTTCCGCCAGAATAACTGTGGGCATCTCCGGCACCGGCGGTGGGTTCCAAAAATTCTGCAACGGCGAAACGGATATCTCCAACGCCTCTAGGCCCATAAAACCCATCGAAGTGGAACGCTGCGCACGATCCGGCGTGGAATTCATCGAGATTCCTATCGCTGTGGACGGAATCACAGTCGTGGTGAACCCTGAAAACGTTTTCGTGCAATGTTTGACCTTGCAAGACCTTCAAATCATGTGGAGCCCTGAGTCCGAGGAAAAAATCGACCGGTGGAACCAGGTGCGAGAGGAATGGCCCGATAAAGAATTGCTGCTGTTTGGCCCAGGCGTGGATTCGGGTACGTTCGACTATTTCACATCCGCCGTCAACGGGAAATCCCAGGCCTCCCGAGGCGATTTTATCGCCAGCGAGAGGGACGATGTGCTGGTGCAAGGAATCTCGGGAGAGAAGAGCAGCCTGGGATATTTCGGCTTTTCATTCTTCGAAGAAAACCAGGATATTCTACGGGCGGTGGCCATCGACCACGGCAGCGGCAGCGGCTGCGTCGCCCCCACCAGGGAGACAATCAAAAACGACACCTACCATCCTCTGTCCAGGCCTTTGTTTATCTATATCAACAAGGAGAAAGCACAGGAACCTTATGTGAACAAATTCGTGCGCTTCCACTTGAGCGAAGTGAGCCAACGACTGATGGCCGAGGTGGGTTACGTGGAATTTTCCGAAGAAGTGTACGAACTGGTGTTGGCAAGGTTCGATAAGGGGATAACCGGCACCCTCTTTGGCGGCAGCGACCCCGCAGAAGGGTCGGTTATTGAGGTTTTATCGATTAATCAGTAAGGGAAATTAGAAGCAAAATTATCGACTGAAAAATTGGCCATTCCATTAAACTGGGTTGGTATATTTGGTTGGTAATTTGGGTTGGCTTGCAAACAAATATCCTGCCAAATTTGAATTCATAGGTGAAATCCGAATCGAGACCTTAGTTGCGAAAAGCAGTCGGGCATTGGGAATCTTGAGGGTTGGGGCGGTTAATGGACGAACAAGCTAGCCGCCCCGGCTCCTCGAGTCCTCGCCCCAACAAACGGCGCTCCTGGCAAGGATTGCCCATGGAACGCGCCATCGCATTTTTGCTTTTCCTTTGCGCCGCTGTGTCGGTCCTGACTACCATCGGCATCGTTGGCTTCTTGGTCTGGGAAGCGGCCCAGTTTTTCGCCGATGTCCCAATCATAGATTTCATTACCGGCACCAAGTGGACCCCACTTTTCGCTTCCAAGCACTTCGGCGTCTTGGCCTTGGTGGCTGGCACAGTGCTAACGGCCATCGGCGCAATGATTGTGGCCCTTCCTTTGGGTTTGCTAAGCGCCATTTTCATGAGCGAATACGCCCCGGAGCGAATCCGGCGTTTGGTCAAACCGGTCTTGGAAGTGCTGGCTGGAATACCGACCATCGTCTATGGATTCTTCGCCTTGCTGTTCATCACGCCCTTGCTGCGAGATGTTTCCGGAGGAATCTCGGTCTTCAATGGCCTGAGCGCCTCGATCGTCATGGGCATAATGATTCTGCCCATGGTTTCATCGCTAAGCGAGGATGCGATGCGGGCCGTGCCCCGTTCCTTGCGGGAAGGGGCTTACGCATTGGGGGCGACGAAGCTGGAGGTGTCCACTAGGGTCGTGCTTCCCGCCGCTCTTTCGGGTATCGTGGCTTCCTTCATATTGGCCATGTCCCGGGCCATCGGCGAGACCATGATTGTGACCATCGCAGCCGGGCAAAACCCTAATTTCACGCTGAATCCACTGGTCCCCATTGAGACCATGACTGCCTTTATCGCTCAGGTTAGCCAAGGGGACCTGCCCACCGGCACCCTCGAATTCAAGACAATTTTCGCTGTGGCCCTGACACTGTTCGCCTTCACACTACTTATGAATCTGCTCAGCCAGTACATCGTAAGTCGCTTCCGGGAGGTATACGAATAATGGCGGTGATTGCCCCCCGGGATTTCAGGAAGAGGATGAACCGGCGAAAGTGGGAGGGACGCGCGTTTTACGTGCTGTGCCTTCTGGCCATAACCGTGGCCTTGGCAATGCTGGCGGTTCTGCTGATTTATATAGCAGTGAAAGGCTATTCCCAGGTCAACTGGAGCTTCATAACCAGCTTTCCCTCGCGGCATCCCGACGAAGCTGGAATCAAGAGCGCTCTCTTAGGCAGCATTTACCTGGTAATCATAGCTGGCTTGGTGTCCTTCGTTCTTGGCGTGGGCGCTGCCGTCTATCTGGAAGAATACGCTGGGCGGAACCGGTTCGCCAAGATTGCTCAGATAAACATCGCCAACCTGGCGGGCGTGCCGTCCATCGTATACGGAATCTTGGGCCTGGAAATCTTCGTGCGCAGTCTTCACTTGGGCAAGAGCTTAGCCGCTGGTGGGTTTACCTTGGCGCTACTGATTCTGCCCATAATCATCATCGCTTCACAGGAGGCGATTCGGGCTGTCCCGCCGTCCATACGGGAGGGTGGATATGCCCTTGGGGCTTCCCGCTGGCAGACGGTGTGGCATCTGGTGCTGCCCCAAGCCTTCTCAGGAATATTAACCGGCGTCATTTTGGCGGTAAGCCGGGCCATGGGAGAGACGGCCCCGTTAATCGTCATCGGCGCGCTGACATTTGTTCCCTTCACTCCAGACGGCCCCTTGAGCCGATTTAGTGCGCTGCCGATACAGATCTTCAACTGGACATCTAGGCCCCAGGCCGGTTTTCAAGAAGCCGCCGCCGCCGGTATAATCGTATTGCTAATATTGCTGCTCAGCATGAATGCGTTGGCCGTGATTCTGCGCAACAAACTGGAAAATCGTTCTTAAAGGTGATAATTGTTGCAGGCTGACCCGATTCTACAAACCAAGGATTTGAGCGTCTACTACGGCGCCAACCGGGTGGTTACCGAAGTAACGCTGGATGTGCTCCGGAACCGGATAACCGCCATTATCGGACCATCCGGCTCGGGCAAGAGCACCCTGCTCAGGTGCTTCAACCGCATGAATGACCTGATTCCCACCTTCCGTCTTTCCGGCGAGGTATTGTTTGAAGGCCGAAACTTGTACACCCCGACGGTGGATCCAACGGAGATTCGCTACCAGATTGGAATGGTTTTTCAAAGGCCCAACCCTTTCCCCAAGTCTATTTTCGACAATGTGGCCTTCGGCCCAAGAATCAACGGCTACAACGGTAATCTAGCGGACTTGGTGGAGCGGTCCCTACAGCGGGCAGCCATCTGGGATGAGGTAAAAGACCGGTTAAAGAGCAGCGCTCTGTCCCTCTCCGGTGGACAACAACAAAGGCTATGTATCGCTAGGACTCTCGCCATCGAACCCACGGTGATTTTGATGGACGAGCCTTGCTCTTCCTTGGATCCCATAGCCACATTGGCCATAGAAGAGCTGATGAGGGAGCTTTCCGAAGATTACTCCATCGTCATCGTGACCCATAATATGCAGCAAGCAGCCCGGGTTTCCAATTACACGGCATTCTTGATGGCCGAGGGGGATCGGGTGGGTCAGCTGATTGAGTTCGGAGAGAGTAGGCAGATTTTTACAAACCCTCAGGATGAGCGAACGGAAGCCTACATCACCGGTCGTTTCGGCTAGATGCCAAACGTCTCAATCGCGTGTGGCGAGACAATAAAAACTTAAAATCAGGCACCGGCCTCCTCCGGAATGACGTGGTTGTTATTGGGCTCCTATGCCAGCACCGTTTCCCTCTAATAATTTTTTCTGTATAATTAACTCTCAGGCTCAATTTTCTCGAGCCGTAGGCGAAAGACCCAGGGACAATAGCATCTATCCCTTGGATTCTTGATCTGCCTCTGATTTGGGACTCTAATTTTCTGCCGGTGCCCCAGGGCCGGAGGGGTCATGCCTGAAAAGTATAAAGACGAGATTGAAGAGATACTGAAAAAGGCTGGGGAAATGGCCCCCAGCAAAAGCCCCCGGGAGTCGGAACGCCACCCGGTTGACCGCCCGCGAGGCCGTGAATCACGGGATGCGACAACAAGTCGGCAGACCTCGGCGCCCCGCAGCTCGTCAAGCCGGAGCCTCCCCGCAATCACACCGGGCAAGCTGATGTTGGTGGGCGTGATAGTGCTTCTGATTGGTTTTAAGTTCTGGCCTTTGATTTGGCTGGGTTTGGCAATCTTGGCCGGTGGCTACATGATGTATTTTATCGCCCCCCGAACGCTCAACTATGAAAAGAGGTGGCGTGGACGGTCCGTAGATGAACCTGCAACATCCCAGTGGGACCGGCTCAAGCACTGGATTTTGAATCGTTAAGCAACGTGTCCAATCGAGAAAGGTGGCTTCGCAGATATAAAAAAAGGGGACGGCTATTTAGCCGTCCCCTTTTTTGTTGTCCTGTGTACTTTTAATTTAGATAACTAAGGAACCATGGCCTAGCATTCCTGCGTTTGCAGATATTCGGCCAAGGCCTGAATCATGCTTCCCATATGCGGATGGTCTGGCTCCACATCAACTTTGATGCCCTCATTTTTCAGGCGTCTGGTGCAGACTGGGCCAACCGACGCTACAACCACGGACGAACTTGCCAAGCACTCCCTAAGTGGGCTCTCCTTGCTTGCTTTTGCTGCGATTTCCAGCAGGTTGCCGACCTGGGGTTGGCTGGTGAAAGCCAAGGCATTTATCTTCTCTCCAGCCAAGTCTTCGATAAGCTGGAGCACCGGGGCCGTGTCCTCGGGCAATCCCCAGTTGTATACCGTGAACTCGCTCACATCGGCGCCCAACTTGCTCAGACCCTGAGTCAAGACGTTGTTTGGGGCACCGTAGGCTTGCACTGCCACGCGACGGCCCTTGAAGGCCACTGGGTCTACGGCTGCCAGCAATTCTTCGGAGGTGTAGGGTTCAGGCGGCATCAGGTCGATGTGAATTTTGTGCTTTCGCAGGATCCGGGCTGGCTTGGGGCTGCGAGCAATGATGGTGCGTTGGTCCAATGCACCTATGAATTCTTCCTGACGCCCCATGGACGCGGCGGTTTCTACCAAGGCTTGAGTGCCCACACCGGTAATCAGCACCACCACTTCAACGGAACCTTGGCAGATGTCGTCGATTAGTTGCTGAAGCTCGGGACTGTCTTTCAAGTAGATTTCCTGAAGGACGGGGGCGGCATAGGGAATCCCGCCGTGTCGTTCAATCAGGGATCCCATCTCCGATCGCATACGTGATTCGACGTAGGCGATTACTTTTCCGTTAAGAGTTGCGGCCATCAGATAACTTTGCTAACGCTACTAAACGTGGTGTTCATGAAGGCGCTACCTGATGGCAGCGCCTTCTGTTTGGTCGAATATGGATTCATGACGAATTTATCGGGCATGGTAGGGGAACCTATACCATGCACTCGCCTTCGCCACGCTCCAGCTTGTAGATGTTGCTTCGTTCCCAGTCGAAATACAGGTCCGACCCGGCCTCCGCCTCTTTGGCCTTCTGTTGAGCGTTGGCTGCCACCGTGGTTAGTTCCTCCAAGCCTACGCGGTCTAGGAAGGCGTTGAAGCCCTCTGTCTCTTGCCGGTTCTCCTTGAAGTAGGAGGTTATCTCCCGGACGATGGTGGGGACTGCCTTGGCGGGAACCTTCACCAACGGGATGCGGGTGCCGATGCGGGAGTCTTCGATCTTGTTTGAGCCGCCGTAGTTGCCGCCCAAAAACAGTTCGTAGGCGGGTATTTGCTGGCCGTCGGGACCCTTAACTGCTGCGCCATGGAAGCCGATATTGGCTATGTGGTGCTGGCCGC
>Ga0066376_10001614_pt1 | contig 21801 bp, 20 predicted proteins | sample Knorr_S15_td_Bot_FD_77009 | JGI IMG/M metagenome (GOLD analysis project Ga0066376, IMG submission 77009) | Marine microbial communities from Southern Atlantic Ocean transect - Knorr_S15_td_Bottom_ad_5009_LV_A | ecosystem: Environmental > Aquatic > Marine > Oceanic | place: Southern Atlantic...
AAAGGTGAAAAGCCACATTACTTCGGAACAGATGGTAAGTACCATCCTGTTGAACGCGCTGAAGGTGTACTTCTTCTTTCAGACATTAAACTGGCCTCAGACCCCCTCATAAAAACGGATAGTGCCAGTGTATGGGATATCGGAGAACATATTTTATGTTTCGAATTCACAGGCAAAATGAATGCTTTGGATGAACCCGTCTTTGACGCCTATCACAAGGCCATAGATCTTATCGGAGATGGCAAAGGTAAATATAAGGGCCTTGTTGTTTATAATGAAGGGGCACATTTCTCAGCTGGTGCAAATCTGGCAATGGCAATAGAAGCGATGAAAGCCGGACGTTTTGAAGACGTAGCACGTCTCGTAAAAGGCGGTCAGGAGGCCTATATGGCGCTTAAATTCGCGCCTTTTCCCGTTGTTGCCGCACCTTTTGGAATGGCTTTAGGGGGCGGATGTGAAATTCTGCTGCATGTCGATCACGTACAGGCACATGCCGAAACTTATGCAGGTTTAGTCGAGGTCGGTGTCGGGCTTATCCCCGGATGGGGCGGATGTAAGGAGATGCTCCTGCGTTATCAGGCACGCGAAGCAGGTGCGTATGACAAACATACGGGCGGTAAGACAATCTGGTTTTCGCCTAAAAACACACCAATGGGTGCCATACGCGAGGCGTTCCAAACGATCGGAACGGCAAAAGTATCAACGTCAGGAGAAAATGCCAAAGAGCTGGGTTATTTCAAACCCACAGATAAAATCACAATGAACCGTGACCGGCTTTTATTTGATGCACGGGCCAAGGCCATAGAACTTGCGAAAGATTATACCGCACCTGAACAGGTCACCTCCATCCGTTTGCCCGGCAAAACGGCCAAGGCTGCACTTGATATGTCGGTGCAGGATTTAAAGACAGCCGGCAAGGCAACACCTTATGATGTAACTGTATCCTCCCATTTATCTTACGTGCTTTCAGGGGGAGATGATGCCGATATGACACATGAAATCTCGGAACAGGATATTCTGGATTTGGAATTTCAGGAATTTATGAAACTGGTTCGTGAAAGCGGTACGCATGATCGCATTGAACATATGCTGACCAAAGGCAAGCCGCTAAGAAACTAGCCAAAATAATGTTTGCGAAATTCATGGAATGAGTTATAGACAGCTTCTATGGATACTTATATCATGCAAATCACCGATTTTTTCTCTCTGGTCCTTGAAAAGCTTGAGGTATATTTCTCAGCTTTTGTGCTATTTATTACCAGCCACATACCGGAAGCCATAGAAGTTTTTAAGGCATTGAACACCCCTTTCGGTGTGCTTGCCCTTGCTTCCATTATCGGATTTATCGTCAGTCATTTCAATCTGCGCCGCGCCATGTCGCAAAATATTTTCCCCGGCACGCAAGCCGTTTTGTATACGACTTTTTATGAGCCGACAGGCGAGATAAACCCTGTTACAGGCAATGAATTTCATAACCAGAAAATGCGTGTTGTTCACCATGCCGTGGATATCGGGCCGATTTTTCATCCTTCAGTCAGAAAACGTATAATGGATGCCCTGCGGGGTGCGGTTGAAAAATGTGATGAAAATAAGAATTTCATCGTTTTTCAAAACCTGACATCACGTCGTCCTTTCAAAAGAAGAAGGCTTACGCATTTGCGTGAACGTATTGCGACACGTTGGACGAATTATTTTGAAAGCCAGATGAATACTAAAGGTTTTGAGACTTTTGTTCATCACCCGCGCGAAATCCTGATTGCCCATAAAATTTTCCCGGTAATGATAAATGCACGGTTGTCACGCAGTCGTCAGATCAGGATCGCCTATATCCATGAAGCATGGCTGGAAGGAAAAGAATTCCCTGATATAGAAGATGTCTGCTTTGAAAACCTGGATGGAAGTTTCGATAATAACCCGGATCATGTTCTGGCAGGATACTGGCGTGTCAACAAAACCATTATAAATGCCTTAAAAACTGATCCTGATCTTTACAGGGATTGCCATGTGGAATTTTACACTGGCGAGAAAAAGACTATCCCCCTTCCTAAGATATAAAAAAACCGCCTTGCGGCGGTTTTTCCTTAAATCAGAACCAATTACTTGGCTTGTGATCTTGTGAAAACAACGTCACCTTGCTGTGAAGAAGATGAGTAGTATCTGTCATTGGCTTCGCCTGTGCTGCAAGCTGCTGTTGCAAGAACAAGAGCGAAAACAGGAAGAACTTTCAATAGTTTCATGGTTAACTCCATCGTTATTGTTAGAATTACTTTGCTTGAGTACCATTTAAGTCGATAAATCGTTGAAGTCAAATATTAAAGAAGGCCTTGATTATGAATCCATTTAATATGATGCAGAAAAGACACACTTACCTTATTCAAATATAACATGCACTTATCCGGCTTTAAAGAAATTTTAACACCTTTCCTAAAGACTAGGTAAACATAATTCCAGGAAAGGGTCATTTGTGTTTTATTTGTTATTACCAATTCTAGCGGGTGTTTTTTGGGCTGTATGTTATACGTTTATGGAACAGTCCTTGCAAAATGTAAGCATAGCCACATGGTATTTCGTCGGGGGTGTCGTTTCAATACTCATATCCCTTCTGTTACTGCCTAAGATGACCGGAAGTGGTGTAGATATAAAACCTCTGCTTAAAAAGGAAATTTTCATCGTTCTTGTAGTTGCGATTGTAAGTGCAAAAATTGCAGACATGTCGATTGCCTTTGCTCTTACAAAATCACCTGCGACATTCGTGGCCTTTGGTGAAATATCATACGTTCTTTTCGTACCTTTCGTGGCCCTGTTCATATTCAAGGACAATCAGATTACAGCACATACGATGGGTGGCGGGCTCGTCGTTTTCCTTGGTATATCCATCTTACTATTTGGACAGCTGAAAGGAAAAGCCGACTCCAACGCACTTAATATTGCTCAGGAGGACGCCCCTGTAACACTTGCTGTGGCCGAGACAGGCCATATGGTTGATTAACGACAACAAACGGGAGAGTGCTTACTGCCCCTGGGCATGTTGCGCCATGAAAAGTGTGACAGATTTTTGCGCCTCGTCCTTAAGACGTTCCTGAGTTTCAGGGCTTGGCGACGTTTCTTCACATTTAAGGGGTATGTCGCACTGACAACAGCTATTAAGTCCCCCCTCTATTACAACCAGATTGTGTTTTCCTGCCTCATGCAGCACTTCCGCGGCCTTCATAGCACGTACACCAGATTTGCACAAAACATACAAAGTTTTACCTTCAATATCGCTCCTGATGTCTGAGACTTTTATTTTATGCAGCGGCACATGTAGGCTATCGCAATCCGGGGCCATTATCTTTGCTTCAAATTCACTGCGCACATCAAGAAGCATCTCATCGTTTCTGAGACCGTCAGATTTTAGTTTCTCAACAAATTCCTGCGCCAGTATTGTTTCTATATGATCCACTTAAGCTCCTTATACCTGATTTATAGATGTATAGGCCAGATATCCCATATAGGCAATATAGGCCACAAGAAAGACTGCTCCTTCGCGCCGGACAATTTTCCAGCTTGTTGCTGATACGACCATTAATCCCAGTGTCGCGACAAGCAACACCCAGATATCAAGTTGGAGAATTTCCGGCGGGATCGCTATCGGGTGTATGAGAGCCGTCACTCCCAAGATGGAGAGAATGTTATAGATATTGGAGCCGATAATATTGCCGTACGCCATATCCCCTTGTTTTTTCAAGGCCGCCATAAGGGAGGCTACAAGTTCAGGTAAGGACGTACCGATTGCAACAATAGTCAAACCGATAACGGTATCGGACACGCCCATGGATTGGGCTAATGCCGTACTTCCATCCACCAGGAATCTGGCCCCTAAAAACACGAAAATCAGACCGATCACAAATTGTAATATTGAATAAAGAAAGCTATGCCTGAACCCTTCAGCAACAGTAACTTCTGCCACACCGTTTTCTTCCGGCTCAAGTTCGGGGATACCTATATCTGAGGTCTCAATCTTACCCTTTTTTTCCAGCCAAATTGAGTAACCTATATAGCCACCAAGCACTGCCAGAAAAAGTATTCCGACGGGTCTGGAAATAAACCCTGTGAAGGCCACTGCCAGAAAAGCAAGTGTTGCCAAAACCATGAAAACACCGTCTTTTTTAAAGGCCGCTTTGTCACAGGCCAGCGGGACTATCAATGCTGTTGCACCGAGTATAAGAAAAATATTGGCGATATTTGAACCGACGACATTTCCGATTGCAATGCCCGGTTTATTATCCAAAGCCGCCAGTATGCAGGTTATAAGTTCGGGCGTGGACGTACCAAAACCAACAAGAACAAGCCCGATCAGAAGCGGGGATATATCCAGCTTGCGGGCAATTGCAACCGAACCGTTAACAAGGTTTTCACCACCCCAAAAAAGAAGGGCAAGTCCGCTGATGATTAAAATGGCCGTCATATTTCAAAATTCTGTTGGAAGTGTTTCGCTGATATTGTTTATCTAATATTTAACTCAATCTAACTGAAATCCGGAATAATGCAAATGCACATCTCTAAATACTTCACAAAGAAGCGGGCCCTCATAGCACTGGCTATTATTACAGGATTGGTCTTAATTATCGTTGTAACGGAAGAGGCTCTGGATATTTATGCAGAAAAGAAGGAAAACAAAGCCTTTGCCGCGCTTGCCCCGGATTTTATCTCGCTTTGCCTTGAGGATACAAACCGCTCCGACCACAGCTTCATACTTGGAAGACTTAGACAATGTGTCTATGACAATAGTATCCATAATGTAGATGAGGAATTTTACGCTCATTGGCGCGCACCAACGTCAGATAAATTACGCCGCATCATGAATTTCGCAAAGGGTGATGCAATGGAGCCACCGCATATGGAATGTTCCACCCGTACGGAGGTTCTTGAAGAACTGTATCTTTTCATGGGATATGACACTAAAAAATATATTGTGGCAAAACCTGCCAATGAATTTCCAGATCATGTTTTAGTCGAGGTTCTAAACCCTGATACCACAAAAAAAGAACTACACGACCCTACTTTTAATGTGAGCTATAATCATTTGGGAACAGGAAAACGGCTTAGTGCTATTGATGTTCTTCAAACACCCATTTTCGAAATAGTTGCATGCAGCAATAGTGGGGAATGCTCCAGACAACAAATGATGAATGACATAGAACCATTATTTATGAAAATGCAGCATTATTACGGTTTATTCTATCACAAACCAGACACGGGGAATAAGGACGGCATTCTCTCCATCAATAAAAGCCGTTTTGACCCTGAACAGAAATTTGAAGTTGATGGTGAGATGATGACATATTGCGAGAAAAAGGCCAAAAACTGCCAAAATCCCATAGAGTTTTATACGGAAAAAACAGGAGAGAGCTGATCTTTAGAGCTTGTTAAGCCTTTTATGGGAGACTTATTCCCATGTTTTGGACAAAAAAACCTGCAAATAAACCTGAAAAACAGGAAATAGACCGCGAGGCATTGATTGCGCAGACGCAAAAGCATATGCGCCAGGTCCGCGAAGATATCGGTGAGGAAAAACTGGCCGAACTCGCCGCACATATTACGGGTAAAAAACCGCCCTCCACCCCCTCACCGCGTGAACAGGCCAAAAAAATCCTTCTTGAAATGGACTCCGACAAAATTGCTCACGGCATTCTTGATATGCTCCGTGAGGAACGACCTTAGTTTTCTACATCCCTTTTCAGCTTGCTAAAGTTTTATTTTTAATGCTTTATTGACCCATGCTCACAGTTTTAAAATCACTGGAGACTTTGTGGCTTTGGCGTGAACAGCAGGACGGCAAGGACATCGGCTTTGTGCCGACCATGGGCGCGCTCCATGAGGGGCATCTTTCTCTTATTGAGAAGGCAAAATCCGAAAATGATCAGGTGATTGTATCTATTTTTGTAAACCCGATCCAGTTTGCACCGAATGAAGATTATGACACCTATCCAAGGCCGCTTACCAAAGACCGGGAGAAGCTTGAAAAAATCGGTGTTGATGCCCTCTGGGCACCAAATGCGTTGGAAATGTATCCGGAAGGGTTTGAAACTTCTGTCTCGGTAGCAGGTATAACCCAGTTACTGGAGGGGGCCTACCGTCCACATCATTTTGACGGGGTCACCACAGTTGTAAATAAACTTTTTAACCAGATAAGACCAACACGCGCCTATTTCGGTGAAAAGGATTACCAGCAATTACAGGTTATTTCCAAAATGGTGCGTGATATGAATATTAACACAAAAGTCATTGGATGCCCCATTCACCGCGATAAAAGCGGCCTGGCATTATCTTCGCGCAATGCCTATCTCTCCCCCGAACAGTTGGATATAGCGCGACGCCTGAACAGCGTTTTAAAATCAGCACCCGATCTGATGCGTACTATGGACATCGCCGAAGCCGAAACGAAAATGAAAAATATCCTCGGGCAAGCCGGATTTGATAAAATTGACTATGTAGTCATCCGCAACGCCGAAACACTTAAGCCTGTTAAAAATAAGCGCGAGGAAGAAATGAGGGTTCTGGCCGCTGCCTGGCTGGATAAAACACGGCTGATTGACAACATGGGTATTTAAGGTAAAACTTGCCCTCTTATGAGTGCAATTTCCGTACAAAATCTATCAAAAAGTTTTCGCATTAAAAAGCAAACACCAGGTTTCTCAGGCACGCTGAAATCTTTCTTCAAGCCCGACTGGCAGGATGTTACCGCACTTGACAATATTTCTTTCTCAATTGAACGCGGTGAACGGGTTGCCTTTATCGGCCCCAACGGTGCAGGAAAGTCCACCACGATCAAAATCCTTTCCGGCATACTTAATCCCAGCCAAGGCGAGGTCAATGTGGCGGGGCTCACCCCCTGGGAGGAGCGACAAAGGCTCTCCTACGAAATTGGAACAGTTTTCGGCCAACGTTCACAGCTATGGTATCACCTGCCTGCACGTGACAGCTTCACCCTTCTGGCAAGTGCGTACGGTCTGGACAAGGACACATATGCATCACGCTTGTCGCAACTGACGGACGCTTTTGATATTGCAGATCTGCTGGATAAACCTGTACGTCAAATGTCCTTGGGACAGCGTATGCGGTGTGAGGTGGTGGCCAGTTTCCTCCATAAACCCGCAATCCTCTTTCTTGATGAGCCGACAGTAGGGCTGGATGTCTCGGCCAAATCAGTCATCCGCGATCTGGTCTACGAGACCTCTATTGAGGACGGTACAACCATTCTTCTTACTTCGCATGATACAGGCGATATGGAGCGCGTTTGTGACCGGGTTATTCTGATAGACGAGGGGCAAATCGTCATTGATGCGCCCGTCTCAAAACTAAGGTCTTCTTATATCTCACGCAAAATCATTACCCTTCATATGAGTGTTTCCGATATATCTTTCGAAATGCAGGGCGTGGAAATCGCCGAAAAAGCCCCCCATAAAATGGTGCTGAATGTCGACACCTCACAGCAGAACGTATCTACCGTGATTGAGAAAGCCCTGTTGCTTGCCAGTATGCGCGATATTTCCATTGAAGACCCGCCGATGGAAGATGTTTTGCGCTCTATTTATAAAAATGGTCAGGGATAATCCGCAAAAGATGAAAAGTGACTATCTGAAAAAACTGTATGTTCTGTACGTTTTTGCGAAAACCAGCTTTGATGATCACATGGGACATCGTCTGCGCCTGTTTTTTCGTTTTGTCATGTGCGTCTTTTTCATGTTTGTCTTTATTGAATTCTGGAGGCTGATTGCACGTGAGAATTTTATCGACCTGCCCTTCCCGATCGATGATGTGTGCTGGTATGCCTGCCTCACCCAAATGATGCTTTTTTTGTCCCCGCGACTTTTCATCTCTATCGATCAGGATGTGCGCAGCGGGGATATCTCCTATCTTCTCATCCGTCCCATATCCTATATCGCCATGCGCGTATCCGAAGGTATTGGCGCAATGAGCGCAAATGCGCTTCTTTATTATACAGCCGGTATTGCCTGTGTCGGATTTTATATAGGTGACCTGCCCTCCACCGGATGGGTCGGTCTAGGTACAGCTCTGTTATTTTTATATCTGGGTTCTATCCTGCATTTAATGTATCAGGCGATATCCGGTATTACTGCACTCTGGCTGCAACAGGCCGAGGCCTTTTACCGCATTTACCAGAAAATACTGATTGTGCTTGGCGGCCTTTACATGCCTATCCCGCTTTACCCCGACTGGCTTTACACTCTTTCAAAATTTACACCTGTATATGTCATGATGTACGGACCTGCACAATTTGTACTAGGATGGGATAATGGCGAGTCATCCGCAGAAATACTTGGTCTGCTTCTCTTCTGGTTTGCGGTAACGATATTCCTTCTTGGCTGGTTTTATCGCGCCTGCGTGAGCCGTCTGGAGGTCAATGGTGGGTAAGGGCACTCTGTCTTACTTATGGGTTCTCCTGAAACTGAATATGAAGGCCGCCCTGGCCCTGCGCGCCGCTTATGCAGTGCGCACAATTTTCAACATCGGGAATCATGCGATTTATCTTTTCCTATGGGTGGTTATTTTTAAAACCATTCCCTCTATTGGCGGTTGGCGCATGGAGCATATTTTGATTGCCTACGGGCTTGGCATTCTGACATGGGGTCTGCTCTCCTTTTTTGCAGCAGGGCTCCGCACCCTGCCCCGCCAGATTGACGAGGGCAGTTTGGATGTTTACCTCACTAACCCGAGGCCTTTACTAATGAATATAGCCCTCGGCAGCACGCAATATGCCGGGCCTGCGGAAATTATTTTCGGGCTTGTTGTTCTGACCATTGCCGGACATCTGACCTCCGTATCCATTCCATTGCTTATCTTTCTGGGTCTTTGTGCCTTTATCGTTTTTGCCTCTCTTGTGCTGGCCTATGGTTCACTGGGATTTTGGCTCAAAGATTATCACGCCTCCGCAGAGGAGATGTATTTCAACTTTTTTATTATGGCGACCCGCCCCGAAGCAGTGTTCCATAACTGGATGGGCTGGGTCATTGTGACTATTATGCCAATTGCATTCATGACGCATATCCCGCTGCGCGCCCTGATAGATGATAACATTTATGCGCTTGGGCTTACCCTTTTTGGCACAACCCTTAGTGCAATTACAGCCTATGCAGTTTTCAGAACTGGACTAAAACGCTATGAATCTGGAAACAGATTTGGCGTCCATGGGTGATTTTTGTTAAAAGCCACCTACATAAATACTATAACTTTAAACCAAAGGACTTAAACCTCAATGGATCTGGAAGAGGCCACAGACCGCGTAAAAGACAAGATGCAATTTGCACCTCATATTCGCGCCCGCGTCAAATTCGATTTTGGTCAGGACGGTGTTATTTTCATCGATACGACACAAGATCCCCCTGAAGTCAGCCATGAAAACAAAGATTCCGATGTGACATTGTCCTGTGAGCTTGATTTATTTGAAAGATTTCTGACAGGAAAGCGTAATCCTAATATTGCTTTTATGATGGGACGCCTTCATGTAAAAGGATCAATGCCAATTGCGTTAAAGTTAAATTCTGTTCTTGAGGGATAAGACCTATGAACCTGATTTTCCGAATGATGAAAGTTTTCATTTCATCTTTTTTTAAAACCCGCCTGAAAGGCATTTTTGCAGTTTCAAAATTACATTTCCGTGTCTGGCCGAATGATTTGGATACTAATTTCCACATGAATAACGGGCGTTACCTGACCATTATGGATTTGGGACGATTTGATCTTGTTTTGCGAAACGGCTTGATGAAATTCATGTTTGCCCACAAATCCGTCCCTGTCCTAGCTGCGGCAACGATAAGATACCGACTGTCCCTTGACCCGTTCCAGAAATACAGACTGGAAAGTCGCGTTGTCTGCTGGGACGAGAAATGGATTTATATGGAGCAGCGCTTTATTCTGGTCGGGGGCGACAAGCATGAGGCGGTTGCAGCCATTGCTCTTGTCAAAGGCGGTTTCCTAAACAAAAAAGAAAAAAAGATGGTTTCGGTAGCCGATGTCATCAATGAGGTTGGGCACGGCGAAAAAAGCCCGGAATTTCCGACACATGTAAAAGAATGGGCAGAAGCCGAAAATGCTTTGCGCGAAGTTACCGCAGAAACAAGATAAAAAAAAGCCGCCTGAAAAAGGCGGCTTTAAAGCAACAGTAATTTAAATTCCTTAGAATTTGTAATTCAGACCCAGTGAAAGGATACCAACGTCACCGTCTGTATCAGCATTAACTATAGCGGCTCCTTCATTACGTGTTACGCTTATCTCTTCTTCTGCAACATCAATATAGGCTGCTGCAAAATCAAGTGAAAAATTCTCGTTCCATTTGTATGTTGTACCGGCGGTGAACCAGTTTCTGTCACCATCAGGTGTTCTGGTTGTACGGAATTCATCCGTTGTCGGCGTTTCATCAAACTGGTAACCGGCGCGGAATGTCCATTCAGGGCTGTATTCATACTCGGCACCAATCGCAAAGGCCCACGTGTTTTCATAACCTTGCTCAACCGAGGTTATAGTAGCACCGGCATCAGAAATCGCCGTGATATCTTCAAACTCAGACCATTTAAAATATGTCGCTTGCCCCATCAAGCGCCATTTATCGTTAAGGTTATGAGCTACACCTAATGTCCAGATATCGGGCAAGTCAAGATCCGCCGTTCCATTAACTGAAAAATTCGGTGCGGCAGGATTAAGACCACTCAACCCTGTGGCTGAAATCTCACCATCCAACTCATGATTTATCCCGTTACGATAGGAAAAACCTATATCTGTTCCTTGTATAGGAGTTGCCAATACGCCAAGATTGAAACCAACCGATACATCATCGCCTTCTAATTTGCTTTCCCCCTCAACTACACCGTCTGTAACAACAGCTTTTAATTCGGCGTCAGCATACTGTATATCAACACCCCCACCGATAGATAACCAAGGCAAAGCCTGATAAGCTAGAGTTGGCGCAACATTGATTGTCAGCAACTCAGTTTCAGTTGAGTCGTATCGCGCGAAATAATCATCGTCATATTCATTTGCAAGACCGAAAGGTGCAGATACACCCAAACCTGTCCAAAGCTTACCATTCATCCATGGATAAGCCACATAAGCATTTGGAACGGGGGTAGGATCATAAGGATTTCCACCGTCTCCGCCACCAACTGGCGCACCGAGCAAAGTAGATCCTGTATCATCAAGCTCGCCGTTAGGAATAAGCAGGTTAACCCCTAAGTTTGCCTGTGGGCCATCAAGGCGTGTCATACCGGCTGGGTTAAAGTAAATTGTTGAGGCATCGTCAATACTGGTGGTGGATCCTGAAAAGGCCGCACCCAATGCTGATACAGATTGTTCCTGAATGTAAAAACCGGCCGCATCTGCTTCATCAGCAGAAAAGGCCAGCGTACCCGCTGCAACAATCGCGCATAGGGCTGTCGTGGTAAGAGCTTTTTTAAACATGAAAAGTGTCCCCTTGGAGTAAATTTATGAACTTATGGAGTGAAGCATACATAAATTAAGGGGCTTTGAAAATCGTCAATCATTGACGCAGCGCAACAATGACGGGATATTATTTAATCCACGCCACGCGAAGTACATTTGTGGAGCCGGGCGTTCCAAAAGGCACCCCCGCTGTCAAAACAAGGCTCTGCCCCGGTTTTCCCATTTCTTTTTCAACTGCCAAGCCTATTGCACGCTCGACGGTTTCAGCAAAAGAATCCACATCTGTAACGTGAATTCCGCGCACACCATAGGATACACTCAAGCGTCTTGCGACAGGTAAATTCTGTGTCAGGCACATGATCGGGCGCGGCGGTCTTTGTCGCGCGGTTCTCAGTGCGGTTGAGCCTGATGTTGTATAATTCACGATACACGCTGCCCTGATATCGCGTGCAACCTGCTCGGCGGCAACGGTAATCGCATCAGACGGATCGTCCTCAGCATCGCTATGTGAGGCCTCCATCATTTTTCTGTACAAATCATCCTGCTCTACCTTATTCAGGATCTTGTTCATAATAGAGACGGATTCCAACGGATATTTTCCAGCAGCTGTTTCCGCCGACAACATCACAGCATCGGTTCCATCATAAACGGCATTGGCAACATCGGACGCCTCAGCACGCGTTGGTGACGGTGACTCAATCATCGACTCCAGCATTTGCGTTGCCACCACAATTGGTTTGCCTTTGGCACGCACTTTCTGGACAACATGTTTTTGAACAGCAGGCACATCTTCGGGTGGAATTTCAACACCAAGGTCACCACGCGCCAACATGACACCATCGGCAATGTCTAATAATTCATCAAGACAATCCAGCGCAGAAGGCTTTTCCAGCTTTATCATGAGAGCGGCGCGCCCACCGATCAGTTTTTTCGCTTCTGCCGCGTCTTCCGCCTTTTGCACGAAAGACTGCGCAATCCAGTCAGCACCCAAGTTAAGAGCGGTGACAAGATCTTTTCTGTCTTTATCCGTCAGGGCAGAGATAGGAAGCTGGATACCGGGGAGGTTAAAACCTTTATTATTGGATAATGTCTGGCCCGCAATCACTTTTCCAACCAGATAATCCTTACCCTTCTCAACAATTTCTATACGTACCTTACCATCATCCAGCAGGATATTCTGACCCTTTTCCAGCGTTTCAATCACCTCAGGATGAGGCAGCTGCACACGTTTTTCATCTCCTTCGGTCGAGTCGAGGTCAAAGCGGATTTTCATGCCCTCTTTAAGGGAAATCTTGCCGCCTTTAAATTTACCAACGCGCAATTTGGGGCCCTGCATATCGGCAACAACACCAATGGGCCTGTCAAATTCCTTTTCCAATTCACGGATAATATCCATGCGCGCCTTGTGGTCGGCTGCACTGCCATGTGAGAAGTTCAAACGGAACAAATCAACGCCAGCCTCAAACAGCTTGCGGATCATATCCTTATCACTGGATGCAGGCCCAAGCGTAGCCAGTATTTTGGTATTTCGTGTACGGTTTATCATAACTTATATATGTATCACGACCTTATCCGTACTTCCACTGCTTATATAGACACAAACTTTGAAAATTAAAAATTTTACAGATGTCGCGTAAAAACATGCCGGGTAACCGCATCATCTTCCTCATAACCCCAGCCTTTTTCAAAACCTACGTAATTAAATCCGCGGCTGAGAAGGAAATACATACTGGGAGTATTGCTTCTGTTGACCGCAGCAAAAAGATTTTTCAAACCGCCTGACTGGCGGGTATCTTCGATAAATTGGTCATAAGCCTGCCCCATCAACCCCTTACGGCGGGAATCAGGCAATATATAATAGGATATTCGATCACGATTTAGGTAATCCTTAGTATGGGTAATCTGTCCAATTATCTTTTCTCTTCCTGTTCCCTCATCAGCCATACATATATAGAAACGCCTATAGAAACGCCCGCGCGCGCCATCTTTTTCAAAACCGGGATATTGCTCTTTAAAAAAGTCATATAATATATCGTTACAATACTCTGTATCCTTAAAATACTCACCATATTCTTCTTCTAGTCCGCAATACTCGGCATAAGAATCGGACGCAACCACCATGAAAGCAGTGAAGTCCTCTTTGGGAATTTCATTTATTTTTTTAAAAACAAACATATGACTAATTCTTTATGTTAAATTGATTTTATTGTCAATCTTCGCGCATTTTTAAGTTTGGCGGAACCCTCTGGCGCATCAGGCTATTTACCTTGTGTGGTTAGAGCTTGTCTGATACCTATAATGTCTTATTCAATTTAACCTGCGGTACTACTCTATGAGCCTCGATGTCGAAAAACTGGATTTCGATAAATGTGAAGATGAAAAAATTCACATACCCGAAGCCATCCAAAGCTTGGCTACTTGTTTGTCCTGGATCCAGAGACAGGGAAAATTGAAATTATCAGCGAAAATGTCAAAACACTTTTAAGTGACACGAAAAATATTATAGGCACTAATTTCTTTGATTTACTGGACAAAGACAACGAAGATTTCGATTTTTTCTACGGCACATATGAGCGCGCGAAAACACAGAAAACACGTCTTCCTATCAGGGTTAGATTTGAAAAAGGGCTTACTGACAAAGTTAACTCAAACGGCTTCTTTTCCGTTATTTTCGACAGCAATGGAAAAATAGTTGTTGAGCTTGAGCCTGCCGCCAAATTTCGGGAAACATATTCCGCACAACACTACATAAAATTATACGCGATGAGCGTTGCGCCTAAGTTCAAGACCTATGAAAGTCTGGACAGCATGGCACAGGAAATCGTCAACACCATCAAATATATTACCGATATGGAGCGTGTCGTTCTGTATAAATTTAATGAGGACAGATCCGGACAGGTTATTGCAGAGGCCAAGGTGGACAACATTGAATCTTATCTTGGATTATATTACCCCGCCTCTGATATACCCCCTCAGGCAAGAGATCTATATAAAAAAAACTGGGTGCGTTTGATGCCTAATGTTGATCTGGAACCCTCAAAACTCATACCCACAATTGACGATAGCAAGCGCGAACCACTGGACATGACGCATTCCCTGCTGCGCAGTCTGTCGCCCATCCACCGCCAATACGTTAAAAATCAGGGGTTAAAGGCTTCTTTTTCAATGTCGCTTGTGACCCATGACGAATTATGGGGCATGATTTCCTGCCACAGCCGCCAACCTGTCTATATCCCGCAAAATGTCAGGCTTCAATGTGAAAACCTTAGCCAACTTTTCAGCTGGCATCTCTATGCAAAAGAAGAAGAGCTTTATATAGAGAAAAAAAGGCGCGCTGATAGCGCCATTGATACAATGCTGGACAAAACCTCCCCGGACTATCCGATTATTGATGTTTTCAGAGGTAATAAAGAAGCCGTTCTTGAAATCATGGCCGCAGATGGATTTGCGTTCTTTTCAGAAGGAGAGACATTTTCCATCGGGCAAACGCCGGAATTGCCTGTAGTTAAAAAGCTTTATAACATGGCAGAAAAAACAAAAGGCCAGCCTTTTGTCTCAAATAAAGTCACCGACTTTTTGGACGAAGAAGATAAAGATGACTTAAACGACATCAGAGGTGTTCTACTCATTCCGCTGACGGAAAAACGTAATTTTTTTACAGCCTGGTTCAGAAAAGAAACAAAGCAAATTCAAAAATGGGCAGGACTGCCTGAAGAAAAAAGCGCAAACGCTTCAAAAAAAGAGCGCCTTACTCCGAGATCATCATTTCAGGTACATATCAAGGAAATCCACGAGGAAAGTAAGCAGTGGGACCAAAATGATATAGATATGGCGAGCCGCTTTAACCGGGTTTTTCTGGCGCATGCGTTGGAAACCCATGAAAAAATGCGGAAAAATCTATCTAATTTGCAGGAACAAGACCGCTATAAAAATGAATTTCTGGCAACACTTGCACACGAGCTCAGGAATCCTCTGGCGCCTATAGGTGCCGGAATTTCACTTTTGGAAAAGAAACAGGATCCTGACACACAATCCAAAGTCATTAATACCATGAAACGTCAGGTCGGGCATATGACAAAAATGATCAATGACCTGCTGGATGTTTCACGTATTACCCGTGGAAAGATTAAGCTTGAGAAAGAAAATCTCGCCATTCAGAAAGTTATCAAAAACGCTGTGGAGACATGCACGACAATTATAGAAGAGAATAAACACAATTTATCTCTTAACCTTCCGGAAGACTTTTTATGGATAAACGGAGATGCTACGCGCCTGTCGCAAATATTTTCAAACATTCTGAATAATGCTTCTAAGTATACTGATCCTGGCGGTAAAATTGAGATATTAGTTACGAAAGATAAAGAATGGGTTTCCGTAAAAATAAAAGACAATGGCTTGGGTATACCCGAAAACAAACTAAATCAAATATTTGATATGTTTACTCAGGTTGATGCACACTCCACCCACACAAAAGGTGGCTTGGGCATAGGGCTGACACTTGTGCAGAGACTGGTGCTTTTACATGGCGGGAAAATTAAAGTCCGCAGCGATGGTCAAGGTGAAGGAACAGAGTTTGAGGTTCTCCTGCCTCTTGTACAAAAAGACATCAAAACCGCTGATAGCAAAACAAAGGAAATAGAAGAAAACATGGGGAACCAACAGAAAATACTGGTTGTTGACGACAACCCCGATATTTTGACGATGTACCGCATCCTTCTGGAAACAGAAGGTTACGAAGTCGAAACCTCAGCTGACGGCAAAGAAACGATTGAGAAATTTAAAATATTTAAACCTGACGTCGCACTCCTTGATATCGGCCTGCCCGATATTGACGGTTATGAACTTTGCGAGACATTATCTAAAACCCCGGAAGGCAAAAACACTATTTTCCTATCCCAATCCGGTTGGGGCAGCGACACGCACATAGATAAAGCCCACAAAGCAGGTTTCAGAGAGCATTTCACAAAACCCTTGGACACTGACATTCTTTTGGCTGCTTTAGGGAAACACCTGAAAACTTAGAACGAAAAAACGGCTAAAGCCGGCGTGACATATAATAAGAAAACTCATCGCCAGCGGATGTGTCACGCGTAATGTCTGTGCCCCATCCCAAGTAATTAAACCCGCGGCCAAGCAAAAAGCGGAAGCTGGCTTTATTATCAACATTTACAGTGGCAAATAACTCGGAAAGGTCGGGCTTGTTCTTCTGTAACTTTTTAACAAAAGACTCATAAGCCTGTCCCATCAAACCCTGCCCGCGAAATTCCGGCAAAAGAAAATACGTTATCCTGTCATTTCCTTTTATATCTTTAAAGGAGGCCAACTCTCCGATGATAGTTTCAGAATTTCCTTCGACCAACTTAATATAATGTCTGTCATCCCAGTTTTCACGGCTGTCCTTGCCGGGCTGTATGCGGCTGTCATATAAATCTGTCATAAGAAAATCGCGGTCATGATAAATCACAGCATATTCAGGGTGCTTGCCCCGGAAATTGTAGGCACAATATTCTTCTGGCGCATGTGATACGTAATCGGCGAATATTTCGCGCCCCAAATCTTTAACTTTAGGAAATAAAAATCGCTGCATCTGAATTTAATAACAGAGGTCTTATGTCATTACAAGAGTCGTGGACACGATGTGGAGAAATCAAAAAAAAGCTGTTTTTGGAATAAAGAATCGGCTTTGATTGGATTTGTCGGGAGACACAAAACCTCATACTCTTTTTAAGATTTTTTTGGGGATGAATAAAAAATCCGTTTGTCGTGACCTACGATATATAGTAGTATTATAAACGTCATAACGCTACGGATTGTGTTTCTCACATATATCTGTCACCAAGACACCAGATTTAGTTTTTAATAAAGACCACTTTGTAACAAAGGGAGTTTCAGGTCATGTACGATGTCGCTCATATAGAACGCGGAAACAGAGTTAAAATTGATCGCTCACGCGATGAAAACCTCACAAAATTCGGAGTTGCGACACTTTATGACCGCTATCTTCTCCCTGAAGAGCACCCGCAGGACCTGTTTGCCCGCGTGGCCATGTATTACGGTGATGATTCGGCTCATTCCCAGCGCATCTATGATTATATGTCCAAGCTTTGGTTCATGCCGTCCACACCGGTGCTTTCAAATGGTGGAACAAGCCGCGGCCTGCCAATCTCCTGCTTCCTGAACGAAACAAATGATTCGCTGGAAGAAATCGTTTCTCTTTGGAATGAAAATGTATGGCTGGCCTCACTGGGTGGTGGAATTGGCTCTTACTGGGGTAATGTCCGCTCTATCGGTGAAAAAGTCGGTCGCAATGGTAAAACCTCCGGGATCGTGCCTTTTATCCGTGTTATGGACTCGCTGACACTAGCTATTTCACAAGGCTCGTTGCGCCGTGGATCTGCTGCGATTTATCTGCCGATCTGGCACCCTGAAATTGAAGAATTTATTGAGATTCGCCGCCCCACAGGTGGTGATCCAAACCGTAAAGCATTGAACTTGCACCACGGTGTACTTGTTACCAATTCCTTTATGCAGGCCGTTGAAAAGAATGAGCAATGGGCCCTGAAATCACCAAAAGACAATGCCGTGATTGACAAGGTGAATGCGCGCGATCTTTGGATTCGCCTGCTGACTGCCCGTATTGAAACAGGCGAGCCTTATATTGTCTTTATCGACCACGTTAACGACCAGATTCCGGATCATCATAAAATGGCCGGGCTGAACGTTAAGATGTCTAACCTATGTTCTGAGATCACACTTCCGACAGGTAAAGACCATCTGGGTAATGACAGAACAGCCGTTTGCTGTCTGTCTTCACTGAATTTGGAAAAATTTGATGAGTGGCAAGACCATCCGACATTTATCGAAGATGTCATGCGCTTCCTTGATAATGTTTTGTCAGACTTTATTGCAAAGGCTCCTGATTCAATGAAGCGCGCGAAATATGCCGCGATGCGCGAACGCTCTGTTGGCCTTGGTGTCATGGGCTTCCACTCTTTCTTGCAGTCAAAAATGATCCCTATGGAATCAGTTATGGCCAAGGTCTGGAACCGTCGTATGTTCCAACATATTAAACGTCAGGCCGATGATGCCTCACAAACGCTCGCACATGAGCGCGGAGCATGCCCTGATGCGGCCGATTACGGTATTATGGAGCGTTTCTCCAATAAGATGGCGATCGCGCCGACTGCTTCTATTTCCATTATCTGTGGTGGCGCATCCCCAGGGATTGAGCCGATTGCGGCAAACGCCTATACGCATAAAACACTATCTGGGTCTTTCCCGGTGCGTAACAAGTTTTTGGAAGCGTTATTGGAAGAAAAAGGCATTAACAATGAGGATGTCTGGTCCGGTATCTTTACCAATGAAGGCTCTGTCCAGCATCTGGATGAGTTGACTCAGGATGAAAAGGATGTCTTTAAGACCGCCTTTGAGATGGATCAACGCTGGTTGATTGAACATGCCGGCGACAGAACACCTTTTGTCTGTCAGGCACAATCATTGAACGTCTTCTTGCCAGCCAATGTGCACAAGAAAGACCTTCACCAAATCCACTTTGACGCATGGAAGAAGGGTGTGAAGTCACTTTATTATTGCCGCTCCAAATCTATCCAGCGCGCCGGATCTCATGCTTCATGGCAACGGACAAAAGGTACAGAGCCTATGCAGGGTGAATTGGCCGAGGAAAACAAGTACGAGGAATGCCTCGCCTGTCAGTAAGGTTGGCAGATAAAGACAAAGAAAACGCCGGAAGGAAATCCCTCTCCGGCGTTTTTTTTATTCTTTAAATCGTCATTTCGACCGCCCGTTAGGGAGTGGAGAAATCTTTAAATGAGATCCCTCGACGACGCTCGGGATGACGGTTACAGGAGAGAAATATCATGTCCTGTCTATAGGGTATTAGACAGGAGTAGCGGCTTGAAAAGTTATACCACGGTTTCTTCCCATCAACACAGGCTTGTGAGCGTCCTCCAAGTCAGTTACCTTGAAAGAGTCCAATTCTTCCATGACCTCTTCCAAATCTGCGACGTGGTCGATGATAAATCTGACAGCTTCACGCTTGCCGTCTTTTGATTTCTTATAATCTTGCAAAACCATCTTTAGGCTGACGTCATCGCAACTTTGAGCCTCGAGGATAGAAAACACATATATTAAGTCCGCGTCATTGTCCGCAGCCGGATATATTTTCCATCCTTTTTGATTAAGCCTGTCCCGGATAAGAGAATTGAAGCACCACACAGTTGTATCTTCTTCTATATCCCACATTTTATTCGGGTCGGAAGAGGGATGTTCAGAAATAAACGTGTTGATTTCCGAAAGGGGGTAAAAGCGTTTTTTCAGCTTTTCCTGTAAAGGGCCCATCCCCTCAAAACATTTCAACAGCCGCTTTTCTTCTTCGGAAAGAGGAGTAACAAAAATTTTAAAAAATTGTGAAGCAAGACCCATACGAAAACCTCTTTTTAATATTATGTCATTATTGCCTATTTTTAAAAGGGTAAACCTTTGGTGTCAATACACCAGATTTCTCGATTTTTAAATCGTCATTTCGACCGACCGTTAGGGAGTGGAGAAACCTTTAAATGAGATCCCTCGATTACGTTCGGGATGACGGGCATGGGAAAAACGTCGGCACAATTATCAAAACACATCGACCGCGCGGGTCAGACTTTCCTGAATATCTGTACCCGGGCGGGTTACCGTAACTGTGCCTTTCCATGTGCCTTTTTTAAACCCTGAACTCGGGGCTTTCTTACCAATTGTATAGAACTGCCGGGCGCGGGTTTTGTCTTGTGTCAATACATCACTGACGAACACTTTATTATCAGGGTCAGTGATTTCTATGGCAATTTTATCCCCTTCGCGCGCTCCGAAATACGCTATCCAGAACAAAAGAGCCTCAGAATCAATGCGCGGCAGCTCGCCACGCGTTCCGGCTGATATCAGCTCAAAATCCGGGATTTCCGTGGCAAAGCCGCCATCATAAAGCGCAATTGGTTCGTATGTGATCTTCGGATCCTCCCAAAGGGCGCCTGACACATTGCCTTCACATGCCCCTTCCGTATCAGCTCCTGTAAAAGGATCAATAATTTTCCCTTTACGGATAAGCGTCAAATGAATGTGAGGATGATCGGAAATGCCGGACAAGCCAATCTCTGCAATTTTCTGACTGGGCATAACATTTTGTCCGTTATCAACGACAATTGATCCGTTTTTTAAATGGCAATATTGGGATAACCAGCCGTTCTCGTGATCAATGATGACCCCGTTTCCGCAATTCCTGTTCGCATCATTTAAAGCTGTTTTCGCCTGCTCGCCGCGAAACGCGTCTTCCTCACCATCACGGAAGCGCAACACTTTCCCTTTGGCAACGGATACAACATCCACGCCTTTTTCCATTTCAACCGTATCACGAATGGCAAAATCAACACCCTTATGTCCGTCATAGCTGCGCGGACCACAAACGGAATCAGAAATTTTTTCATTCGCAGGGTTTGTATCGGGCGTATTTAATAACCAGCAATCCACACCATATTCACAGCGCGCCGGAAATCGTATTTTGAAATCTTGTTCTGCGGCGTTATTGGCACTCACCTCTTGCTGGGCATAGGAGACATGAGGGCTTATCATGGTAAGCCCAATCAAGATAACGGTACAACGAGCTAGACTTATCCACATGATCTTTTCTCCTTAAGGGTGCAATTACGTATGCGTTAACGTTTGTTAAATATGATTAGTGATATGCGATATCAAGTCCCGGATCAACTGGATCTGCCACTTACCGACACAAGGGAAATCCCGTGTGAGGCACTGGATGATATTGCCCAACGATTTGCAGGCACAATAAACAGCGAGGGCACACGCGTCAAATTCAGGCTTTCAGACGATCTGGAAACAGAAACACCGCGTCGCGCGTCACATGATTTAAATTTAAAAAATGTGAATGATTTGCTGCGTTATTTGCGAACCTTTCCCGTTCTTCGCAATCATACACTGTTCCAACTTCATGACGGGGCTGAAATTCCGCATAATCAATTTATTTATCCGACCTACGCTATGGATAAAATTATGGATCTGATGCTGGCGGAAAGTTACAAAGACCCGTTTGATGTGCGCCATTTGAAGCGCCCGATAATACTGGCCAGCGCGCAAGTCAGTATGGTGTCCGGCCCTTATTATGAGGAACGGCCCAGAACCAGCAAATATGGCGATGTTAAATTTCAGGTCACAAGCGATAATATGGGTGCGCGCTCTTTGCTTAATCGTGCGTCGCATGGAAAGCTCTTCTATATGCGCCCGACCTTACGCAAAAGCGATAAGGGCTACTACGAGCTGTCCGGCAAGATCGGTATGAACCAGATGGCAGAT